>ODAI010409344.1_pt1 | contig 21777 bp, 17 predicted proteins | sample 1539321 | NCBI WGS metagenome assembly ODAI01 (sample SAMN02144231, study PRJEB22623) | gut metagenome | biome: sheep rumen | host: Ovis aries | place: New Zealand | reverse complement strand
TATTCCTGAGTTAAAACCATTATAATCAACAAGCAGGCAGTCCGGGCGACTGCCTGTTGCTTTAAGGAGATCTTATGAAAAGAGTATTACTTATTATTTCTGTGTCAGTGTTCTTGCTGACGGGGTGTAAGGGCAGCAATGATTCTTCATCAGAGCCCGATACCGAGGTCGCAGCAACTGTGACAAATGACGCAACTGAGAATACAATAGCTGCATCAGAAACTACGGTACAAATAACAACAAATACCTCGGTAACTACAAGCAATACAGTTACTGAGACTATTGTTATGTCAGCTGATACCGAAGCCATAAGCACAGAAGAGCAGACAAATAATGCTGTGACCGAATCCGTGCCGGATAACGCTTCTCCGACCAGATCAGTTACCGAAAAAGAAAAGGAACAGTCGTCATCGGACGGCGCTGCGGCTGTTCAGCAGGCTACGCAGGCAGTCTCACAGACAGAAACACAGACAGTCACATCACCGGCAACGGAGCAGACCTCTCAGCCGGGAACTGCTAAAACAGCAGAAAAAAGCACTGTGACAACAACAACAACTCAGTCAAAACGTGACGAAACGATAGAGCTTCCTATGATCAGAATATGATGCTGGCATCGTTTGCTGAAACTATTCTCCAAACTTGAAAAATGGTTAGTGGTGTGTTATAATGAGACCATAATAACCACAGGAGGAAATCTATGAAACTTGATCCGAAATTTCTCACCCACGAAACAAAGGGTGAGCATTATATTATCAGCACAAATGATACAAAGTTCAAGGGAATCGTCAAGAATAATTCAACAGCAGCGTTTATCGTTGAATGTCTGAAATCAGACACTACTCAAGAAGCTGTCGTTGACAAAATACTTGCGAAGTATACTGGTGTTGACAGAGGAACTGTAGAGCAGGACGTTGCGGAAGTTATTGATAAGCTGCGTTCTATCGGAGCTATCGAAGAATGAACGATGTGCAGAAGGATCTGATCTATCTGCTCTCCTGCGCTGTGAACGGTCTTGCTCCTGATAAGGAGCGCGTACAGGCTATGGATCTTGGGCAGCTCTACCAGCTTGCAAAATTCCATACTGTAAGTGCAGCGGTATGCATTGCTCTTGAACGTGCGGGCGTTGAGGAAGAGCAGTTCATTCAGGCACTGAATAAAGCGATCCGTAAGAACATTTTTCTTGATATCGAACGGAAGTCGATCACAGAAGAGCTCGACAAGCGCGGGATATGGTATATGCCGCTGAAGGGTGCGATCATTAAGGAACTATACCCTGAAAACGGTATGCGTGAAATGGCTGACAACGATATGCTCTATGACCGCACAAAGCAGGCGGAGGTCAGGGAGCTTATGCTCGGAATGGGCTATACTGCAAAGAGCGTGGGCAGGGATAACCAAGATGTATATATGAAGCCGCCTGTGCTGAATTTTGAGCTGCATACCGAATTGTTCAGCTTCGGGCATACAGAGTTTCTATACAATTATTATGCCGATACACGCCGATTACTTCTGAAAGACGATGATAACAGCTGCGGTTATCATTTTTCTGATGAAGATTTTTATGTGTATATGACCGCTCACGAATGGAAGCATCACAGCAGAGGCGGCACAGGGGTGCGCTCCTTGTATGACTGCTATGTATATTGCAAAGTCAAGGGCTCTTCACTTGATTGGGATTATATCAAGGAGCAGTGCAGACAGCTTAAAATAGCCGGATTTGAAATAAAGCGCCGCAGACTTGCAATGAAAGTTTTTTCTTCAGACAAGCTGCCGGCATTGACTGAAAGCGAACAGGAATTGCTGATGATGTACCTCACAGCAGGTGCATATGGCACATTTGAAAACAGGATCAAAAAGAAACTGCAAGGTCAGAGCAAGCTGTCGTTCTGCCTGCACAGCATTTTTATTTCGCGCAGGCAGATGAACGTTTCCGTGCCGTTTACAGCTAAAAGTCCACTGCTGTATCCGGTTGGCGCAGTATGTCACAGCATCAGAATGCTCATCTTCAAGCGCGACAGGATAAAGCAAGCTATCAAGGTATTGAAAGAAAATGATAAGTAAGCGTTATAAAATAGCCGATAAGGTCATTGAAGTAAGCTCGATATATGAGGACGTCCACGAATACTGCAAGGACTATGCGACCAATGAACAGTCCGATTTTTCTGTAACTATAACTCCCGAGGATATTGCTGCTGAGAAGCAGAAGTCCGACTCCGAGTATGCCTATGAGGGACTTCCACTGCCGAACTTCTCTGATGAGCTCCTTGAAGAAACGGCTGTATATCGCAAGATTGCTGAGATAATGCCCGGCTATGATACCTTCGTATTCCACGGCTCTGTTATAGCGGTTGACGGAGTGGGATACCTGTTTACGGCAAAATCGGGTACCGGAAAGTCCACGCATACAAGGCTTTGGCGAGAGTATTTCGGTGAGAGGGCTGTAATGGTGAATGATGACAAGCCTATGCTGAAAGTTACCGGGAACGGAGTAATTGCCTACGGTACGCCTTATAACGGCAAGCACAGGCTCGGTACGAATATTGCCGTTCCGCTGAAAGCTATCTGTATACTTACTCGCGGTGAGGAAAACAGCATCGTCCGGATTGATAAGTCTGAGGCATACCCGATGCTCGTTCAGCAGGTCTACCGGCCTCAGAACTCAATGCAGCTGATGAAAACTCTCGACCTTGTGGATACAATGGCTGAGAGCGTGAAGCTGTACAAGCTTGTTTGCAATATGGAAATAGAAGCGGCGAAGATCGCGTTTGAGGGTATGCAATGACGAAGTTTGAAGATATTATCGAGCGCGACAGCGGACAGTATGTGCTCAGCCGTATTCTCGAAGTCCGCGATATCAGTTACCGGTAACAATTTGGCTTACAGTATTAATTCAGAAAAAATTTGCAGATCGTGTCACAATTTCTGCTTCTCAGCTGTATATAGTACAGAACGGCAAATGAGCCGTTAAATAACTAAGAAAGCAGGTATTTATTATGAAAAAAATTATTGCAGCATCAATGGTACTGGTTATGGCAGCTTCTATGACAGCTTGCGGAAGCGTTGACAGTTCATCCGGCTCTAAGCCCGGAGCAAGCATAAATACCGGTACAACATCTGAAACTATAACAGAGGCGGTAACAACTATGGCTACAACTGAGAATTTCAGAAAGATCGCAGGCGGCTGGAATGCAGTATCAGGCGACACTTCACTCAGCGCAAACAAAAATGCAAAGGCAGCTTTTGAAAAGGCAACTGGCGCACTTGCAGGTATGGAGTATGAACCGCTTGCAGTTATCGGTACGCAGGTGGTCGCGGGTACGAATTACTGTATCCTTTGCAGAGGAAAGGCAACTGTTCCGGACGCTGAAACGTGCATCGTCCTTGTGTACATATATGAGGACTTGCAGGGCAATGCTGAGATCACTGGCTCAAAGACAATTATCGGCGATGAGATACTTGACGGCGGCTGGTCAGCAAACAGCAGCGATACTGACATAGCAAAGAATGCTGATGTGAAGAAGGCATTTGAGAAGTCAACTGAAACTCTGACCGGTGCAGTTTTAGAGCCGGTGGCATATCTCGGAAGTCAGGTTGTTGCAGGCTCAAATTACCGCTTACTCTGCAAGTCCACAGCAACGGTTCCCGGTGCCGAAACAGAGTACGCATTAGTGACTGTTTATGCTGATCTGAATGGCAATGCGGAAATATCTGACATCAGCAAGATCACATTCGGCAAATACGACGATGATAATGCAGATAATGAAACAAGTACCGGGGAGCTGAACACTCAGATCACTAATTCGTGGGCAGGCTGCGAAGTTGACGCAGATGCTGCAAAGGCAGATATTGCTGAAATCATCGCAGGAAATCACTGATACGGGAGCATGATATGGAACTTGCTTTACAAGATAATCCACTTTCTGTAAAAGGGATACTGCGCAGAATATTCTGTGCAATATATGCTTTTGCCGCAGCTCCTTTCGCAAAAAAGCGTTCAGCGACAAAGGCTGAAGCACAGGAGCAGTATCTGCGCGGAATAATGGATAAGCACGGAAACAGACTTCTCAGACTGGCATACTCATATCTCCACAATATGCAGGACTCCGAGGAGATATTGCAGGACGTCCTGATGAAACTCCTTGACAAAGCACCGGAATTCGAGAGCGAAGAACACGAAAAGGCGTGGCTGCTCAGAGTTACTGCAAATCTTTCAAAAAACAGGATTGAATACAACAAGCTCCGTGACACGGACGAGCTTAAAGACGAGCTCGTTTCTGAGAACAGAGAGGACTTGTCATACGTGTGGGAGGCTGTTAAGGAGCTTCCGGAGAACTACCGTGAAGTCATTCATCTGTTCTACGAGGAAGGCTATCAGACTGACGAGATAGCCGAGATACTCGGCGAAACCGGTGCGAATATCCGCACAAGGCTCAGACGTGCGAGAGCTAAACTCAAGGAAATACTGAAAGAGGAGTATGATTTCTGTGAGCAAGTATAATGAGATTATGGAACATATTGAGCTTACTGATGAAATGCGTGAGCGTATCCTCGCAAACGTCGGAGCAAAGCAGAAACGCCGCCGCATCAGTAGAATTATAAGTGCCGGAATTGCAGCAGCGGCTTGTGCTGCGATAGTGTTAGGCTCGGTCACGGTAATGAAGAACGTTGGCAAACCGGATAAAGCTCCGGATAAACCAACTGTAACTGAAACGCAGAATACTGTGCCTACTATTGATGCAACAGGTACATACGGAGCTTCGCAATACAGCAGTGCCGCTGAGCTTTCTGAGAATTTCGGCATTGATATCCGCGATATCACAAAGCTGCCTTTTGAAGTGAAGCATACCAGCTATTCCATTTTGTTTGACAAGTTCGCAGAACTGGATTACTACGGCGGCGAAGGTGAGGAATGCTGTTTCAGAGTCGGCAGGGATACCGAGGATATCAGCGGTGAATACGATGAATTCACCACTGTTGAGAACGAAACGCTGAACGGCTGTGAAGTAACTCTCAAGGGCTATGGTGATGATTACCGCTTAGCTTCGTGGATAAGAGACGGACACTTCTATTCAGTTTCACTCAGCAATGGTACGGATAAGGATACAATGCTTGAAATAGCAGGCGAAGTTATAGCAGTATGATATTGCGGTTGGCTCGGACATAGTATTCTAACACAAGCGTTTGTCTATAGACGAGATGCAGCTCTGATCGCGGATATTTGCAAAATTGAAATAAATATGTTATAATGATATGATTTCAAATCACACATATGATAATACTACAATTCCGGAGCAAATATATGAAAAAGAATAAAATCAAAACCGCTGGCCGCAATTCGTTCAAAATAATAAGCGTTGGCTTTATGATACTGGTACTTACCGGGGCACTCCTGCTTATGCTTCCCATAGCTTCACAGAGCCGAACCGTTACCCCTTTCAAGGACACTCTTTTTACAGCTATATCCGCCTCCTGCGTTACAGGTCTCGTAGTTAAGGATACTGCAACGCACTGGTCATTGTTCGGGCAGGCAGTGATACTTTTACTTATCCAGATAGGCGGTATGGGAGTTATCACGATCGGACTGACGATAACAAGACTCTCAGGCAGAAAAATAGGTTTAGGCTTTCGCGGAATGATGCAGGATTCTATCTCAGCACCGCAGGTTGGAGGAATACTGAAGCTCACAAAGTTTATACTTAAAACCACAGCTCTTATCGAGCTTACCGGTGCAGCTCTGCTATATCCGGTATTCTGCCGGGATTTCGGTGCTGTAAAAGGGATATGGTACTCTATTTTCCATTCGGTATCTGCATTCTGCAATGCAGGCTTCGATCTTATGGGCGTGCGTGAGCCGTTTTCATCTTTGACAAGCTACGGCGGGAATGCATATGTAAATGTAGTATTGATGCTTCTCATCATAACCGGCGGTATCGGCTTCCTGACATGGGACGATGTAGTTCAGCACCGCCACCATTTCAGGAAGTACCGTTTGCAGACGAAGGTCGTGCTCTTCACGACCGGACTGTTACTGCTGCTGCCGGCTGTGTTTTTCTTTTTTGCTGAATACTCAGATGAACCGTTAAAAGAGAGGATACTTCACTCTTCATTCCAGTCCGTAACAGCAAGAACGGCTGGCTTCAATACTGCTGATTTTTCTGTGATGCGTGAACCAAGCGCTATGCTTATGACCGTTCTTATGCTTATCGGCGGATGTTCGGGCTCAACTGCCGGCGGAATGAAAACATCAACTGTTGCTGTATTGTTTCTCTCAGCCCTGAGCGTGTTCCGCCGCAAGAATGATGTTGAATGCTTTAACCGCCGTATTTCAGCCGATACTATCCGTACCGCCGGTGCGATACTGTTTATGTACATAACGCTCTTCCTGTCAACGGGCATCGCAATTTGCATGATAGATTCAAAGTCCCTTACAAGCTGCCTCTTTGAAACGGGTTCTGCACTCGGAACCGCCGGACTTACTCTCGGCATAACCACATCACTCTCCCTGTCTTCGCACATCATTCTTATGATACTGATGTTTGCAGGCAGAGTCGGCGGTCTTACACTGATATATGCTGCATTCGCATCAAATAATGAAGTCTCAAGACTTCCGCAGGAAAAGATAACTGTTGGATAATCATAGAATTAAAGGAGAATTATTATGAAATCAGTTTTAATAGTAGGTGCAGGTCAGTTCGGAATACACATCGCAAAACGAATGGTCGAGCTCCGCTGCGAGATAATGGCAGTTGACAGCGACGAGGAATGTATCAACGCTATATTGCCGTATGCTACGAATGCACAGATCGGTGACAGCACAAATGCAGATTTTATGAATTCACTCGGCATTCCGGATTTTGATGTATGTATCGTTACAATAAGCGACAGCTTTCAGGATTCACTTGAAACCACCGCGCTTCTGAAAGACCTTGGCGCCAGAAAAGTCATCTCCCGTGCCCAGAACGACATTCAGGAAAAATTTCTTCTCCGCAACGGTGCCGACGAGACAGTATATCCGGAAAAACAGACTGCTGTCAGACTTGCGATAAAAGAAGCCTCTGACGATATCCTCGACGTGTTCCAGCTTGACAGAGACATCAATATCTATGAAGTCCGTGTGCCCAAAGCATGGGACAACAAGACTCTGACCGAGCTCGACATACGCAAAAAGCATAATCTGAATGTCATCGCTGTTAAGACGAAAGAACAGCTTGTACTGCCGACACCGGATATGATCCTCAATTCCGAAGACGCTGTACTCCTGCTCGGCAATATGAAAGACATACAGAAAGCTTTCTGAACCGCAGCAGGTTTGCAGCATCGTTGAAACTGATATGCACACGATCGTTCTTACTGCTTATCTACTGTATCATCGTAAAAATGGCGGCACTGTATGAGCATAACATCTCGCTGCTTCTGGAAAAACACATAGCAATTCCTTACGCTGATTGACAAATATACTCCGTTCGCTTATAATAGAGCTAACCAGATTACGAGGAGGCATTCAGTATGAAAGCACACAGAATAATTGCAATAGCAGCTGCGGCTGTTCTTGCCGTCCCTGCATATTCATCGGCAGCTGACAACAATACTCCGCACAGGATAGTCGGTTACCTTCCCGACTGGAATTATCAGCCGTTCCGTGAACTTGACCTCAGTCAGCTAACGCATATCAATATCGCGTTCTGCAATCCCGACGATAACGGCAGGCTTTACTGCGATATCCCTGAGCGTGAGCTGAAAAGCATTATCTCCGCTGCGCACAGCAGCAACGTCGAGGTATTCGCGGCACTCGGCGGAGGCGGAGGCTGTGACGGCTATCTGAAGCACCTCGACACTCCCGAGGAGCGAGCGGCGTTCAACTCAAACATAATGGACTACTGCGAGAGCTATGACTTCGACGGCATCGACCTCGATATCAAGCTCAGCTCGCGTAATGAGATATGGAACTACTATGGGGACTGGTGTACGGAGCTCCGCACTCTCTGTGACGAGAGGGATATGAAGATGTCGACTGCTACGGCACAGTGGGTAGCAGAGAAAGTATCTCCTGAAACCTTTGCATTGTTTGATTTCGTGAATGTTATGGCTTATGACAACGACGAGGACGCGCACTCTCACGCCTCGTATGAATACTCCGAAGAATGTCTCGATTACTTCTCCGAACGCAAGAAAATACCGCGGGAAAAGCTCGTTCTCGGTGTGCCGTTCTACGGCAGAGGCTACACCGCTGACGGCGAGCTCGACTGGAATTCATATATGTCATTTGCAGATATTGTCAGCAAGGGAGACGAATACTACACTGCCGACAGATACAACGGCATTGCATATAACGGGGCTGATACGATAGCGAAAAAAGCGGAGCTCGCAAATGGTTACGGCGGTATTATGATGTGGGAGCTCACTCAGGACGCAAAGGGTGAGAAGTCGCTGCTGAAAGTGATAAATGATACGCTCCTCGGTGAGACTTTCGTTGCAGGAGATGTGAACGCTGACGGCAGCTTCAATATTTCCGACTTAGTATTATTCCAGAAGTGGCTGCTTGTCAAACCCAGTGCAGAACTGAAAAACTGGAAGGCTGGCGACCTCTGCGAGGACGGCAAGCTCAACGTGTTTGACCTGTGCCTTATGCGGAAACTGCTTACGAAATAACGAGATGTTCCCCGAACGTGTTCCACCTTGTGAGGGCATAAGAAAAGCACCTGCCGAAGCAGGTGCTTATATTATTCTCCGCTTGCGCCATAGTTGGACAGCACTCGTGCAGAAGGATCGTTGACGTTGCAGCCCTCCCATTCCTTGTTGGGCATCCAGAAATCAACTACCATATCGCTGTTTCCGGCATAATACTTCTCGAATATCTCACGATACAGGAGCGACTCCTTGGTGAATGGCTTTGCGTGGCTGAACTTTGTGCATTCCAGCTCGAACTCCTCGTCCGAGTAGTAGTTGTTCGCATATTCCTTGAGGTAGTCAACCATTGAATGACCCACAGCGTCCGAGAACGCTGCCTTTTCACGGTAAAGGATATCGTGCGGCAGATAGTCTCCCTCGAAAGCGTGACGGAGCAGATACTTGCCCTTATTGTACTTGTTGAGCTTCATCTCAGGGTCTATCGCCATAACGTATTTCACGAAGTCAAGGTCGCCGAACGGCACACGGGCTTCAAGGGAATTTACCGAAATACAGCGGTCTGCACGGAGAACATCATACATATGCAGCTCATGTACGCGCTTGACCGACTCCTGCTGAAAAGCCTCTGCCGATGGAGCAAAATCGGTGTACTTGTAGCCGAACAGCTCATCTGAGATCTCACCTGTCAGAAGCACGCGAATGTCGGTCTGCTCGTGAATAGCCTTGCAGAGGAGATACATTCCCATACTTGCGCGGATCGTCGTGATGTCATAAGTGCCGAGGAGGTGGATAACGTCGTCCAAAGCAGCGATAACATCGTCCTTTGTGATGATGACCTCGGTGTGTTCACTGCCGATGTAGTCAGCTACCTGTTTAGCGTATTTGAGGTCGATCGCATCGGTGTTCATACCGATTGCGAAGGTGCGTATCGGCTTGTCGCTCTCGCGCTGAGCAATAGAGCAGACCAGCGAAGAATCAAGTCCGCCCGAAAGCAGAAATCCGACCTTTGCGTCAGCGTCAAGGCGCTTCTTTACGCCTGCAACGAGCTTGTCGTGAATATTTTTGCACACCGTTTCTATGTCGTCGTGAACGACCTTGTCAACGGCGGTTATGTCGCAGTAGCAGTGGAACTCGCCGTCCTTGTAGTAGTGTCCGGGCGGAAACGGCATTATCTTCTTGCAGATCTTCACGAGGTTCTTCGCTTCGCTCGCAAATGCCATCGTACCGTCGTCGGACTTGCCGTAATAGAGTGGACGAATGCCTATCGGATCCCGGGCAGCTATGAATTCTTTTGTCGTTCCGTCGTATATCACGCAGGCAAACTCAGCGTCCAGCTTTGCGAACATATCCGTGCCGTATTCGCGGTACATCGGGAGCAGTATCTCGCAGTCGCTGTCGCTTCGGAATGAATAGCCGAGCCTGATGAGTTCGTCGCGCTGCTTTCGGAAACCGTATATCTCGCCGTTGCAGACAACAAAATCGCCGTCCAGCTCAAAGGGCTGCATTCCCTCGGGAGTAAGTCCCATTATGGAAAGCCTCTGGAAGCCGAGAAGGCCGCCGGGGACTTTTACTATCCTCTGATCGTCAGGTCCGCGTGAGACCGTAGCTTTAAGTCCGGTCATTACCTTTTCTGTACCGCCGCTGATGCCGCAGTATGCCATTATCGTACACATAGTATATCCCTCCGAATAATAGGTATATCAAACACTGCACATCGCCATTGATGTGCGGCTTTTTTAGTTCACGTCATTTATGTATTTTTTCGTCAAATTTGTTCTTGCTTCCTGCGCCCGAAACGTCTACCGGATAGGCTCCTGTGAAGCAGCCCCTGCAGTAGCCGAACTTGTTGTCAACAAGCTCGCCGAGACTTTCAACGGGCAGATATGCAAGGCTGTCAGCGCCGATGTACTGCGCTATCTCCTCAGTGGAGCTGCACTTTCCTGCGATGAGGTTCTCCTCCGAGTCTATGTCCGTGCCGAAGTGGCAGGTGTGCAGGAACGGCGGCGATGAGATACGAACGTGTACCTCTTTTGCTCCCGCATCGCGCAGGAGCTTCACTATTCTCGCGCTCGTCGTGCCGCGGACTATCGAATCGTCGATCATTATCACGCGCTTGCCGGCAACGCTCTCGCGAACGGCGTTGAGCTTGATCTTGACCGCATTCTCACGCTGATGCTGTTCGGGCTGAATGAAGCTGCGCCCGATGTACTTGTTCTTGATGAAGCCGATACCGTAGGGTATGCCGCTTTCGTTTGCGTAGCCGAGAGCCGCGTCAAGTCCCGAATCAGGGACGCCGATAACTATATCCGCATCAACGGGGCTGTGCTTTGCAAGAAGCTCCCCTGCCCTGAGACGCGCGTGATGTACGGAAACTCCCTCTATTACTGAGTCGGGACGCGCAAAGTAGATGTACTCGAAAATGCAGATATTTCGCTTTTTAGTGCAGTTCGTGCGTATGGACCGCAAACCTTCCCTGCCTATTACGACTATCTCGCCGGCATCAACATCGCGCAGGAACTCCGCTCCCACTGTTTCGAGGGCGCAGGACTCCGACGCCACAACGTATGCACCGTCGTGAGTTTTGCCGATACACAGCGGACGGAAGCCGTCCGGATCGCGGAAAGCAATGAGCTTTGTCGCGGTCATCAGTATGCAGGAGTAAGCTCCTTTGATATATGGCATTGCACGCTCGACCGCCTGCTCGGTTGACGAGCTTGAAAGGCGCTCGCGGACTATGGAATAGGCTATCGCCTCGGTATCTGAGGTGCCGTGGAAGATAGCTCCCGACATCTCAAACGAGCGGCGAAGCTCCGCAGCATTGACGAGGTTGCCGTTGTGGACGAGAGCCATATTTCCCTTGATGTGGCGGATAACGAGGGGCTGGATATTATTGTGGTTGTGACCGCCGGTCGTCGAATAGCGGACGTGTCCCACAGCCATATTTCCGCTTCCGAGCTTGTCAAGTTCATCTTTGCTGAACACCTCCGAAACAAGTCCGTCAGCACGCTTATGCCTGAAAATACCGTCGTCGCAGACAGTTATGCCGCAGCTCTCCTGACCTCTGTGCTGGAGCGCATACAGCCCGAAATAGACTGATGCGGCAACGTCTGAGGTCTTGTTCTCATATATGCCGAAAACTCCGCATTCTTCGTGAATACTGTCAAACATTTTCTACGCCTCACTTATAAATATTGCTCGCTCAGCTTATCTATTATCGCCAGAGCAGCAAGACTCTTTTTCTTGCGCTTGTTCATAGCGTACTGTTCAAGATAAGCGTGGGCTTCCTCCTCAGTCATACCCTTGTACTGCATCAGCATAAACTTCGCTTTGTCTATCGCCTGTACCTCTTCGATCTTTTCTTCGAGCCGACGGTTCTCTTCGTAGAGCTTCAATGAGCGGCTGACGGCTATATCTATCGTTTTCACGATCTGGTACAGCATATTCCGGCTGAATGGCTTGCTGACGATTATGATACCGGTCTTTTCAGCACGTCCGCCGACCTTTTCCACATATTCTTCCTTTATCATAAATATGCAGTTGGCAGTGGTGTTTTCAACGATATACTCCGCAAGCTCAAAGCCCGATTCGTCCATAAGCGGTGAGTTTATGACTGCGAGCTCCACGGACGGATCAGCGTCGAAAGCCGTCTTTGCCTGATAGGCTGATTCGACGAATTTTGGCGTACAGCGAAACGAATCGCGGAGGAAATTCACAAGAGCTTCGGAGGCGTTTTTATTACTTGAAACTACAAGAATTTTTTCCAAAGCTAACCTCCGTCAGAGACTGTAAAAATACTGTTTTTCCTCGAATGCTTCCTTGTCGTAAGCGGAAGAATACTCGTGCCATTCCTCGCGGCTGTAATCGAGCAGGACCTCAAGTATATTCGCCGGAACATACTTCTTCACGAATTCCGAGCTCTCGGTGCAGGAGACAGCCTCCTCAAGAGTGGAGGGCATACGCTCCGAGCCTGTATTTTTTTCAGGCAGAGCAAGATTTTCCTCTATGCCTTCGAGTGCCGAGTATATCATCAGACCGAGAACAAAATAAGGATCGCAGACGCAGTCGGCGGCGCGGAGCTCTACGGAAGTGTTATCGCTTTCCGGATTCATACGGATAAGCTGTGAGCCCTCCTCGTCCGACCATATTATATCACGGGGAGCTGTGAACTCGCCCAGTCTTGCATATGAATTCACGGTCGAATTGGTGAACAGAGTAAACTCGCGGATATGTTTCATTATGCCAGCTGCGGCACTGTTCAGCAGTCTGTTGTCACCCGACTTCGTCTCCTCGAGCATATCGCTGTCGGGGAAGATATTGAAGCTGATATGCATACCGTTTCCGCAGTCATTGCGGAGCGGCTTCGGCATAAAGCTCGCGTGAACGCTGTGAGTTTCAGCGACCGACTTTACTGCCGACTTGAAGCTGAGGAATGTATCAGCCGCTTTCAGAGCAGACGAGGCGTTGAAGTCTATCTCATGCTGACCGCAGCCGCTCTCGTGACGTGAGGAGATCGGGTGAATTCCCATCTGCTCGAGTGTGAGGCATACATCGCGGCGGATATTCTCGCCCTTGTCGTCGGGTGCGACATCGCAGTAGCCGGCATAGTCGTGAGGAGTTTTGGTAGGAAGTCCGCTGTCGTCCCTGCGGAAAAGAGTGAACTCACAGGACGTTCCGAAGCGGAAGCAATAGCCTGCCGCAACTGCCGCCTTCATTGCCTTTTTGAGGAAGTATCTGCCGTCGCCCTCAAAGGGGGTGCCGTCCTCGTAACGGATATAGCAGAACATTCTTATTACCCTGCCCTGCTGAGGTCTCCACGGGAGAACGGTCATAGTCTGAGCGTCGGGGAAGAGGAAAAGATCCTTTCCGTTTGCCGCCTCAAAGCCTGCAATTTTCTTTGCAGTGATGCGGACTCCGCGCTCGAATGTAACAGCGAGCTCCGATGAAAGTACAGAGATGTTTTTCAGTCTGCCTTTCATATCGCAGAATGTCAGCTTGACGAACTTGACATCGTTTTCCTCAATATACTGCAATATCTCATTTTCTGAATATATCATTTTAGCCTCCGTATCATAGATTGGTGTAGCCCATAAGGTATTCGTCCACCTCCGCGGCGGTGTCGCGTCCCTCACGGATAGCACGAACTACAAGGGACTGTCCGATGTGCATATCGCCTGCGGTGAATACCTTTTCAACGTCTGTGGAATGTTTGCCGGGTGCTGTTTTAACATTTGTGCGCTGGTCGAGCGATACTCCGAAAGCATCAGCGATATACTGCTGACAGCCTAAAAATCCTGCTGCGATAAGACAGAGCTCGCAGGGTAATATCTCCTCGCTGCCCTCTACTTCATTCATTGTGCGTCTTCCGGTTTCAGGATCTGTTCCGAATTCGAGCTTGACGGTCTTGACAGCCGACAGCTTGCCGCTCTCGTCCTTGATGAACTCCTTGACGGTCGTGCAGTAGATACGGGGATCGTGACCGAATACCGCGATTGCTTCCTCCTGACCGTAATCTGTTTTGCACACCCTCGGGTATTGAGGGAACGGATTGTTCTCTGCTCTCTCGTCGGGGAGCTTAGGCATCATTTCGAGCTGTACAACGGACTTGCAGCCGTGACGGACAGAGGTTCCGACACAGTCGTTTCCGGTATCGCCGCCGCCGATTATGACCACATTCTTGTCCTTGGCGGAGATGAACTTTCCGTCGGTAAGATCTGAGTCAAGCAGGCTCTTTGTAGTCGCTTTCAGGAAATCTACGGCAAAGTAAATTCCCTCTGCGTCGCGTCCCTCAGCCTTGATGTCACGCGGATTTGACGAACCGCAGGCAAGTACGACCGCATCGAAGCTGCTGAGAATATCGCTCGCGGAAACGTTGTCGCCAACGTTTGAATTCGTCCTGAACTCCACGCCCTCAGCTTTCATAAGCTCGACGCGGCGCTCGATGATGTGCTTCTCAAGCTTCATATTCGGGATACCGTACATAAGCAGTCCGCCTACACGGTCGGAGCGCTCGAACACTGTAACATTGTGACCGCGCTTATTGAGGGTGTCCGCAGCAGCAAGTCCCGACGGACCTGAGCCGATCACTGCGACACGCTTGCCACTTCTTACTGCCGGTATCTGAGGCTGCATAAGTCCGTTTGCGAAACCGAATTCGATGATCGAATTCTCGTTCTCCTTAGTGGTTACCGGTGAGTCGTAAACTCCGCAGATACAAGCCTTTTCGCACAGTGCCGGACATACACGCGAGGTGAATTCCGGGAAGTTGTTCGTCATCAGCAGACGACTCAGTGCCTGTTCCTTCTGACCGTGGTAGAGGAGGTCGTTCCACTCGGGAATGAGGTTGTTGAGCGGACAGCCCGACATCATTCCGCAGAGCATTTTTCCGTTCTGACAGAACGGCACTCCGCAGTCCATACAGCGTGATGCCTGTTCACGGCGCTGCTCCTCGCTGAGCGGTAAGTGGAACTCGTTAAAGTCCTTTATGCGCTCGAGCGGCTCCTTTGCCGAAGTTTCTGTTCTTGCAAATTCAAGAAATCCAGTTGCTTTTCCCATGGCTCACGCCTCCTTTCTGATGAGCTCGAAGGCTTCTATCATAGCCTGTTCGCTGCTCACGCCTGATTTTTCAAGTGTGGAAACTGTCTTTTGTATCTTCGCGTAATCGTGAGGAATGACCTTCTTGAAGCAGGGCAGATAGTGATCGAAATCAGCCAATATCTGCTTAGCTTTCTCAGAACCGGTAGCCTCTGCGTGTTCGGTGATGATAGCTTTCAGCTCTTCGATGTCCTCTTCCTCAGTTACTGTTTCAAGCGAAACGAGAGCCTTGTTCAGGCGTGTGTAGAGGTCGTGCTCCTCGTCGAGAACGTACGCTATACCGCCAGACATACCTGCGGCGAAGTTCTTGCCGGTGCGTCCGAGGATAACAGCGCGTCCGCCTGTCATATACTCGCAGCCGTGGTCACCGACGCCCTCACATACTGCAACAGCTCCGGAATTTCTCACGCAGAAGCGCTCGCCTGCAACGCCGTTGATGAAAGCCTTGCCGGAGGTAGCTCCGTAGAGAGCAACGTTTCCGACGATGATATTCTCGTCAGCCTTGAATGTGGAAGCCTCGGGCGGACTGAGAATAAGTCTGCCGCCTGAAAGTCCCTTGCCGAAGTAGTCGTTACTGTCGCCAACAAGTTCGAGGGTGAGTCCCTTGGGTATGAAAGCACCGAAAGACTGTCCGCCGCTGCCCGTGCATTTAACAGTGAATGTGTCGTCAGCAAGGACGTTTTCGCCGTGGATACGGGTTATCTCCGCACCTGTGAGAGTTCCCACTGAACGGTCTGTGTTCACAACGTCAATGGAGATCGACTTGGAAGTTCCGTTTTTCAGCGCACTTCCCAGCTTCTTTATTATAACACGGCGGTCTATGGTGCTGTCAAGAGCAAAATCGTAAATATCTTCCGCGTCGAAGTGTCTCTTGCCGCTGACAGAGGTGTTTGCAAGTATATTTGTGAAGTCGATGTTCTTCCAGGCAGCACTGTCCTTGATACGGAGGAGATCAATGCGTCCGATGAGCTCGTCAACTGTGCGTATGCCGAGCTTTGCCATATACTCGCGGAGCTCCTGAGCGATAAAGTGCATAAAGTTCACAATGTACTCCGGCTTGCCGCGGAAACGCTTTCTCAGCTCGGGGTTCTGTGTTGCGATACCCATAGGGCAGGTATCGAGGTTGCAGACTCTCATCATCACGCAGCCCATAGTTACGAGCGGAGCTGTTGCAAAGCCGAATTCCTCCGCACCGAGCAGAGCTGCTACGAGAACATCGCGTCCTGTCATCAGCTTACCGTCGGTCTCGATGCGTACACGGGAACGGAGCCCGTTGAGCATAAGTGTCTGGTGAGCCTCAGCAAGTCCGAGCTCCCACGGAAGTCCGGCATTGTAAATGGAGCTCTTGGGAGCTGCACCTGTACCGCCGTCGTAACCGGAAATGAGTATTACCTGTGCGCCAGCCTTGGCAACGCCTGCGGCAACAGTTCCGACACCTGCTTCTGAAACGAGCTTAACTGAGATACGAGCCTTGTCGTTAGCATTCTTGAGGTCATATATGAGCTGTGCGAGATCCTCGATAGAGTAGATATCGTGATGAGGCGGAGGAGAGATAAGTCCCACGCCTGCTGTGGAGTGACGTGTCTTTGCTATCCACGGATAGACCTTGCCCGAGGGAAGATGTCCGCCCTCACCGGGCTTAGCTCCCTGAGCCATTTTTATCTGTATTTCCTGTGCGGAAACGAGGTATTGAGATGTAACGCCGAAACGTCCGGAAGCGACCTGCTTGATAGCTGAGCACTTGTCTGATTTCAGACGCTCGGGGCTCTCACCGCCCTCGCCGCTGTTGGATTTTCCGCCGATGCTGTTCATAGCCACAGCCATACACTCGTGGGCTTCCTGCGAGATAGAACCGTAGGACATAGCGCCCGTCTTGAAGCGTGTGCAGATGCTCTCGACGGACTCGACCTCATCTATCGGGATACCGCCCTTCTCATCGAAGCTGAAGTCAAGCAGACTTCTCAGCGTCAGCTCGTTGTCCTCACGGGTAAGAGCTTCGGAATACTTCTTGAATGTATCATAATTACCGGTCCACGCTGCCTGCTGAAGGAGGTGGATAGTCTCAGGAGTGTAGAGGTGTTCGCTCTTGCCGCTGCGGAGCTTGTGGCTGCCTGCGCTCCTGACCTCGCTGCTGACGTGGAGTCCGAGCGGATCGTAAGCGGCTGTGTGGAGAGCCTCAGTGCGGCGGCTTATATCGGCAAGTCCTATACCGCCGATACGGCTGACAGTACCTGAGAAGTATTTGTCGATGAGCTCCTGAGAAATGCCCACAGCCTCAAAGAGCTTGCTGCCCTGATAGGACTGGATAGTGGAAATTCCCATTTTTGAAGCTATCTTGATGATACCGTGGAGAACAGCGCTGTTGTAGTCGTCCTCTGCGGCGTAGAAGTCCTTGTCGAGCGAGCCGTCCTCGATGAGAGAGCGGATAGTCTCGTGTGCAAGATAGGGGTTCACAGCACACGCACCATAGCCGAGAAGTGCTGCGAAATGGTGTACCTCTCTGGGCTCTGCACTTTCAAGTATCATTGCAACAGCTGTGCGCTTCTTGGTGGAAACGAGGTGCTGCTGGAGCGCAGAAACTGCAAGCAGTGACGGTATCGGGCAGTGGTACTCGTCCACGCCGCGGTCAGAGAGAATGAGTATGGCCGCACCGTCGCGGTAAGCCTTGTCAGCATCAATGCAAAGGCGTTCGATAGCCTTGTCGAGAGATGTTCCGATGTAATAGGTTATCGGGATAACAGCGCTTTTCAGACCTTTCTGGTTCAGCGCTTTAATCTTGAGCATATCCGTCTCGGTGAGGATAGGATTTTCGATTTTCAGAACGTGGCAGTTCTCGGGACGCTCCTCGAGGATATTGCCGTCCTTGCCGATGTAAACGCTCGTGTCGGTAACGACTTCCTCGCGGATAGCGTCAAAAGGCGGATTAGTTACCTGTGCGAAGAGCTGGTGGAAGTAGTTGAAGAGCGGAGGCGACTGCTTGTCGAGCGGCGGGAGCGGAATATCACTTCCCATTGAAGCGATAGGCTCAGCGCCTTTTTCAGCCATCGGGAGGATAGATGTGCGAATGTCCTCGTAAGAGTAGCCGAAAGCCTTGTGGAGCTTTGCAAGCTCGTCCTTTGAGTAGGTCTTCACACCCTTGTTCGGGATATGGAGGTCGTGAAGACGCACAAGGTATGCATCGAGCCATTCACCGTAGGGCTGACGTGAAGCATACATCGACTTGACCTCATCGTCCTCGATGATACGTCCCTGCTTGGTGTCTGCAAGGAGCATTTTTCCGGGACGGAGACGGTCTTTTTTCACGACCTTCTCAGGTGCGATGTCGATACAGCCGGTCTCTGACGAGAGAATGAGGAAGCCGTCACTGGTTATGCAGTATCTTGACGGACGCAGACCGTTTCTGTCGAGGACAGCACCCATAACGTCGCCGTCGGAGAAAAGTATTGACGCAGGGCCGTCCCACGGCTCCATCATAGTTGCGTAATACTGGTAGAAATCGTACTTTGCCTTTGAGATAGTCTTGTCGTTTTTCCACGGCTCGGGAATAGTTATCATTACTGCGAGCGGCAGCGGCATACCCGACATCACCATAAACTCAAGAGCATTGTCAAGACGTGCGGAGTCGGAGCCGTTCACGTTTATGGCAGGAAGTATCCTGTGCATATCGGCGCTGAGTGTCTCACACGCCATAGTCTCCTCACGGGCGAGCATTTTGTCAGCGTTGCCTGTGATAGTGTTTATTTCGCCGTTGTGTACGATCAAACGGTTCGGGTGAGCTTTCTGCCAGCTCGGATTTGTATTTGTTGAGAAACGTGAGTGTACCATTGCGATCGCGGAAGTGAAGTCCTCGCTCTGAAGGTCGGTGTAGAAACGTCTCAGCTCGTCAACGAGAAACATTCCCTTATACACAATAGTACGGCTTGAAAGTGAGCATACATATGTGTCCTCGTTGGACTGCTCAAATTCGCGCCTTGCGATGAAGAGCCTGCGGTCGAAGTCAAGACCTTTATTGCAGTCAGCCGGGCGCTTCACGAAAGCCTGCATTATACAGGGCATACTGTCAAGTGCCTTGTGACCGAGTATAGAAGCGGAAGTCGGGACTTCACGCCAGCACAGGAATTTTATTCCGTTGTTATCTGTTATCTTTTCAAAGAGCTTCTTTGCACGGTCGCGGTGAAGCTCATTCTGCGGGAAGAAGAACATTCCCACGCCGAAGTCGCCGTTCTCGCCGAGGTCAGCCCCGAGCTTCTTACCTTCTTCTATAAAGAAGCTGTACGGCATCTGTACAAGTATTCCAACACCGTCGCCTGTCTTGCCCTCGGCGTCCTTGCCGGCACGGTGCTCCAGCTTTTCAACGATAGTGAGAGCATTTTCCACAACATACCGTGACTGTTCGCCATTGATGTTCACTACTGCTCCGATACCACAGTTATCGTGCTCAAAGCGCGGACTGTAAAGTCCCTGCTGCTGGTAAGGCGCCTCTGTTCTGAAATTGTCCATATCATTCACTTGCCTTTCCGATGCGGAGCACCATTGATCCGCACCGCATTACATAATAAAAAAGACGTCCATACAGACAGTAAGCCTGTACGAACGCCCTTGTTGCTAAAAACATCTTATCACGTTAAAGCGGAAATGTCAATAGAAAAATAGGGCATTTCAGCGGTTTCGTTAAAACTGCACAGTTATCACTCGCTAACGTTTGAGAAAAAATATGCGATACGTCAATTTTCAAAAAAGCTATTGACAAATCCGTCGCAATGAGCTATAATGGCATTGTAAACAGCAAGGGAGCTGCGGATGTGGAATCCGTAGCTCTCTTTTTTGGTTTAAGCGCTAATTCCATACACAAAGGGGTGTATGAAGTCTCAGGACTTCTGCACCCCTTTGATATTTATGCTGTAAATTATCAAGGAGGTATTCTTATGGACTCTCAGACAATTCTGCAACAAGCTGCCGAAAACACTGACAAGACTATTTTCGGCGTATGGTTCCTTATAGGCGCCGCTCTCGTATTCTTTATGCAGGCAGGCTTCGCAATGGTGGAGACAGGCTTCACCCGTGCAAAGAACGCCGGCAATATCATTATGAAAAATTTAATGGACTTCTGTATCGGTACAGTTGTTTTCATTCTCATAGGCTTCGGTCTCCTCTTCGGTGAGGACGCCGTAGGCATAATCGGCAAGCCCGGATTTGACATCTTCACTTCCTACGGCTCATTCGACTGGTCAAACTTCGTTTTCAACCTTGTATTCTGTGCAACGACAGCAACTATCGTTTCCGGTGCAATGGCTGAGCGTACAAAGTTCCTTTCATATTGTGTTTACTCCGCTATCATCAGCGCTGTTGTGTACCCGATCGAGGCACACTGGGGCTGGGGCGGCGGCTGGCTCAGCGAATGGGGCTTCCACGATTTCGCAGGCTCCGCACATATCCATATGGTAGGCGGTATCTCAGCCCTCATCGGTGCAGCTATCCTCGGACCGAGAATAGGCAAATTCCACAAGACTAAGGACGGCGAGATCAAGGTAAACGCTATCCCCGGTCATAACCTTACAATCGGCGCACTCGGCTGCTTTATCCTCTGGTTCGGCTGGTACGGCTTCAACGGTGCGGCTTGTACATCTATCGACCAGCTCGGCTCAGTATTCCTTACAACAACAGTTGCTCCTGCTATCGCAACAGTAACCTGTATGATATTCACTTGGGTAAAGTACGGCAAACCCGATGTTTCGATGTGCCTTAACGCTTCACTCGCAGGACTCGTTGGTATCACAGCTCCCTGTGACGTAACAGACTGCCTCGGCGCTTCTGCCATCGGTATCGTTTCCGGTTTACTCGTATGCTTCGGTGTTTGGTTCCTCGACTACAAGCTCCACATCGATGATCCTGTTGGTGCAGTAGCAGTTCATATGATGAACGGTATCTGGGGCACTATCGCAGTTGGTCTCTTCGCAAACCCTGATGTTCCCGGTTATTCACTTGCAGATCAGGACGGCAACGAGCTCGCAGGCGTATTCTACGGCGGCGGCTTCGGACTCATCGGCAGACAGCTCGGCGGTTTCGCAGCTATCGCAGCATTCACAGCAGTTTCAATGACTATCGTATTCTTCGCTATCAAAAAGACAATCGGTCTCCGCGCTTCCGAGCAGGAAGAGATCATCGGTCTCGATATTACAGAGCACGGTCTTATCTCCTCTTACGCTGACTTCGCTCCCGCACTTTCAGACATTGGTATGAAGGGCTACACAAAGGACGATGCAAAGAGCGTGAAGAAGGTCGGTACTCCCGGCACACCGGCAGTTCCTGTTGACGAAGCCGTAGAAGTAAAGAACTACTCTGTTCCTTCACCTGACGGTGCAACAAAGCTCACAAACATCGTAGTTATCTTCAAACAGCAGAAGCTCCAGCAGTTCATTGAGGCTATGGAAGCCATCGACGTAAAGGGCATCACAGTAACGAACGTCCTCGGCTGCGGTATGCAGAACGGACAGCGCAACTACTACCGTGGTACTACCGTTGAGATGAACCTGCTTCCTAAGGTAAAGGCAGAGATTG
>ODAI014372131.1_pt1 | contig 21788 bp, 24 predicted proteins | sample 1539321 | NCBI WGS metagenome assembly ODAI01 (sample SAMN02144231, study PRJEB22623) | gut metagenome | biome: sheep rumen | host: Ovis aries | place: New Zealand | reverse complement strand
TGGTCTTGCCGGTACCGGAGAGGCCGAAGAAGATAGCGGAGTTCTTACCCTCCATGTCGGTGTTAGCCGAGCAGTGCATCGAAGCGATGCCACGGAGCGGCAGGTAGTAGTTCTGCATGGAGAACATACCTTTCTTCATCTCGCCGCCGTACCATGTGTTGATGATGACCTGCTCACGGCTGGTGGTGTTGAACGCTACGCAGGTCTCGCTGTTCAGACCCAGCTCTTTGTAGTTCTCCACCTTGGCTTTGGAAGCGTTGTAGATAACGAAGTTCGGCTCGAAGTTCTCCAACTCCTCATCGGTCGGCTGGATGAACATGTTCTTTACGAAGTGAGCCTGCCATGCCACCTCCACGATGAAACGGACAGCGAGACGGGTCTCTTTGTTCGCACCGCAGAAAGCGTCCACTACATAGAGGTTCTTGTTACTCAGTTCCTTGATAGCGAGCTCTTTGACCTTAGCCCAAACGTCCTCGGACATCGGGTGGTTGTCGTTCTTGTAACCCTCGGTGGTCCACCATACGTTGTTGTGGCTCTGTGCGTCATCAACGATGTATTTGTCCTTAGGCGAACGTCCGGTGTAGATACCGGTCATTACGTTTACGGCACCGAGCTCGGTCAGCTGACCTTTGTCATAACCGGTCAGCTCCGGCTTGGTTTCCTCAGCGAACAAATACTCATACGACGGATTGTGGGCGATTACGGTTGCGCCCTGAATACCATACTTAGTTAAATCTAACTCTTTCATTGTTGTATTAATTTATTTGTTTTTGATGTTTTTTGCGTCTTCCCTATTATGCGTGCGAGTGCGTAAAGTGCGCGCGCTACTTAAGGGGCTACAAAATTACTACAATTTTTCCAAATACACAAATATTGAGCCTATTTTTTCATAAAAAACGCCACTTTTTGTCTTTTTCCTTTGCTATTATGGGAGTTTTGTAGTAATTTTGTACCCAAATTGTGCATTTTTATGCGATACGAGAAGGAAGATTTGCAAGAGGCGTTGCGCGTATTGCGTGCAGGCGGAATAATAGTTTATCCTACGGACACAGTCTGGGGAATAGGGTGTGATGCTACCAACCCGGAGGCCGTACAACGTATTTATGCTCTTAAGAGGCGCGAAGACAGCAAGTCAATGCTTGTGCTGCTTGATTCGCCTGCCAAACTGGACTACTATGTAGATGTGCCGGAGGCGGCTAACTTATTGATGAATGCAATAAGTAATGATGGAATGAGCGCGACAGAGTCGCTCAGTGATGGATTGATGAAGCCGATGACGATCATCTATCCCAACGCCCGGCATTTGGCGGCTAATCTGATTGCGGAGGACGGCTCTATCGGTATCCGGCTCACCCGGGAGCCGTTTAGCAATGCCCTCTGCGCACAACTCAAACACCCGCTTGTCTCCACTTCGGCGAACATCAGCGGGCAACCCACTGCGCATTTCTTCAGGGAGATTGCGCAGGAGATCATCAACGGCGCGGACTATGTCTGCCACTTCCGACGGGACGACGAGACACCGCACGAGCCCAGCTCGATCATAAAGGTAAACAGGGACAATACATTCACAATCATCAGGCAATGACGTTAAGGCGCAAACAGCAGTTATGGTATATCTTAGCCGACCTCATCAGCAGTGAGTTGGTGTGGCTGTGTTTTCTGGGCTTCCGGTGGATGGTCTTTGACGGGCGCATGGAGTTGCTGGAAGATGTGCTCATTCCGGCGTTCAATTTCTGGTTGCCGTTAGTGGTTTATCCGATCGTCTGTCTGCTGGTCTATTATCTCTCCGGTTACTACCTGAGACCTTTCCAGAAACCGCTCTTGCGGGAGTTCCTGCGCACCTTTGTGTCGGCGGCAGTTATCTCGCTGCTGTTCTTCTTCATTATCATTATTGACGACAGGGTCGATACATACAACCGCTATCTGGCGTCTCTGGGTGTGCTTTTCGGGCTGCAGTTCATACTCAGTTATATTCCCCGTCTGGTGATTACGCTCTTCACCCGCCGCCGGGGTGTCATGCGGTTCAAGACGATTCATTCGATGGCGGAAGCGGAGCAACTGGTGGCGGGTGAGCAGGACGAGGTGGTCATCGATCTGCCGGCGGGTTACACCGACCGTGAGCTGTATGAGTTGATAGCCAAACTCTATCCGCTCTCGTGCGAGATCAGCATGGTACCGCGTGTCTATGATATGCTTATGGGTGCCGCACGCATCGGACATCTGGACAGACCGTCGCTTATCCGTATTACGGAGTACCATATGTCGGACTCGGAGCTCTGTATCAAGCGTGCGTTTGACATCACCGCTTCGGCAACCGGTCTCATAGTGCTGTCACCGGTATTGGCGCTTATAGCCTTGCAGGTCAAACTTTCCTCCCGCGGACCTGTTTTCTACAGCCAGGAGCGCATAGGAGTGTACGGACTGCCTTTCCGCATCTATAAGTTCCGTACGATGATTGACCATGCCGAGGAGGACGGAGTGCCGCATCTCACGGAGGACAACGATCCGCGTATCACCAAGGTCGGCAAATGGCTCCGCAAGTACCGTCTGGACGAACTGCCGCAGCTGTGGAATATCCTCCGGGGCGATATGTCGATAGTCGGACCGCGGCCGGAACGACCGTATTTCATCAAGCAGATCATGAAGGAAGCGCCTTATTACTGCCTCCTTTACAAAGTCCGTCCGGGTCTCACTTCGTGGGGACCTATCCGGGTGGGCTATACCGATACGATGGAGAAGATGATCAAGCGACTCAATGCGGATATCGTCTATCTTGAAAACATGTCCCTTCTTCTTGACCTCAAGATTATGTTCTTCACTATCGGTGTTATTATTAACGGGAAAGGAAAATAACCGGCTTATGAATTACGACGAGAATATAAAGAAAGCGGAAGCCATCATTGCGCAACTCGAAGCCTCCGAGGCGATTTCCATGGACGAATACAAACGCCTTGCCGCTGAGGCTACCGCGCTCCTCAAAGCCTGCAAAGAGGAACTGAAAGGTGCTGATTATCTTTCGTAGTACCGGATATCACGCGACTCGGTGTCGGCAAAATATCCTGTTTCTATATCTCTGTTCGATTTGTTTTCCAACTCAAGGCACAGTTCTTTCTCTAATTGGATGCGGGTATCCATGGGCAGATCATGATGTAACAGCGGGCTGTAGTAGTCCTTCGCCGCCCCGCTTATCGAGCCGGTTGTGACAAGCGCTTTGCGTTTAGTCCAGTTACCATGGCTGTCTTTTTCGATATACCGGTATTGTTTATGCCACACCGTCAAGGCTGCCTTTGCTCCGTCAGTCTGCAAGGAATCGAAATAATACAACTCCGACGGCGAGAAAGATAGCCCCTTGTAAATATAATGCTCCAAGGAATATGCATCCCAATCCAATGCCGGGCGTAGTTCCTGCCCCGAATAGGCATAATATTCTCCCTTGCCGTCTTCTATGATGCGTCCCAAACTGTCTCTGACCGGCTCCGCAGTGCTATCGGCAAACGGAGCAGCATCCTTGCATAATGTACCGTCGGTGGTGAACACAGCTCCATACCGGATGGTACAAGCCGCCTCTATTTTGACACCGCCTTGGGCAATAATATAGCTGGTTCTGTCCTCTTTCACTCCGATTACATCGGAAACCTCCCGGGCACTTCCCTCGCAGACATCATAGAATGCCCTGTCGGGAGTGGTCTGCCGGGCACTCCGGTTGGAACATGCCAATCCTGCAAATACCAATACAGAACTAACGAAAGCAACAACGTATTTTTTCATATCATTTCAGTTTATTTCCGGTACACAAAAAGAGGATCAGTGCTATCTTGCCTGCTATGGCAATCATCATCGGGATCCGGTGGTGCCATCTGTCTAACCATAGGGTTGCGTCATTATACCAGAGCGCGTACAAGACAACGCCTGCTGCGATGCCCACAAAGAGCAGAATGGCGGTCAATGAAAGCAGCCGTGCCCGGCTGTCGCTTAACGCGTATGTCTCCCCGGAATCCATTTGTCCGAGGTACAGCCATAACGCTCCCGCATATGCCAACGGGCACAGCCATAGCAAGTATGTGAAGACCGGATAGGCGTACATCGGGTAGTGGCAAACCAACTGAATCTGGTACACAGAAACATATGCCAGAGCAAAGACCAGGATGTTCCTGCCGTGTACCCATTTAGGAGACGGAGCAGGCAGTTGACGGCGGTGGGTCCATACACTCAGCAAGAAGGATGCAACAAACAGCAATACAAGCATCTCAATGCCGTCATTGACTATTTGTACCCTAATCGGATGTCCCGCCATGACAGGTGTTCCTGCCCATGAGAAACACTGTGTGACAAAGCGATACACCGCATAGAGACTAACCATGACAGCGGTACACAAGGTACTTTTCTTCAAATCAATTCTCATAAGTTCCATTATTCAAGGGTAAGATATTGGCATATACTGGTCATCTACTATGTGAGGCGCGGTTCCGCTGAAGGCAAGAAGGCAAATGGCGGCAATCAGCAGCATGATGGCTGTCACACACAATATGGCACTCTGCCGCTCAAAATGATTGCGGATGATGAGCGATACAATCAGCAGAATGACTGACACCCCTATTACTATCTGACTGACCAACTCAAACATGTATTTTGGTTCTTTTGGCCTTGCGAATCACTACCATGATCATCTGTCTGGACAGATATAACGCATAGTATATCAGCAACGGAAGATAATAGGCAACCGTACTGAATACCGCCATTTTGAAAATCACCAAGCAGATGAACAGCATTGCCGCCATGAATACATGACCTTCATGCCGCAACAATTCATAGTGATAATAAGGCACGTCCAACCACCGGTAGAAAAAACGCTTGAAGGCTTTCCAGAAGGGCAAGTCTGTACGCCGGAAAATCTCCATCACTACCAATACCTGTCCGATATTGTTGCCCGTTTTGTTGTCATTAACCATAAATGCGAGCACCCCGTCTTGCCGGATGGTTATGGGATGCCGGTTTTCTTCAATGCACGGAATGGCGTAAATACGGTTTGTATCTGCATAATTCACATCGGAGATCATGTATTCGGGCACTACCTGAAAAAGCACATCGCCAAAATATGCTGTTCTTCTCCGGTTCGTGGAAAGATATTTATATGCAGCATTGGCGGTATCTTTTTTAGCGGTAACGGATCTGGGGAAGAAAGTCCACCGTGCACGTACCATGGAATTGTTTCTTTCATAACAGGTATCTGCCAGGGTGTTGTTGTTCGCCGCATTGACCAGTTCCTTGTAGTTGGAATGAAATCCGCCGGAAGCGGAGATGAATAACCGGTCTCCCTTTTGTACCTGTATTCCGGAGCTGACCCATTTTTCACTGGTGTCAAACAGATACATGCCGTATTCGTTGCTATAGGACTTGCGGGGGATAAACGCGCCAAACTGGTTTATTTCCAGTTCGCCGCGATAGTACAAGACATTCTGGGAATAGAAAATAATTCCATAGATGAGAAAAGCAAGAATTACAATAGCCGTGAAAATCAGTCCGACCAATCTGGCGCCCCGTTTCCAGAACCCGCCCCTGTTATGGTCGCTGAGTTGCACGATGAAACTGTCATCATCTATGCTGATTTGCTCTACATCTTCATCCTGAAGGTATTGCAAGAGGGTTGATATAAGGTGATTCTTATTTTCCATTACTGAACTTATTACGGTTGTCTTTTTCTACCAGAATAAGGAATGAACCGACATTATCGTCAAACCATGCCTGCTTATAGCTTTCTTCAAAATAGTAGTCCATCTCTGTTTTATGGCCCGCTTTGGCGTCAAAATTCTTTTGCCTGTATCCTCCGAACTTGAATGTTCCGGGATTGGGTACATAGCTGGAATATATGCTGCCTATTTCCGGCTTGCTTAACAACCGGTCAATACCGGATTTGAGATTGTTGTTTTCGTCCGGTTCGTTAAAAGACAAGCGGGGAATATACTCCCGGATAATAGTGTCCTTTCTGAATATGTTTTTTACAAGAGATGAATCTTTCCTGGCGGTTGCTTTCAAAAGGGGTTTTCCTAATGTCTTATAGACTTCTCCATAGATGGCTCTTCTGGCCTCCCTCGGATTCAATTCCGCAATGACGGCAATGTTGTCCAGCATCATTTTGAGAATAGTCTCTTGGGTGAGTACAATATCGTTGACTGCAAAATAGAGCGTGCCGCTGTTGGCAATATGAATATTCTCCCGCTGCGCTCCGATAAAATAGAAATTATTGGCAGAAGCGCTGTCCGGTACGTCCAATGGGGTTTGCTGAACAACCTGCATTACGAGTGCATTCTGATTGTATTTTGGGAATATCCGGTACCGTCCCCGCAATTCATCACTGCGTTTTTCTTCTTTTTGAAGATGTCCGGCAGGACCCGTATTGTGAGAGCGAAGGACGGTATTATTGGTAGCACCGTCGTCAATATGGTGGATGGCAGTATTGGACGTTCCGGAAGAATGAATGGAGATAATATCCCCTTTTTGGACCTCAATGCCGGAATTAGCCCATAACTCCGCGGTGTTGAAGAGGAAATAAGACACTTCCTTTTTTTCGTCCGTAACGGTTGTCGTGCCAAAAGCGGAGGTGGTGATCTCATTATAAGGGAAGAACGATTTGAGGCTCAACATGATAAAAGTGACTGCCAAAAAAAGAAGCACTCCTATCAGCGTGATGCTAAAACCGACGCGCCGTACTTTTTTCGAATCATCCAATGCGTCCAAGAGATGCTGAAAACGCTCGATTTGGATAATAACCCGTCGGGAAGATGAGTTTCGTTTGGTTGTTTTTTCCTCTTTCATGATATTTACAGATTGTTATAATTGAACTCCCAGTACACCACTTCTTTGCGGTGAGGCTGGAACAGATCCGGATCCACGGGCTCTCTAAGATACATGTCGTAGAGCAATGTGTCGCCACGGAAAGAGACGTACTCTATTGCATCGAAGGTGTCCTGCCGGTTAATGCCTATATGCCGGATATCCCAGAAGCGGATACTGTCCGCCAGCAAATGGTTTTCACAATCCAGAAGAGAATAGGTACTGTCCGGTTCGGCGCGCATGAAAACCGAGGTTCTATAGATATAGCTTCTGTTTCCTTCTTGCAATATCTCCTTGTGTACGGGCACCTCTGTTGCGGTATGGCGCAGGCGGAGGAGAATACACGTTTTGTACGTTCCAATAATAAGTACCGCTAACATGCCTATATAACAGAAAATCCGCACCCATAACTCGTTCCGTTCCCTAAAAGCGGTTAGTATAATCACAAAAACAGCGATTACAATTCCATATGATATGACTATCTCTCTTAACATCTATCTTAGCGTGAGGGAATCCCGGGTCGCGTTTCGTTACTTTGCGCTTTTTACAAATTCCGCTGCAAAGGTACAATTATTTTTTGAAATACGCAAGCATTTCTGCATAAAAAAGTATTATGTTTTCCAGGGCGGGATTGTATCCCGCAAAAGAAGAAAGAGGCGGCTATGCCATATATCACTCTTCCGAGAAGTGGACGAGGACGTGGCGGTAGGAGTTGAATATCTTGGATTTGGAGACGAAGCCCAGATACCGGCGGTCCTGATCGACTACCGGCAGGTTCCATGCCCCTGTGTCTTCAAAGGTCTCCATCACTTTCTCCATCGGCATATCGAAGGGGAGGAGAGCGGGAGGCGAGGTCATGAGTTGGCCTACCGTGAAGCGTTTGTAGAGCCGCGGCTGGAACATGATATTGCGCACTTCGTCCAGGAGCAGGATACCCTTCAGGTGACCGTCATTGTCGATGACGGGGAAGATGTTGCGTTTGGCAGAGGAGATGACCTTGACCAGTTCGCCGAGTGTCATCTCGGGAAAGATAGTGATGAAATCGGTCTCCAGGACGGAGTCCATTTTGAGGAGGGTCAGGACGTTGCGGTCCTTGTTATGGGTGAGCAGTTCGCCTTTCTGCGCCAGACGCATGGCATAGAGCGAGTGTGGCTCGAAGAGCATGATGGTCAGATAAGAGATGACGGAGACGATCATCAGCGGCATGAAGAGGTGGTAGCCACCCGTCAGTTCGGCAATGAGGAAGATGCCGGTCAGCGGTGCGTGCATGACGCCGGACATGAGTCCCGCCATTCCGACGAGTGCGAAGTTCGCCTCCGGTACGGTCAGTCCGCTCATGTTCATGATGCGTGCGGTGAGGAAACCGGTAATAGCCCCCATGAAGAGCGAGGGCGCGAAGATACCTCCGACGCCTCCGGCGCCGTTCGTCGCAACAGACGCGACGATCTTGAATAAAACGATAAAGCCGAAATAGGTAAGCAGCAACCAATGCCCGTTGCGTGCCGCCCATTCGTTATGTTCCAGCGGACTGTTCTGTATAGCGGACATGGAGTCGCCGTTGATGAGCTGGCGGATGACATCGTAGCCCTCGCCATACAACGGCGGGAAGATATAAATAAGAATACTCAGCGTGAGACCTCCCAACAGCAGTTTCGCCCACATGTTGGTGATCGAGTGCTTGAACCACTGCTCCAAGCCGTTCATGCCCCGTGTAAAATAGAGGCTGACGAGCCCGCATACCACGCCTAAGATCAGGTACCACGGAATACGCTCCACCATGAACGCTTCCGTGCTGTCCAGCGGGAACATGGGCTCCGTGCCGGTGAGTATATAGGAGATGGTGGTAGCGGTGACGGAGGAGATGAGCAGCGGAGCGACGGAGGTCATGGTGAGGTCCATCATCAGCACCTCCAGTGTGAAGACAAGTCCGGCGATAGGGGCTTTGAAAATACCTCCCACCGCTCCGGCGGCGCCGCATCCGATCATGAGCATCATCGTCTTCTGGTCCAGGCGGAACGCCTTAGCCAGGTTCGAACCGATGGCGGCACCGGTGAGGACGATAGGCGCCTCTGCTCCGACCGAACCGCCGAACCCGATGGTGAGCCCCGAACCGACAATAGACGACCACATGTTATGCGCCTTGATGATCGACTTGCGCTGCGAGATGGCGTAAAGGATCTTCGTGATACCATGGCTGATGTCGTCCCGCACGATATACTTGACGAAGAGCGCCGCCAGGGTGATACCGATGACCGGTGTGATGAGATACCACCAGGTGCGTCCGCCGGCAATCAGCTGGCCCTCCACCAGCCACTGGATGAGATGAATGAAGGATTTGAGGACAGCAGCGGCAGCGGCAGAGAGCGCACCTACGAAGAACGAGAGGAGCAGAACCAACTGCTTCTCGCTGATGTGGCGTTCCCGCCACTCAATCATCCTGTCGTAGAAATTACTCATCCCAGCCGATGCCTTTGTATTTGTCGAGATCCCACTCTTCCTCCACCTCGTTGAGATAGATGGTCTCTTCATTTACCATTTGGTCATTTACCATTTGGTCATTTTCCATTTGGTCATTTTCCTTTTCAATGACGGTGACATCAATCGGGGCATGGGAGATCTCAATGACTTGGTTCTGCTCTTTGTTCAGCTCCGTCCAGAGTGCGTCTTTGAGTTCGTCAATGCCCTCTCCGGCTACTGATGAGATCGGCAGTACCTCGATACCGAGTTTCTTGCTTAGCGCCTTATAGTTGACGGGTTTGAGCTCATTGCCGTCCTCATCCAGGCGGGGGAGATCCGTCTTGGTGACGGCGAGGATACGCGCCTTGGTAAGCAGCTCGGGGTTGTATTGCTCAAGCTCATGGAGCAGCACATTGTACTCCGCCTCGATGTCCGGGCTGGTAGCGGGTACCATGAAGAGCAGCACGGCGTTCCGCTCGATGTGTCTGAGGAAGCGGAGTCCGAGTCCCTTACCCTCGCTTGCGCCCTCGATGATACCGGGTATGTCCGCCATGCAGAACGAGCGTCCGTCGCGGTAGGAGACGATACCGAGCTGCGGGGTGAGGGTGGTGAATGGGTAGTCGGCAATCTCCGGTTTGGCGGCGGAGAGGACACTGAGCAGGGTGGACTTGCCGGCGTTCGGGAATCCGACGAGCCCGACATCCGCCAGGACCTTGAGTTGCATGATGACGGTGCGTTCCTGCGCCGGTTCGCCGGGCTGGGCATACCGCGGAGCCTGGTTGGTAGCGGTACGGAAGTGCCAGTTGCCCAGTCCTCCTCGTCCGCCCTTGAGGAGCACCACGCGCTCGTCGTGCTCCTTCACCTCGCAGATGAACTCTCCCGTCTCTCCGTCATAGACGACGGTGCCGCAGGGAACCTCGATGATCTTGTCCTCGCCGTCCTTTCCGAACGAGCGTGACTGACCGCCTTTGCCTCCGTCCGTCGCCATGATATGTTTCTGGTACTTGAGGTGGAGGAGGGTCCAGAGGTTGCGGTTGCCGTGCAGGATGACGGAACCGCCCTTGCCACCGTCACCGCCGTCAGGTCCGCCTTTAGGCAGATACTTGGCGCGGTGAAGGTGCATGCAACCGGCGCCGCCCTTACCGGAGCGGCAGTAGATCTTGACGTAGTCGATAAAATTAGCGGCCATAGTTGTCTATGATGCGCTCAATCTGCAGGAAGACGTCCTCCACTTTGTGGTTTCCGTTAACGGGACAGTAGTTGCCGTGGTGCAGATAGTAGTGCGCGATCGGTTCTGTCTGATTATGATAAACGGCGATTCGGTGACGGATGGTATTGAGGTTGTCGTCTGCCCGACCGCTCACTTTGCCGCGCTCAATGAGCCGCTGTATGAGCAGTTGTTCGTCGACCAGCAGGTCGATCATGATCGCTTCCATGCCGTATTTCCTGAGCAGTCCGGTCAGAGCCTCCGCCTGTGCCACCGTACGCGGGTATCCGTCAAAGATCGTACCCTTGCAGTCCTGCGGGAGGGATGCGATATAGTTCTCGATGACGCCGTACATCATATCGTCCGGCACGAGGTTTCCCTGTGAGATCAGTGCATCGATCTGTTTTCCCAACTCACTTCCTTTGGCAATTTCTGCGCGAAGCACGTCTCCCGTGGAGAGGTGTTTCAAACCATATTTCCCGGCAATAAAACCGGATTGGGTACCTTTTCCGCTCCCCGGTGCGCCGCATAAAATAATATTCAACATAATATATTTTTTAAATAAACAGACAAAACGAGTTGCCCGTAAAGCAGGGCAACTCGTTTATGAAGCTACATTGCCTTATTAGAGCGCAAATTTAGCACCCGGTTTGATCTTGACAACCTTGCGAGCGGGGATCTCGATAGCCTGCTTGGTAGCGGGGTTGATACCCTTGCGAGCTGCTTTCTCTACGATAGCGATGTTAGCGTAGCCCATGATCTGTACGCCCTCGCCTTTTTTAACTGCCTCTGCTGCTGCCTCGAGAGCTGCGTCGATAACTTTAGCTGCAACTGCTGCAGATACCTCAGCCTTAGCGGCTGCTGCTTTAATAAGTTCGGATTTGTTCATAACTTTGAGTTTTTAGTATTAATAAAGAGTGAATTATAAGTTCCACATTTCGGAATACGTCTGCAAAATTACTAAAAATAATTAACATACCAAATATTTTAGCCAAAAAAAATGCATTTTTGTCAAAAAAAACATACTTTTCGTCATTTTGGTGTACTTTTTGTGCGGTAGTTTCGTAAAAAAGCAGTAACTTTGTACCCGTTATGAGAAATTTACCAATTGTTACGAAGTGGCTTCTGTTAGCCAATTTCATTATTTTCCTGCTCTCCGGTATCATGCAGCGTTACGGTGTAGATCTGAACACCCTGGGGGGGCTTCATTATGTGTCCGCCGGTTCGTTCCACTGGTGGCAACCGTTGACGTACATGTTCCTTCATGCGAATTTCAGCCACCTGTTCTTCAATATGTTTGCGGTCTGGATGTTCGGTCCTGTGATTGAGCAGCAATGGGGTGCACGCAGGTATGCGCTGTACTATCTGGTCTGCGGATTAGGTGCCGCCTTTATCCAGGAACTGGTGTGGACGCTGATGCTGACGAACATGGGCATGTCCTACGGGGCGGCCGCCATTTCCCAATACGCCTATTACATGAATACGATCGGTGCTTCCGGTGCGGTGTTCGGAATTCTCTTTGCGTTCGGATGGCTGTTCCCCGATATACCGATGTATATTCTCTTTATCCCTATTCCCATCCGTGCGCGTACGTTCGTAATCGGGTACGCGTTGGTGGAGCTGTTTGCGGGTTTGGGGTCCGTAGCCGGTTTCAGTGCGGACAACGTAGCCCATTTCGCACACCTGGGCGGCATGCTGTTCGGATGGCTGCTGATTCTGTATTGGCGCAAGATAAACTGGCGAGAGCCCTTTTCCGGGCGTTTTTGGGATGAGTTGCGGGGCAGGTTCCGCAGGCACGAACGTCTGGACAGTTCCAAAGACAAATCCAAATACAGCGACTATCACTACCAGAAGCGGGTGTAAGACTCACCACTGGAGCGTAGCAACAACCGGCTTGTGATCAGAGGCGGTTGTTTCTTTTATGTCGCAACCGGCAGGGAGCAGTGACTCGGATGAGAAGATATAATCAATGCGCACACCTATTCCCCTGTGCTCGCAGGTGGCGCCATATCGCAAGGGGTGGATTGACCGCCAGGCGTCGTGCAGTCCCCTGCTGATATGCCAATAGACGTAACTCCACTCGAATGAATTGAAATCGCCCGCCACGATCACGGGATAAGGGCTGTCCTCTATCTCTTTGCGCACCACGCGCGCCTGTTCGTTGCGGAGCGGAAGCGCCCGTTCCCATTTCTCCTTGAGGCGATAAAAGGTAGCTCTCAAGCCCTTGTAGTCATGGTTCCTGTCAAACTCCTCCAGGTCCTTGGCGGTAAAGCTGTAGGACTGGAGGTGGTTGTTGAGGAGGCGTATCGTGTCCTTGCCCACCACGATGTCGCAGCGGTCGGAGATGTTCCCCTTCCACTCGTAATGGAGGGTCTGCTTGTTGATGAGCGGGTATTTTGCCCACACCATCAGCCCGAACTGGTGGCGTTTGTCGTACTGCGAGAAATCGATATAGGAGTAAGGATACTTCCTGCTCAAGGTCTGCTTAACCTCTGCTAAGGTGAGGTAATGCGTGTCCTTATAGACATCCACCTCCTGCAGGCAGATCACATCCGCGTCCTGCTCCATAAGGAACTGCAGTACTGCGTTCTGCCCGGACTTGTGCATAAAATCCATCCTCTGGGTGTTCCAGGTCAGGACCGTGAGCCGCCCTCCCGCGTTCATCTTAAAGGCAGGGAGAAGAGCGAAAAGCAGTAGTATGTACAGTCTGTGTTTCACTTTCTGGGTGTCAATGTGACGAGCGGGATAATCATCTCCTCCAGCGAAATACCGCCGTGCTGGAAGGTGTTGCGGTAGTATTGTGCGTAGTAGTTGAACTGGTTGGGGTATGCGAAGAAATCGCTTCCCGTGCAGAAGGCGTAGGAGCTGCTTACGTTCGGGCAGGGCAGTCCGACCCGTTTGGGCTGGTCGATGGTGAAGACGTTTTTCGACGAGCAGTTGAGCGCCTTGCCCACCTTGTAGCGGATGTTGGTGTTGGTGTTCTTGTCGGCGATGATCTGCACGGCGTTCTTCACTCTCGTGGTGCCGTGGTCGGTGGTGAGCACAAGGGTGTAGCCCAACTCCGAAGCACGGCGCAGCAGTTCGTGTGTGGGGGAGTGCCTGAACCAGCTGATGGTCAGACTCCTGTATGCCGCCTCGTCGTTCGCCAGCTCGCGCATCATCTTGCTCTCCGTACGCGAGTGGGAGAGCATGTCAATGAAATTGAGTACCGCTATATTCAGCGGTGCTTTGGAGCCTTTGAGCTGTGCAATGACGCGTTCGCAGAAATCACTATCGTTGACTTTCCAGTAGTTGAAAGTCTCTCTTCTCCGGTAGCGGTCGAGGAGGGTCTGCACCAGCTCTTTCTCGTGCTGGTTCTTGCTCTCCTCGTCTCCCTCTTCCACCCAGTATTGCGGGAACATCTCCTGTATCTGCAGTGGCAGCAGACCGGAGAAGATGGCGTTGCGGGCATATTGGGTGGCGGTAGGCAGGATAGAGGTATATTGCTCCTCGTGGCTGACGGCATAGAACTCGCTGACGAGCGGCTGGATAGCTTTCCACTGGTCGTAGCGGAAATTGTCAATGACGCATAGCAGCACTTTCTCGCCTTTGTCCAACAGCGGGAAGACGGCGTGTTTCATTACGTCGTGGGACATAACCGGTCTGACGGCAGAGGGCTGATTGCTGACGGCAGAGAACCACGACTCATAGTTTCTGGCGATCCACTTGGAGAAGGCGGCGTTCGCCTGCGTGCGTTGTTCCACCACGAGACTCTGCATCCCCGTCATCTGGTTGCTGAATTCGGAGTCCTGCAGGCTCAGTTCCCATTTGGTGAGCATGCGTTCCACCGCCTGCCATTCCTCGATGGTGGTGGCGGTGTCGATCATGTAGGATATGTCGCTCCACTCCTGGCGGTAATTCTGCTGCACCTGCTCGGTGACAATCGCCTGCTGGTGGATATGTTTCTTGAGGCACATCAGGATCTGGCTCGGGTTGACGGGTTTGATGAGGTAGTCGGCTATCTTCTCTCCGATCGCCTGCTCCATGATATGTTCTTCCTCGGATTTGGTGATCATGACTACCGGCAGTTCGGGGTGCAGGCGTTTGATCTCCTGCAGCGTCTCCAAGCCGGACATGCCGGGCATGTTCTCGTCCAGAAAGACGATGTCGAACGCTCCGCCACCGCGGATTATATCCAATGCGTCCTCGCCGTTGGAAGCGGTGCTGACATCGTAGTTCTTTCCTTTGAGGTATATGATATAGGGTTGGAGGAGGTCTATCTCGTCATCCACCCAAAGTATTTGGCTCATAGTTTCTCCATTTATTAATCAGATTAGACATATCTTCCGGCCAGACGCTGTCGAAGAACATGCGTTCTCCCGTACGCGGGTGGGTAAAACCTAATGTACGCGCGTGTAACACCTGCCTCGGACAGAGCGCAAAGCAGTTCTCTATGAACTGGCGGTATTTCTGGGTCCGCAGCCCTTTTAGTATCTCGCATCCGCCGTATTTCTCGTCGCTGAAGAGCGGGTGCCCGATATGCTTCATGTGGACCCGTATCTGGTGGGTGCGTCCGGTCTCCAGCTTGCACTCGACGAGGGTCACGTAGGGGAACTGCTCCAGTACCCGCCAGTGGGTGACCGCCTCTTTGGCTTGCGGGCACTCCTCGGGGTCCCAGACCCTGTATATCGTGCGGTCTCTGTTGTCGCGTGCCAGAGCACCTTCAATGGTGCCGCTCTGCTCCTTGAACGTACCCCAGACGAGGGCGTTATAGGTGCGCTCGGTCGTATGGTCGAAGAACTGCTTGGCGAGGTGTGTCTTCGCCTCCGGCGTCTTGGCAACCAGCAGCAGACCCGAGGTGTCTTTGTCGATCCGGTGCACCAAGCCTATTGAAGGATCATTGATATTTACTATTTCTTTATTCACTTCGTTCATACGATCTGCTTCGCCGTATGGGTCATTTACCATTTGGTCATTTGCCATTAGGTCATTGTGCTCAAAGTGCCAGGCGAGCGCGTGGAGGAGTGTGTGCTCGTAGTTGCCGTGCCCGGGATGGACGACCAGTCCGGCAGGTTTGTTGACCACTAACAGATCCTCGTCCTCATAGACGATGTCGAGCGGTATATTCTCCGGCGTGATCGTGAAATCGTGCGGCTCGTGGTCCAACAGCACTTGGATCACATCGCCCGGCTTGACCTTGTAGTTCGAGGCTACCGGTGCTCCGTTGACCCACACATTGCCGGCATCCGCAGCCGTCTGGATACGGTTGCGGCTGGTGTTGGTCATGTGCTCTGCCAGGTATTTGTCCACGCGGACTTTCCCCTGGCCCTTATCTACCTCGCACCGCCAGCGTTCATATAACTCTTCTTCGTCCTCCACTTTCACCAATTGTCAATTACCAATCACCAATCAAAACCACTCTTCTTCCCCGCTGTTATCGTTACCGGTAACGGCTTTCTCTATGTCCTTCGACAGTTTCAATGCCACGGTCTCTCCCTCGATCCGTTTCTCTCCGGCGGCGGGTATCTGCCGATAGACGAACTGCTGCACTCCCTCTTCTTCCTCCTCGTCGTAGGTTACGGCGCCTACAATGAGCCTGTGTGCCAACAGCATCCGCCGTGCGTCCTGCAGTGTCATGCCGATGACGGAGGGCACCTCCACCTCTTCTGTCCCTTGTCCGAACCCTACTACCAGCCTCACTTTGGTGCCCACGGGGATTTTCTCTCCGGGGGGAACACTCTCGCCGTTGCTCTTGACGTCCAGCACCAGGTCGCGGTACATGGACGGCTCGTAGTCGTAGATGGTATCCACCTCCAAACCCATTCCGCGCAAGGTGGTCTCCGCCTGGCGGTAACTGATATCCTGCAGGTTGGGCATCGTCACCTGCCGTTTGGTGGTGGCATTGATGGTGACATAGACCGACCTGCCGTGTTTGGCGTGGCTGTCCGGCTTTGGATCCTGATCAACAATCGTGCCAAACGGCACTTTGTCCGAATAGGTAGAGTCAATTACCACCAGACTCAACCCTTGGGCGGAGAGCAGAGGGGCGGCTTCGGCTTCCACCAGCCCGCGGACGTCCGCTACTTCCACCTCCACGCCGTGCTCCGTGTAGGAGCGCAGATACGAGATCAGCACCACTAAAATGACGATACCTACTACCACCGCCAAAATGATGTTTATACCTACAAACTTGAGGTCAGATTTATCCAAAAAGTTCTTTTTTGCCATAAATTGTAAAATTTAGTGTGCAAAATTACAATTTTTTTTGGATATGTGCAAAAAATATAGTACTTTTGTAGCGTTTTTCGTTCAAAAGCGAAAAATAAGAGAAAAAAATAAAGCTTTATTAACATCAAAACATTTTAAAAACATGAAGAAAGTGCTTCTTATCGCTGCTGTTGCACTGTGTGCAATGAGCTGCGGCAAAAAATGCTGCGACAAAAAGTGCTGCCAGGACACTTGCTGCCAGGACACCGTAGAGGTAGTTGAGGCTGCAGAGGCAGTAGAGGTTGCTGAGTAATTTTTTGCTCAAGATTAGGTCAGTGGACCTAAAAAAGAAGCGACGCATATGCGCCGCTTTTTTTTGTTATTAGTATCCTAGGGTCCTAGGATCCTAGTCCTTGATTAAGTTTCTGCCGGTCATCTCTTTCGGTTGCTCGATACCCATGATATGGCAGAGCGAGGGAGCCACGTCGGCGAGGATGCCGTTCTCTACGTGCGCGTGGATATGATCCTTGCTGATATAGACGAAGGGCACGGGGTTGAGCGAGTGCGCCGTATTCGGCGTGCCGTCGGGGTTGATGGCATTGTCGCAGTTGCCGTGGTCGGCAATGACGATGATCTCATAGCCGTTCTCCAGCGCCGTCTCAATCACCTTGTGCGAGCACTCGTCGATACACTTGACCGCCTTCTCGATAGCGGGATAGACACCCGTATGACCGATCATGTCGCCGTTGGCGAAATTGAGGGTGATGTAGTCGAATTTCTGCGTCTTGATGGCGGCAACCAGTGCTTCGGTTACCTCCGGTGCGGACATCTCCGGCTTGAGGTCGTAGGTCGGCACTTTCGGACTCGGGATCAGGATACGCTCCTCGCCCGGGTACTCCGCCTCGCGGCCGCCGTTGAAGAAGAAAGTCACGTGGGCGAACTTCTCCGTCTCGGCGATACGCAACTGCTTCATGCCGAGTTTGCTGACCACCTCGCCGAGCGTGTTCTCTACGTTCTCCTTGGGGTAGAGCACGTGCAGTCCCTTGAACGAAGAGTCGTACGGCGTCATGCAGAAATACTGCAAGCCGGGGATGGTGTGCATGCCCTGCTCGGGCATGTCCTGCTGGGTGAGGACGATGGTGATCTCTTTCGCGCGGTCGTTGCGGTAGTTGAAGAAGATGACTACGTCGCCTTCGGCAATCCGTCCGTCGCAGGTGCTGTTGATGAGCGGTTCCATGAACTCGTCGGTGTCCTTGTGCTCCTCGGTGTGGCGGTCGTAGCAGCCCTGTACGGCAGCTACCATGTCCGTCTCCTGACGGCCGATGCCGTTCACCAGCTGGTCATACGCCACCTTGATGCGCTCCCACCGTTTGTCACGGTCCATCGCGTAGAAACGTCCGATGATGGAAGCGATGTGTGCGCCGTTGGCGTCACACACCTTTTGGAGGTCGGCTACAAAACCCTTGCCGCTGCGCGGGTCGGTGTCACGGCCGTCCATGAAACAGTGGACGAAGGTCTTGTCCGCCACGCCGTACTCCTTGGCTATCTCCACCAGTTTGAAGAGGTGGTCGAGCGAGGAGTGTACGCCGCCGGTGGAGCACAGACCCATGATATGCAGTTTCCTGCCCGCTTCCTGCGCCGCCTTGTAGGCTGCGATGATCTCGGGGTTCTGCATGATCGAGTTGTCGCGGATGGAACGGTTGATCTTGACGAGGTCCTGATAGACTACGCGGCCGGCACCTATATTGAGGTGACCCACCTCGGAGTTTCCCATCTGGCCGTCCGGCAGACCTACGTTCTCGCCGCTCGCCTGGAGCTGCGAGTGCGGGTAGGTTGCCAGCAACGCGTCCCAGTGCGGGGTCGGGGTGCAGTAGATCACATCGGCTTTGGATTTGTTGCCGATACCCCAACCGTCTAAAATCATTAATAATGCTTTACTCATAAACTTATTTACTATTTGTTCATTTACCATTTATTCATTTTGGTGAGCTGCGCCATCTCGCGTTTATCGTCCGCTTCGCGGAGGGACTGCCGTTTGTCGTAGGTGTGCTTACCCTGGCAGAGGGCGATCTCCATCTTCGCCAGCCCGCGCTCGTTGATAAAGAGGCAGAGGGGGATAATGGTCTTACCGGTATCCTTCGTCGCCTTCTCCAGTTTGCGTATCTCGCGGCGCTGGAGCAGCAGCTTGCGGTCGCGTTTGGCTTCGTGGTTGGCGTAGGAGCCGAAGCGGTATTCGGCGATGTGCATCTGTTTGACGTACATCTCTCCGTGCTCCACTGCACAATACGAATCCACCAGCGAGGCTTTGCCTTCGCGGATGGATTTGATCTCGGTGCCGAAGAGTTGGATACCCGCCGTGTAGCGGTCGAGGATGATGTACTCAAACTTCGCCTTCTTGTTCAGTATCTGTATGTTGCTCTGTTTCCTCACTTTGGTTTTGTTCTTTGAGCGGCTCTGCCGCGGTCTTTCGACTTTCGACTTTCCTATACTTCTTCTGGCGTTTCTCCCACCGCTCGCGGGCGTACTGCTGCATGTCGATCACGGCGTCGCTCTCGTCGATGATCTCCAGTCCGAAGATGGTCTCGATGATGTCCTCGAGGGTGATGATACCCACGAAACAGCCGTACTCGTCGATAACCTGCGCAATCTGGCTCTTCTGCTTGAGCATGGAGTCGAAGATGGTGCCGAGGGTGAGGTCCTGGTCAAAAGCGGGCAGCGAACGCTTGATAGAACCTACCTGTTTCTTGAAATGGTCCTCCGCGAGGTCCTCCAACACATCGTTACGGAGGACATAACCGGTGATATACTCCGGTTGGGTGGGGTTGTAGAGGAGAATACGCGAGAAATGGTCGTACTCGTCGGTGTCGTAATAGTCCTTGAGGGTCATGTTCTCCGGGGCTATTTTCGCTACCGAGCGCGGAGTCATCACGTCGTACGCATGGATGGTGTCGAGACGCATGAGGTTGGAGAAAATCTTGTTCTCGTCCTCATCAACGACGCCTTCCTCTTCGCCTACGTTCACCATCGCCAGTACCTCCTCACGGCTCACTGCCGCCTCGTTGTCGGGGAAGAGCCGGGTAATCAACCCCACTAAGATGACGAGCGGGTAGAGGACATAGATCATCAGCTGGATCAGCCGTGCGGACGGACCCATCAACTGGCGCCAATAGGTGGTTCCGATGACCTTGGGTACGATCTCCGAGAAGATGAGGATCAGCATCGTCGTGATGGCGGACGCCACGCCGAACCATTTGCTGCCGAACACAATCATCGTCTGTGCGCCTACACCGGCGGCACCAAAGGTGTTGGCGATAGTATTCAGAGACAGGATAGCCGCTAACGGACGCCCCGTATTCTCCTTGAATTTCTGCATCAGCAGGGCAGGTTTGTACCCCTCTTCCACGCGCAAATTAATGTAACTGAGCGAGGTCGTCATGAGCACGGACTCCAACGTGGAGCAGATGAAACTCACGCCCATCGCAATGCCTAAATATAGTAGTAAAAGTTCCATAAATTCAAATTAGGCTGCAAAGTTACTGCTTTTTTTTCATATTTGCAAGCGCGCGCGCATTTTTTTTTGTTATATATTTGCATATCCGCAAAATTTTCCGTACCTTTGCACCGTGAAATCAATAGTGCGAGACATACAAAGACGGTTGGAATCGGCGTATGACGCGGATGAGGCGGAAGGGTTGGCTTGGTGGGTCGCCGAAGAGATCACCGGGCTGAGCCGGGCGGAGATTATATACCATGCAGGGGTGTCGAAACTGTTTGAGCAGAAGATAGAGGAAGTTATTGAACGGTTGTTGCGGCATGAGCCGGTGCAGTATGTCTTCGGACACACGCTCTGGAACGGGCTGGATCTGAAGGTGACGCCCGCGACACTTATCCCCCGGCCGGAGACAGCAGAACTGGTGGAGAAGATAGGAAAGAATTACGAATTACAAATTACGAATTACGAATTACAAAACACCCATCTCAAAGTTCTGGATATAGGAACCGGGAGCGGATGCATCGCTATTGCGATCAAGAAAGCGCACCCGGAATGGGAGGTGACGGGGATCGATATATCCGCCGAGGCGATAGAGGTGGCACGCGAGAATGCCGTGCGCAACGGCGTAGAAGTGGCATTTGAGGTGGCGGATATATTCTGCAAGGTCATACCTGAATCAGCAATCAGCAATCAGCTGTTCGACATCGTAGTCTCCAATCCGCCGTATATCTGTGAGAAAGAGAAAAACTCGATGGAATCGAATGTTTTGGACTATGAACCGGGTACGGCGCTCTTCGTGCCAGACGAGGATCCGCTGCTTTTCTACAGGCGGATTGCGGAACTGAAGGCAGGGAGATTCCTCTTCTTTGAAATCAACGAGGTGTACGGAAAAGAAGTGGCACAGTTATTGTGCGAAAAGGGCTACACGGATGTACAGATAATCCAGGATATGTATGGAAAAGATCGAATTGTCACGTGCCGAATGGCTTAGCAAGGCAGAGGCGTACTGCGCCCGGGCGGAGCACTGCGCCGCCGATGTGAGGCGTAAGTTATACGAGTGGGGTGCACCTGCCGGATTATCCGATGAAATCGAAGAAAATCTGTATGCAGAGGGGTTTCTGGACGATGCACGTTTTTGCAGTGCCTACGTGCATGACAAGGTGGCGTATCAAGGTTGGGGCAGAGTGAAGATACAAGCAGGACTGAGGGCACTCCAACTGCCTGAGCCGGCTATCCGTGAGGCGATGGAGGAGATAGACGAGAAACAGTATAAGGCAAACCTGCAGAAACTGATCAAGCAACGGAAAGGAGACAGCGAGGACAAGCGGATGCGGTTCCTGGCGCAAAGGGGGTTTAGTTATGATGAAATTCGCAGCGTGTGAGAAATAAAACTCCGACTTGCCCCGGACCAATGTCGGACCAATATCGGTCCGTTATCGGTCCGTTATCGGTCCATTGTCGGTCCATTGTCGGTCCATTATCGGTAGATGGTGATTTATCTTCCCAAAAGATCAAAGGAAAAAATATATGAATTACGAAAAATACATAGCGCGGTGTATCGAGATCGCCAAGCGCGGTGAGTACTACGTGGCTCCCAATCCGATGGTAGGAGCG
>ODAI010946769.1_pt1 | contig 21793 bp, 12 predicted proteins | sample 1539321 | NCBI WGS metagenome assembly ODAI01 (sample SAMN02144231, study PRJEB22623) | gut metagenome | biome: sheep rumen | host: Ovis aries | place: New Zealand | reverse complement strand
CGGCAGCGACGAGCAGATCCTCATGCCCCAGATCCTTGAGGGCATGCGCAGCGGTGAATTCGTTTTCTATCTGCAGACCAAGCACGATCTCAACACCCGCAAGGTCATCGGCGGCGAGGCTCTGGTGCGCTGGAACCACGGCAAGCTCGGCACCGTGTCCCCGGCGGTCTTCATCCCCATCCTCGAGAAAAACGGCTATATCACGAAGCTTGACCAGTATATCTGGGAGAGCGTTTTCGCCACCATCCGCCGCTGGATCGACAACGGCGTGCGCCCCATGCCCCTGGCTATCAACGCCACCAAGACCGATATCCTGGCCATGGACCTTGCAGGCTTTTTGGAGGAGATGCTCAAAAAATACCGCATCCCGCCCCGCTATCTGGAGGTGGAGATCGCGGAGAACGCCTATCTCGAATCCCCGCAGTCCGTGCTCGAGACCGAAGAAAAGCTGCGTCAGCTGGGCTTCCGGGTCATCATGGACGGCTTCAACGGCGACTATATTTCCCTGAGCACCATCGACAGACTCTCCGTCGACGTGCTCAAGCTGGATCTGCGCCGCTTCGACGGCAGACAGAATCAGGGCGCGCTCAACGCCGTGTTTGAGCAGGCCAGGAAGATCAACATGACTGTCGCGGTAGAGGGCATTGAGAGTATGGAGCAGCTGACCATGCTGCGCAAATGCGGCTGCTCGGAAGGGCAGGGCTTCTTCCTTTCAAGACCCATTCCCGTGGAAGAGTTTGAAAAGCAGATTTCAGGGGAAAACAAGCAATGAAGAAAAAAGCCAAGCAGACCGAGGGCGAGCTGAACTACTGGCAGCCTGCGTCTGATATGTTCAGTGCGCTGATGCTGATCCTGATGCTCGTCATTCTGCTCTTGTGTCTGTATCTCGTACATATACCCGATACCAGTGAGATCGACCCCTGGTACGGCGACGATGACGGCGGGGCCACGCCCTTTCCCACCCCCACCATGACTATGCGGGGAGATGACGGCGGTGGCGGCGGCTGGTCGCCTGTCCCGACCTTTGACATCGAACCGTCGCCCACACCCACACCCACGCCCACACCCACCGTCACCCCAACGCCTGACCTGCCCGGCAGCGGCGGCGGCACCGGCGGCGGCGACGGCGGCGGCAACGGCCAGGGCGAGGGCCCGGGCGATGATCCCGACCTCGGCAAGAAATCGGCGGTCTACGTCATGCTTGTCGACGCGGAGACCGACCGCACCGTCAAGGAGGCTAACGTGCAGTTCGAGCTGTACGGGGAGAACCACGCCCTCCAGATCCTCAACACCTATTACCCGGAGAGACAGTCCTTCCGCTTCTACGAGACCACGGAGACCGGTACCTATTACTTCCCGGAGAAGCTGGCGGCCGGCGGCTATGAGCTGCATGAGCTGACCGAGGCCGAAGGCTACGACAGCTCCGAGAATGTCGAATTTATCCTCAACGATGTCTATGACTGGCCCGATCCCTTTGTCGTACGCGTGCCGGTCATGCCCTCGAAGAATGTGATTCGCGTGCAGATGGTGGACGCCGAAAACGGCGGCAAGATCTCCGGCGGCAGCTTTGACGTGGTCGCGGCCGAGAACATCATCACCGCCGACGGCACGCTGCGCTACCGCATCGGTCAGATCGTGGACGAGATCATCTGCGACGAGACCGGCCTCGGCGAAAGCGAAGAGCTCTATCTCGGCTCCTACCTGCTCAGAGAGCGGGAGATCCCACAGTACTATGCTGGCATCCTCGAGGATATCGAGGTCGAGGTCGTCAAGAAATCCGCCGTCAAGCCCACGCCGGAGACCGTCGCAAGCCAGCGCATGCGCATCCGCTTCTCGCTCAATGACGAGCTCTACCCCGAAACCGGCATTCCGGGCGCGAAGTTTGAGATCCTGTCCGGCCGCGGCGAGCCCATCGAGATCACCACGAACACCAACGGCAAGTTCGTGCTTGACGCCGTGGAGAAGGGGACAACCTACCGCATCCGGCAGACGGAAACCGTCGGCAACTACCGCATCACACAGCCTGAGCTGCTGGTGCCCGTGGATGCCCTCGGCTACATGGCCGGCGAGCCTGAGACGACGGTGGAGGCGACCAACCGCATCATCCGCGTGCAGTTCGGTATCACCGATGAGTTCAGCGACATGCAGATCCCCGGCATCAATCTGGCGCTCTATTCGCAGAGAGACGGGCTGATCTACACCTGGACCACGTCGGGCAGCGGCATGAATATGGAGACGCTTGATCCCGGTCCGTACTATCTCATCAAGAGCGGCGACAAGGACACCCGCTACGATGTGCGCGTGCTTGACAGCGCGGAGATCCAGACAATCAACCTGCGCGATTCCTACCTCGTGCACTATATCATTTACGCGGCGCTCATCCTGCTGGCCGTCGTGCTCCTGACCGTACTGATCATCCATACGGTGCGCAAACGGAGAAAAAAGAAAATGGAAGAATCCCTTAACCAGACATGAAAGATGAGGTGACTACCCTTGCAGGGCTCTGAATCGACACAAAACGGTGTAATACGCGTACGGGTAAGCGACCTGCTCTTTGCGCTGCAGAAGCGGTGGATGGTCATCGTGGCGCTGTCTCTGGTGGGGCTGACCTTCGGTCTGATCCTGTCGGCCATGACGGTTGTGCAGAGCTCCTACCAGTCCTACAATATCAACGGCTCCTTTGCCATCACATCCAAGAATATGGACGGCCAGTACGTGGGCGGCTACAACGCCCCGAACGTCAATGACTTCCATCTGGCCGAGGACATGGTGGACGCAGTGCGCTATGTGCTGCGCAGTGAGCGGGTGCTCAACGAAGTTGTCAACGATAATGAGCTGCTGGGCTACACCATTGCTCAGATTCGCAATGCCATCACCGTCACGCAGTATAACAGTACCCAAATTCTGGAAATGCGCCTGACCTGGCGAAATGCCGAGGAAGGTCTTGCGGTCTGGAGAGGAATCCTGCACCACGCGAGCGATATCCTCCCCGAGACCCTGCAGCTCGGCTCGCTGGAGATTATCAACGAACCGACCGCGGAGCTCATCGGCGTGGTGGGCGGCGGCAACAACAAGGTCGTGGTGCTGACCCTGCTGGGCTTTGCGGCGGGCGTCGGCTTTGCGATCGTGGAGCTGCTGATGCACCCCACGCTCAACAACGTGCGCGATGTCGAGACACTCTTCGGCCTGGAGACCATCGGCGTCATCCCGCGCGACAATGCCTACTACAAGCGCAAGGATTCCATCATGACCCGCAGCGATGTGGGCAATTCGCTGGTGGTGCAGAACTTCTCTGCCGCAGCCTACATCCTGCGCAACCGCCTCGGCACCAGAGAGGGGCACCAGTGCTTCTATGTGACCTCAGCCATCGCGGGCGAAGGCAAGACGACGGTGGCGGCAAACCTCGCCATCCAGCTTTCCGACATGGAGCACAAGGTGCTGCTCATCGACTTCGACACCCGCAACCCCAACCTGGGCGCTCTCTTCCTGAACAAGGTGGACTACGAGCACTCCCTCAACGCCCTCTATCGCGGCGATGTCAAGGCCGAGGAGGCTATCACGACCCTCTCGGGCTATCTGGATATCCTGCCCTCTGTGCTGGAGCATAACGCCATCAACGTGGACAACATGCTCATCGAGCTCGTAGAGGATCTCAAGCAGCGCTATGAGTATGTGATCATGGACGCGCCCCCGGTGGGCGTCGTGTCCGGCACTCTGAGCCTCAACCAGGTGGCAGATTCGGTGCTGTTTGTCATCGGCTATGACGAATCCTCGCTGCCCGAGATCCAGAGCTCCCTCGAAAAGCTTGATAAAGCCGGCACCCGCGTTCTCGGCTGCGTGGTCAACGCTGTTACCTCCGGCAGGGCGCTGAGCGTGAACCAGACGGCGGAGGACTACAAGAAGAACATCAGCCGTAAAGCCGCGCAAAAGAAAGCCGAGGAGAAAAAATACGGCTTCGACGACAACGGGACCCAGTCTGAGACGAGCCCCGGCACCAACGACAAGAAAAAGAAAAACGGGAAAAAGAAGAAGGGCCTCTTCGGCAGAAAGAAGGACGACGAGCCGCTGAGCGAGCCGGTCCAGCCGACGGTGGAACCCATGAAGCGCAATGTCTACGAGGACACCATCAAGCAGGAGGAGAAGGAAAAGTCCTCCCGCAGTGATCAGGAGACCATGGATGAACTGGTGCGGATGGGCCTCGGCGGCGAGTTCGGAGAAGAAAGCGGCGCTGACAAGGAGAGTGCCCCGGCTACGGTGAGTACCCCGGCTGCGGAGAGCGCCCCAATGCAGGAGAGCACCCCAATGCAGGAGAGCGCTCCGGTGCAGGAGAGCATCCCTGACAATGCCGTGACGCCGCGCTTTGAAAACACGGCTGAACAGGCGGCTGCACCTGCGGTGTATCCCGCGCCGAGCGCGATGCATACCGTGGTCCAGGCTACGAAACCCCAGCAGATCGTGATCGTGGATACGGAAGACGAGGACGACTGGGATAATCCCGCCATGGAACCGGCCCAGGCCGGCCCGTCCCGCAAGACTTCCGGACATGACGATACTTCCGCTGCACCTGCAAAGAAGCGCTCTGCTCCTTCCGCAAACCGGAAGGCAAATAGAGGGAGCGGCAGAATCAGCGTCCCGCGTCTGCTGCTTTCGCTGCCCGTTGCGGTTATCCTGGCGGCAGCGGCACTGCTGATCGGTATTGAAGCGGTGTCTGTCTTCCTCTTCGGCGCGGGCGGTGCCACGACCGCGCTGCAGAGCTTTACCCAGCTTGCGGACAGACTCACTGCCGCAGGCCTGTCTCTCAGCGCAATATCCTTCGGGCTGATGCTGTTCTGGCTTGCGATCCGGCTGATCGTAAAAGTGATCCCGGCCTTTATCCGCAAGGTGGCCGTTGAACGTAATACGGGGGAGGACGAGATATGAAAAAGCTGCGAATCGCTCTTTTGATCATCCTTGTGATGGCACTGGTGCTCGGCGCGGCAGGCGTCGTGGCGGGCTATGTGCTCGGCGCGAACCCCGTGGAAATTGCCAGAACCATGCAGCAGGGGCTTGAGGCGCGTACCAGCTTCAGCTTCCTGAAAATACTCCCGCATTCCCAGGCCACGGCGACTCCCCTTCCCTGAAGGGGAGTCCGCCGGCCTCAGCCGTGATGTTCTGACGGAAAGGAGCCTATAGAAAGTGTTGCGAACTGGTAATATTGACAGCATGCAGATGCTGTTGATCATCATCCTGCTCCTGTGCGGGTATTTTTATCTCTTTCAGGCGGTTGCCAAGCGCGCTGCGAGCCGGGCCTCCATCCCACTGCTTGCAATCGTGCTGCTGGTAATCTATCTGATCATTGCCCTGCCGCTGGTCCTGATCATCGGTCAGATGGGCGGCTTGAGCTTTGTCTTTTTGTCGCTGCTGATCCTGGCGGCTTTTTTTGGCGTGTTTGCCTTTTTTGCGTTTCTCGGCAAGCACTTCCGTGAGTGCAACAAAACCATGCTGCTGATGTTCATCCTCTATCTGCTGATGGTGAGCTATTTTACGGTTTTCTCACGACGCAGCAAGGTGCAGACGGACATCCTGCTGAGCTTTGACTCCATCCAGGAGGCCATCAACCGCCGCTCTCTCGCGCCGCTGCAGCACCTTTGGCTGAACATCGTGATGTTCATGCCGATCGGGGCACTCTTCGCCGGTATCCACCCGAGCCTTGCGAAGGTCAGCGTCGTGCTCCCGCTGGGAATGCTGCTGACGACCATCATCGAGACGACACAGCTTCTGATGCGCAACGGCCAGTGCGACCTGGAGGACCTTGCGGCCAATACCGTGGGCGCCCTGGTGGGACTGCTGCTGTACAAGCTCATCCGAAAGGCGATGCCTTCAAACAACAACGCCTGATACTGGTTTTCGATCAAAAGCGGCCTGTGCTTTTGATCGAAAACCGATACTGTTATTTGGCTGCGTCAAAGGCGCATAATTCGGAGACATGCGTCAGACGGATTGTGCGGTGTCGGCATAAACGGCACGTATGAAGAAGAAAACAACGCGCGCGGCGCACGCCCGTTTTTTACCGAAGGGCAGAAGAGATGCTGTATGCGGACAGCGCCGCGTCTTCGGCACCATAGAACCGTGAGCATGCGGTTTATGGGTGCCTGACAGGAATACGATCACATTCCGGTTCGAAAGGAGGGGGAAGACATGACGGATCCGCGCAACCTGAGAAGGCGAGAGACCGAGGTCATATTTGAACTGGCCATCATCTACAGCTTCCTGATCTCCTTAGGCTTCCCCGGAAACCTGACGGACTTTATGGGTGAGTCGATTGAAAAGCTGCTGGAATACGGTGCGTTCATTCTTGAGATCCTCCTGCTGATGTTCTCAAGCGGTGAATCCTGGCAGGATATCGAACTTATCCATCTGAATAAAAAATACTGGGTCATGTATCTTTACGTGTTTTCAAGTTTTGCAATCTCCATGCTTGTCACGTTTGACGCAAAACTCCAGATCATCACCTGTGTGCGCCTTGTGGTGACGATGCTGTTTGTGATCTGGCTGCAGGAGCGCTACAGCATCCGGGAACTGCTCGAGATGATTTGCATCGCGCAGGCGGCGCTTGTGCTCGTCACACTGTTTTTCATGGTGTTTTTCCGCTCGCAGGCCTACTCTCAGATGGAGGGGCAGAACAACGCGCTCATCGGCCTGTTCGATACGAAAAACGCCTGTGCAACCGAGCTGGGCTTCGGTATCGTGATGACAGTGCTGCTGCTGCGTGAAAAGCGTGGATCAAAGCGACTGGAGATGCGCTGGTGGATCCTGCTGATCGTCCAGGTTGTACTGCTTCTCATGTGCCAGGCGACCGGCGCTCTCATCACGGTGGCCTTCGCTGTGCTGTCCATTTTCATTTTTCCGAACCAGCGGCTGCCGCTGGGACTTATCTACATCACGGCAAACGTGGTGTTCCTGTTCAGCATGCTGGCGCTGATGCCGTACTTCGAGGATATGCTTGTGGCGATGGGGAAGGACGCCACCCTCACCGGACGTATCCCAATCTGGCGCAGAGTCATCGACGTGATGACCGCAAACCGCACCATGACCGGCTTCGGCTACGGCATGTTCTGGCGTGATCCCACCGCATTGCTGAAGTTCCAGACGGGCTTCAGCATGCGCAAGGATCCCTTTATGGCCACGCTCACCACCGGCGCGCACAACGTCATTATGGAGACCTGGCTCAATTCCGGGCTTCTGGGCCTGGCCGCGTTTTTCTTTACAGTGATTTATTCCTTCCGCGACATGAACAGCCTGCGGGAAGATCAGTACCGCCTGTGTATCGGCATCATGATCTTTCTGACCATCAACGGCCTGACGGAGCGATGCCTGGGCGGCAACTTCGACTACAGGGTGATGTCGTGCTTTCTGGTCATGGCCGTCGGCTGCAACGCCGCCGGTTCCCGCAAGCGCACCCTGGTGACCGTAAGAAATACGGCGCGGCCCCAGAAAAACCAGATCGAAAACGCGCTGTAATGCATCATTGCGCTTACCGGGGCGGAATGACCGGGGCTGAACATGATCTCTTCGGCAAAGAAGCACTTGAAAGCTGCGTTGAGCCGATATCCCCAAACATAACAGGAGAAGAGGGTGCTGCCTGTGGCGCTGGAAGAGAATACCGCCAAGAGAAACCGGTTCCTACATATGGCCCGCACGATGCTGGTCACGGGCATGGCATACGTGGTCAACTATGGCATCACGCTGGTCTTGACACCCTATATCACCCGAACGGTCGGAACCGAAGCCTACGGCTTCGTGACCCTCGCCAGACAGTTTACCCAGTATGCCACCATCGTGACCACCGCGCTGAACATTTACGCAGCGCGCTATATCGGCCTGAGCTATCATAAGAAGGATATCTCCGAGGCCAATGTATATTATGCCTCGGTATTCTGGGGCGATGTGTACCTGGGCTTTGCGCTGCTGGCCCTGGGCCTCGTGCTGACGCTGTTTCTGGACCGGCTGATCTCTGTCCCGCCGGCGCTTGCGGCGGATGTAAAGCTGCTGTTTGTCCTCTCCTTCACAGCCTTCTGGGTGACCACGGTCTTCTCAGTGTTCGGCTGCGCGGGTTACGTGTGTGACCGCATGGACTGGAAGGGCTATTTTAAGGTCCTGTCGTATCTGGCAAACGCCGCGGTGCTGGTGACGGTCTACCTGCTCTTCCCGGCGAAGGTCGCCTGGGTGGGGCTCGGTACGCTCAGCGCTGCGCTTGTCATCGCTTTTTCTGACCTCTGGATGAGCAAAAAGCTCCTGCCCATGCTGAAAACGACCCGGAAGAACTATTCCTTCGCGGCCGTGAAAAAGCTGGTGATGGAAGGCTTCTGGGCCTCCTTCAATATGGTGGGCAATCTCCTCAACAGCGGACTTGACCTTCTGGTGTGCAACCAGATGCTCTCATCCCTTGCCATGGGACAGCTTGCTATTGCCAAGACCGTGGACACCATTGTGCAGAGTCTCTACACCGTGGTGGACCAGGCCTTCATTCCGCGCTTTCTCAAGACCTATGCCGAACACGGAAAAGAGGATCTGCTGCGGGAACTGCGAGTTTCCATGAAGGTATCGGGACTGCTGGCAAACGTGACCTTCGCAGGCTTTGTGGCCCTGGGGCGGAGTTTTTACCGGCTCTGGATCCCCGGCGAGGATACGGAGCTTATATACAGACTTACGGTCGTGACGATCATGACGTGCATCCCCAATGGGGCCATGCACCCGCTGTATTATATCTACACCCTCAAGCTGAAGCAAAAGTTCCCCTGCTATGTCACGCTGCTTGGGGGACTTTTCAATGTTGCCGGCATGTATGTACTCATCAAATATGCCCACATGGGGGTATATGCCGTGGCCTGGACCACGGTCGCGGTCATGAGCTTCATCAACTTCGTGTCAAACCCCCTCTACATGGCCCATGTGCTGGAGCTGCCGGCGGCAACCTTTTACCCGGACATTGTCCGCAATGTACTCTCCTGCGCCGTGATCACGGTATGCCTTTGGGGACTTTCGCGCCTGTATATGCCCGGAGGCTGGCTCACGCTGATCCTGTGTGCCGGAGTTTACGGGGCCATCGGCGCGGCGATGCATGTGGGACTTGCGTGCAGCGGAGAGCAGAGAAGGGCCCTCTTGCGGCTCATTAAACGATAAAACGATAACACCCAGGATGGAGGAAGAATCATGAAGCATTTTCGGAAAAATAACGATCGCCTGAAGGTGCTGATGGTAGAGCACCATTCCCCCGGCAACCGCTATGTGCTGGAGCTGGCACGGGAGATGAAAAACGAGTGCGACCTGACCATCTTCTGCGATATGCGCAATGATCTTCAGGAGCCGGGCATCTGCTGGAAGCGCCGCTTCTATAACGGCGGCAAGGGCAAGGCCGCGGCGATCCTGGATTACGGCCGGACGCTTCTGGAGCTGGAGCATGAGATCCGCACCGGACACTATGATGTGCTGCACATCCAAAGCTTCAAGAAGGCCTCGGCGGAGATGAAGCTCTACGAGCAGACGAGAAAGTTCTACCGCCTGCTGGTCATGACGGTGCACAACGTCCTGCCCCATGAGCCCGCCCCCGGCGACGCTGAGCTCTACGGGCGCTTCTACCGCGCCTGCGACTTGCTGATCGTCCACAACGATGCCTCCAAACAGGACCTCAAGGACAAATTCGGTATCCCGGACGAAAAAATCCGCGTGATCCCCCGCGGCCTCTACACCACCTACAGTGTTGACGAAAACGCGAGAGACAAGGACGAGCGCGTGCATTTTCTCAACTTCGGGCGCATCCGTCCCTACAAGGGCGTGGACATCCTGCTCAAGGCCATCTCTCTGATGGACGAGAAGGACCGGGCTCGCTGCCGCTTCGTGATCCGGGGCGAGCAGTACCCGAAGCTTGACCCGACGGATTACGCAGCCCTTATCCGTGAATACGGCATCGGCGAGTGCGTTGAGTTTGACAACACCCGCGTGCCTGAGGAGGAGATTCCGAAGCTCATCGGCAACGCGGACTTTCTGCTGTTCCCGTACCGGAAGATCTACGGCAGCGGCGTGCTGCTCATGTCCTATACCTACGGCGTGCCTGTGGTGGCAAGCGACGTGCCCACCTTTGTGGAGGGCACCGATAACGGCAAAGCGGGCATCCTCTTTGCCTCTGAGAACCCCGAGGCGATGAAAAACGCCCTGCTCCGGGCCATGGACACGACAGCCGCGCAGCGGGAAGAATACCGCAAGGCCATCCGCGCCATCGTGGATGAGCGGCACAACTGGAAAACCACCGCCCGCAGCACCGTGGGGGCGTTCCGGGAAATCCTTGATGCCGACAAGGCTCTGCCCGCGGCCGGGGACTTCGACCTTGGCCCCATCGAGCAGCTCATGACCGAATGCGCGGACGCAAGCTATGACACCTTCCTGAAAAACGGTCATGCCGATCCCGGGTGCAACGGCCCCTACGGATGCACCGACACCCCGGTGCGCAACACGGCCCACTGGCTGATCGTGTATGCCTACCTCTGGAAAACCACCGGCAAAGAGAAGTATAAGACGCTTGCCCTGCGCTTTGCCCAATACCTGCTCGACGAGCAGGCCAAGAGCCGCTCCGGCGCCGTCGCGTGCGTGGAAGGCGGCGCGTCCGACCATCTCAACGGCCTGATCGGTCAGGCCTGGGTGATCGAGGCGCTGGTCTACGCCTATGAGACCTTCGGCGGTGAGAAATATCTGGACTGCGCATCCGCAATTTTCCGCTCCCAGCGCTTTGATGAGCTGACCGCCTTCTGGAAGCGCGTGGAGCCGGACGGCACAGAGCTTGATTATGATTACACCCTCAACCATCAGGTGTGGTTTGCCCTCAGCGGTCTGATGCTTCTGCGCCACCGTGAGGATGAGCGGCTCCGGCACGAGATAAAACAACACCTCAAGCGCCTGCGGCGGGAGTATTTCGGTATCCATTCCACGGGCCTCATCCGCCACTTCGGGGCCATGAAACGCCCGCGCAAGAATTTCCTGAGCCTCTATGCCAAGCAGTACGTCAAATATGCAGGCCTTCGACTGAAGGTCTTCAAGCCGAAGAAGGTGGACATCCTCACCCAGGAGGAGGGCTACCATCTCTTTGAACTCTTCGGCTACGCGCATATCAAGGCCCTCGCACCAAAGTACAAGCTGTTTGACCGCAAGGATTTCCAAAAGGCCCTGGCTTATGACAGCGATGCGGACACACTCAATCGCCGCCTCGGCACGGACAATCCGGAGACCATGAACAAGTACGCCTACGGCTACAACTCTCCCGCCTTTGAGACCCCCTTCATCGACCTGATGTTTAACGGGAAAGCGGAGGAGGGGAAGGTCCTTGCGCTTCTGGAGAAGCAGAAAGAGCTCTGCTATAATACGGAAACCAATCGCATGCAGCGCCATAATCAGGACCCCGAGACACTGACGGCGCGCGTTTATGAACTTGTCTGCTTCTGCGACCGCTGCCGGCAGCTGCGGAAGTGATAAACGATACGCGGCGGGAGAACCGCCCGGAAAGAACAGACTATGAAGCAAAAACTCGGAAAACTCTATAACGGTTCGGTGACGGGACTGATCATCCTCCTGTTCGCGGCCATCCCTTCAGGACTGAGCCTGTGCGTGTTCCGCTTTGTGCGTGCGCAGGAGAATATCCTGGACTATCGGGAGGCTGCCGAAGGCGCGCTGCTGCACGACGCGCTGAACGGAACACCGGTGATCCTGATCCTGGTGCTGACCGTTCTGGCCTATCTGCTGCTGTCCCGCTTTATCACCCGGCTCAGCTTTGCGGGAGCGCTCGTGGGACTCTTGCTGGGCCTTAATATGCTCTTCAGCATCAGCATGGAGCACTGTGTGCCCCCGGATATTTTCCTGCCGGACGGGCTGAAAACCAATTTGCTGGTCCTGTTTGGCTTTTTCTGCATGTGCACGATGGGGACAGAGCTGCTCTTCCGTCTCTTCGAGAGGGCGGCCGGCACTATCAACCTGCAGGAAAAAACGAATGTGCGCGCCGACAGGCTCCGCTTCTGGCTCGCTTTCGCAGTGATCATCCTGTGCTGGCTCCCGGCGCTGTACTTCTGTTATCCCGGCTCCGTCACGGCCGATACGGTCAGCCGGCTGCGTGCCGTCGCCGGACTGGAGAGCTTCCCGGGACCGGGCCCTGTCCTCTCTACGCTGGTATTCGGCGTGCTTTACCAGATTGGGCTGGCCATGGACAACGCGGGCTTGGGAATTTTCCTGTCGGTGCTCCTGCAGGTGCTGGTCAACGGCGCGGCCATGGCGCTTGTCGCCAGGGAGTGCTTCCGCTATACCCGCTCCCGCAGAATCTATGTGATCTGCATCCTCTTTTTCGGCGTCCTCCCCGTGTGGCAAAACGCTGCACAGCTGGTCACGAAGGAAGTGCTGCATACAGGCTTCTTCCTGCTGTTTCTTATGCAGTTTCTGCGCTGCATCCGGGAGCCGAAGAAGAGTCTGAAAAACGTCATTCAGCTGGGCCTTCTGGCTCTGCTCATGGCCTTCACGCGGCATGGAGCGTATTATATCGCCATTGCCTGCCTCGTGATCGCGGCGTTCGTCCACCGGAAAAAATATCTTCTCCCCTACGTGATTTGCCTGATCACGGTGTTGGGCATTTTCCTGTTTGGCAATCAGCTTGTTGAAAAAACGCCGGACGCGGAGACCGGCAGCATGCAGGAGCGGCAGCTTGCCTTGTATTACCGCAGCTATCCGGATGATTTGACCCCGGCGGAGAAGGAGATCCTGAGCCGGACGCTGAACCTGGACGAGATTGCACGGGAAGCTGCCCCAGCGCTCACAGAGCAGGCTGCAAGCGAAGAGGACGTGCCTTCCGCGACTCCGGTTCCGACCCCGTCTCCGTCACCGGCGCAGGCCGCAGAACAGGACGGAAGCGCGAATACCCGGCAGCTGCGTAACCTGTATGGGAAGCTGATGATGCGCCATCCCGGTGTCTTTTTCAAAGCCATCGTGATGGACAGCTTCGAACAGATGAACCCCTGGTACGATTCGCCGCAGACACAGGCCTATGTTCCGGGGCCCGATGTTGGCCTTCAGATCCCCGATGCCGGGGAGAAGGCCGAGGCCATCCGGCACTACTGGGATGGCTGGCGGAAGATTCCCGCGGCGAGGCTCCTTGTGGGTGCGGGAATTTACATGTGGCTTTACGTCATTGCCCTCGGCTATACGACAAAAAAGCGTTCTCTCCGTGCCCTGATCGGACAGGCCCCCGCGCTGCTTGCTTTCGTGGGGCTGTTTGTAACCCGCGCCGGAGGTGAAATCCGGAGCGCTTATCCCCTGATTGCCTCGATCCCGCTGGTCTATGGCTGGATACTGTATGTGGTGGCCCGGGACGTGAAAGAGCAGGCGGAGAAAAACCGCCTCAAGGCGGAGCGGGCAAAGCTGGCTGCTGAGAACCGGAAACGCGCCATCCTCAATCCAACCCTCGCGGGCAAGGAGCTGATCCTGGAGACGCAGGAGGAGAGTGATGAGCAGTCCGAACAGGAGCTGCCGGAGGAATTTAACCCGGAGGAGCATACCCCCTCCCTGCCTGCCGAGGAGAAAAACAGGTTCAAGAGAGCCTACAAACCGGGGTCTCTGCTCCGCTTTGTCACGAAATATATCCCGGTGCCCGAAAACCCGAAGACCTATCTGGACGTGCTGAAGGTTCTGGCCATCTATATGGTACTCTGGAACCATACCTCAAACGGCTTCGGCCTGTACAACACGGTTCAGGACATGCCGCAGCATCTGCTGTATCTGTGCGCCTCGCTCTTCGACAAAATCGCCGTGCCGCTGTTCTTCATGGCATCGGGCGCGCTGCTGCTGGGGCGTGAGGAGAGCTGGCGAAAGCTGCTCAAAAACCGCGTGCGGCATTTTGCGGTGATCCTGCTGGTGGTCTCGGTGATCAACTACGTCTATTATTATCATCAGGACCTCAATTTCTCCTTCTCTGATTTTCTGGTTCGTCTTTATACCTGCACGGTGATGACACCGCTGTGGTATCTGTACACCTACCTGGCATTTCTGCTGACGCTGCCGTTTCTGCGCAAGCTTGCGCGGACCATGCGCGAGCAGGACTATTTCTGGCTGCTGGGGCTGTATCTGCTGACGGAGCTGATCAGCGTGGTGGACTATTTCTGGTTCCATGGGACGCGGACACATACCTGGAATTTCGCTATCTTCACCAGCCAGAATTATGTGCTCTTCTCACTCTACGGCTTCTATATCGACCGCACCATGAAACGGGAACGCTTTAACCTGGAGATTTTCGCGCTTCTGATCATGAGCAGCGTGCTCGCCATTGGCGGGGGCTATATGCTGACTGAGTGGAAGATGGCAGGCGTGGCCGAATGGACGCTGGAAGAGTCGCAGACCTTCATGAGCACCTTTGTCGCCATCCCGAGCATCACGGTGTTCTATGCGGCAAAGGCCTGGTTCCGGCGCCATCCCGTGACCGGAGAGACGGCAGCGAGATGGTCGCTGCTGGCCACCGGCACCTTCGGCACCTATCTCTTTGAGCGCTTCTGGCGTGACACGGCCTGGTTTGCCTATGAGATTGCCTCCAAAAAACTCGGTCCCTTTGTAAGCTCTCTCATCCATATCTTTGTCGCCTGCGCTATCGGCATCGCGGCAACGCTTGCCTACAAGCTCGTTACGGCGATATTGAAAAACATTTTCGCGAATCCCGAAAAACGCAAGGCCAGGAAAAAGAAAGAGCCCTTCGTCTATAAGCAGCCGACAGAGGACATCTCCGACCTGGAGGAGATCGAAACGCTGCTTGTCGGCAACGCCCAGCACAATGCTTCTGCGGGAGCGGGAACGGATCAGAAAGACTAAAGCCCGATATTTCTTGTACCATGACGAGGGCCTGCGAGATCCGGACATAGCCTGGAAAATACCGGAAGACAAGGAGCACACTTCCTCCGTCCGCGCACTCCGAGGTTAATACTGAAAAACCATACCGATATTCCGTCAAGGGCTCCGCCGCCCCGGCGGAAGGTGTCGGGTGGTCCATATTTCAAAAAATCTGAAACGAAAGCTGTTTGGCGGAAGTAATCCTATCGTGAAACGTACATCAAAACGACACTACGAATTTCTGAATCTGCTGCGTGTATTCGCTATTTTACTGGTGTTCAACTCCCACTGCGATGCGCTCTATCCGGTGCCTGCCATGGCCACGGGCGGCGCAATGGGAAATGCTCTGTTTTTTTTGTGATCGGCGGGTTCCTGCTGCGGATCCGCGACTCCTTTTTCCCGCATATGTACAGGCGCCTGATCCGTCTTTATCCGGGCGTACTGATTATGACGACCCTGTCGCTGCTCCTGGGGGAGAGAACGATCGGCAGCCTTCGGGAGCTGGTACAGAGCTATCTCTGGCCGACGTCCTACTGGTTCGTTGGGGCGCTCGTGCTGTTCGATATCTTCCTGTACGGTCTCAATAAGCTGCGCTTCCTGGAGCACTTCAAGGCTTACTCGGCCGGGATGCTGATATTCTATTTTGCAGCCTATGTCCTGCTCATCGATAAGAGCAAGTGGAGCGTTGAAGCGGCGGGACTTGCGAGCCCTGTCCAGTGCTTCATGCTGATATTTTTTTTATATTTATACCCTGGGCTATGCCATCGGACAAACACCGGGTCGGACGGCCAGGAGCCTACGTGTCCCGGCAGCTGCGGCATTTTTGCTGTCCTTTGCGTGCAAGGCACTGTATGTGCGGCGGCCCGGCCTTTTGCAGTTTCAGTTTGTCAGCCAGTTCCTCGGCATCCTGTTTGCCTGGACCGCGCTGGAGACGACACTTGCCTGGGAAGATGCCTGCAAGGCGCGTACCGGCGCTCGTTTCCGCGGCATGGTCTCTGCTGTGGCCGCGGCTTCCTTTGAAATATATCTGGTACAGTTTACCATCATCCGCCACTGTGTCCGGATCCCTTTTCCGCTGAATATCCTGCTGGCACTGGCAATCACGCTGGCAGCGGCGCTTGTCCTGCAGCGAGTTGACAGCTCGGCTGCAAAAAAGCTCGCCCTGCCGGTCAGATGACTCGCGCGCATAAAGAAGACTGATTCCGACCCGGGAGAGGGTCATAAAACGACTGCACGTAAAGCAAGGGGGAAGAAAATGAAGCTTGGTATTCTCTGCACGATGATGAAGCGCTTCGGCATCAAGGGCTTTTACAACAGCCAGGAGATCGGTCTGGGCCGTGCCCTGTCGGAGATGGGGCACACAGTCATTGTCTACAAGGGCACAAAGGACAAATCCCAGGTGGAGACGATACAAATCAACGAGCGCCTGACCGTAAAATACATGACCATGCCCTATTTCGTGGCCCATGGCTGGATGCCGAATCATATGATCGACCCGGACCTGGACGGCCTGTTCTGCTTTTCCGACCAGCAGGTGTTCCTGCCCCATGTCGCGGGCTACTGCAAGCGGCACGGCATCGTCTTTGTCCCCTATGTAGGCACCACCTACAGCCTCTATGTCAACACTCTGCGCGGGAAGATTATGGACACGGTCTTTGCCAACACGACCCTGCGCGTGTATAAACGCATCCCGAGCCTCGCCAAGACTGAGGCCGCCAAACAGGAGCTTGTAAGCCTCGGTGTCAGGCCGGAACGCATCTCCATCGCCCCGGTGGGGCTGGACGTGGGTGTGCTCAAGCATGATTTCCAGAGCTATGACCGCGCGGAGCTCAAGAAAGAGCTGGGCTTCGAGGCCGACGATGTGATCCTCTGCAATGTCGCAAGGCTCGAGGATGACAAGCGCCCGCTGGAGCTGCTGGAGCTTTTCCGACATGTGCAGGATAAAAAGAAATTCCGCCTGCTGATCGTGGGCAAGGGCCAGCTTCGTGCCCAGATGGACGAGAAGATCCGGGAATACGGCCTGGAGGACAAGGTGAAAATCCTTGACCGCGTGCCCTATGACAACATGTGGAAGATCTACACCGTGTCGGATTACTACGTGAACATGAGCGAGGTAGAGATCTTCGGCATGGCCATTATGGAGGCCATGTACTACCACTGCTCGGTCGCGGCACGGCGCGCCATCGGCCCGTCGCTCACCCTGAAGGACATGCGCGGGCACTGCCTGTGCGATACCGACGCGGACATCGAGGCGTGGCTCACCGCAGACTATCCGAGCGAAGAGGAACTTACTGAGAGCGCGGACAAGGTGGTGGAGAACTTCTCCTGGAAGCCCTGCGCCCGTGCCTTTGTAAAACAGATCGAAGAGCAGCGGACCCGTTAAGGAGAGTGCGGTATGTGCGGAATCTGCGGTTTTTATGACCTTGAACACAAGCAGCCGGACGGAAACGCCCTGCTCAAAAAAATGAACGCGGCGCAGAAACACCGCGGACCCGACGATGAGGGCGTGTATCTGGAAGGCCCGGTGGGGCTCGGCCACGTGCGCCTTTCGATCCTCGACTTATCCAGCGCCGGGCACCAGCCCATGCTGCGCTATGAGCGCTATGCCCTGGTGTTCAACGGCGAAATCTACAACTACATCGAGCTCAGGGAAGAACTTCAGGAGGCGGGCTATACCTTCACGACCTCCACCGACACCGAGGTGGTGCTTGCCGCCTATGACCACTGGGGGGAGGACTGCCAGACCCGCTTCAACGGCTTCTGGGCCATCGCCCTTTATGACAGCAAAACCCAAAGCCTCTTCCTCTCCCGTGACCGCTATGGCGTTAAACCGCTGTACTATACGGAAAAACCGGGCTACCTGCTCTTTGCCTCCGAGCTCAAGACGCTTTTGCAGGACGAAAATGTGCCGCGCGTGGCCAACGACAAGGTGATTTTTGACTATCTCGTCAACGGCTTTGTGGACTGCACGGCGGAGACCTTCTTCGAGGGGATCACGCGCCTGGAGGCGGGCTGCTGCCTGCGCCTGGAGCGGGACGGGAAGAAGACCCTGCGCCGCTACTACACCTTACCCTACAAGGAGACACTCATCGGCGAGACGGGCAAAAAACAGGCCGACGAGTTTCGCCGCCTGTTCCAGCAGTCGGTGAAGCTGCGCCTGCGTGCCGACGTGCCGGTGGGCTCGTGCCTGTCCGGCGGGCTCGACTCATCCGCCATCGTCTGTGAAAGCAGCCGCCAGCTCAAGGAGCAGGGCGGCAAGGAGAGACAGAAGACTTTCTCCTCCTGCTATCAGGGTGACGCGAACGACGAGCGGGTGTACATCGACGCCGTTGTCGCGCAGACCGGGGTCGAGGCCCACTATGCCTACCCCACCGGGGACACGCTCTTTGCCGACCTCGACAGCCTTATCTACACGCAGGACGAACCCTTTGTCTCCACCAGCATGTACGCCTCCTACTGCGTGATGAAGCTGGCCCATGATAATGACACCAAGGTACTGCTCGACGGCCAGGGGGCGGACGAAATTTTGTGCGGCTACCGCAAGGCGCGCGTCTACTACATCAAACGCCTCATCAAGGCAAAGAAATTTGCCAGAGCCGCCAAGGAGATCGCCTATTATCTGCCCTACATGCGCAAGGGCAAAAATGTGTCGCTGGCGGCGGACCTCAACATGATCCGTCAGTTTCTCGGCAAGACCAGCAGCTCGGATATCCGCCACCGCTACCTGGAGGCGGAATTTGCCAAGCGCGCGCTAACAAACAGCTATGCCGACAACGAGCGCTTCCTGTTAAACGACTTCGATCGCATCGTCCTGCCGGCTCTGCTGCGCTACGTGGACCGCAACTCCATGGCCTTCTCCATCGAGGACCGCCTGCCCTTCCTGGATTACCGTCTGGTGGAATACGCCATGGGCCTGCCGCTCAACGCCAAAATCAGCGACGGCTACTCCAAGGCCATTATGCGCAAGGCCCTGGACATGCCGGAGGTGATCCGCAAACGCCGGGACAAGATCGGCTTTTACACCCCGGAAAATACCTGGATGGCGGCCCACAGCGCCGAGTATAAGGCGGTGTTCCAGGCCCCGGATTTTCGTGCCCGCAGATACATCGACCCGGAGAAAATTGCCGCCGACTGGGAAAACCTCACCCGCGGCAAAGACGATATCGGCCTGTTCCGCTACATCTGCCTGGAAAAGTGGATGCGCCTTTTTGACGTAAAGACGGCCTGAAGGGAGAGCGCTATGAACAAGGAAAGAAAAATTCTGATCATCGTGGAGAATCTGCCCGTTCCCTTCGATACCCGTGTCTGGCAGGAGGCCACCACCCTGGTCGCCAACGGCTATACCGTGTCCGTCATCTGCCCGACCGGCAAGGGCTACGACAAGGAGGAGGAGACGCTGGAGGGCGTGCATATCTTCCGCCACAGGCTTCCGCCTGAGGGCAACGGTGCCGTCGGCTATGCGCGGGAGTACGGCTCGGCTCTCAGGGCGGAGCTGCGCCTTGCAAAGAAGATATACAAGAAAATCGGCTTCGACGTGATCCACGGCTGCAACCCGCCGGACGACATCTATCTTGTGGCGTCCTTCTTCAAAAAGTACGGCGTGCGCTATGTCTTTGACCATCACGACATCTGCCCCGAGCTCTTCGAGGCCAAGTTTGGCAATACCAAGAGCCTGCTGTATAAAAGCCAGGTCTGGCTCGAGCGCCAGACCTACCGCCACTGCACCTTCGCCTTCGTCACCAACGAGAGCTACCGGAAGATCGCTATCGAGCGGGACAAGATGCCGCCCGAGAAAGTCATCGTCCTGCGCAGCGGACCCAAGCTCGAGCGTATGCGCATCCTGCCGCCTGACCCCTCCATCCGCCGGGGGTACCCGTATATGGTGGGCTATGTGGGCGTCATCGGCCAGCAGGAGGGCATCGAGTACATCCTGCAGGCGGCGCAGTACACAAAGCAGCACGAGAACAATGTCTTCTGGGGCATTGTGGGCGGCGGCCCCCACTGGGAGGCGCTCAAAAAGCAGGCAAGCGACATGGGCCTTGACGACTGCGTGGAGTTTACCGGCCGCGTGGAGGATGAGACGATGCTGCGCTATCTCAACACCGCCGATGTCTGTGTCAACAGCGACACCTACAACGCCATGAACGACAAGAGCACCATGAACAAGGTGCTGGAATACATGGCCCTGGGCAAGCCCATCGTGCAGTTCGACCTGACCGAAGGCCGCTTCTCGGCGCAGGAGGCCTCACTCTATGCAAAGCGCAACGACGCCGTCGACATGGCGCAGAAGATCCAGGAGCTTTTGAAGGACCCGGAAAAGCGCGCGCAGATGGGCGCGTACGGACGCAATCGCATCCTAAACGAGCTGAGCTGGGAAAAGACCAGCAAGGCCCTCCTGGAGGGCTACGAAAAGTTCTTCACCGGCCAGTTTGATTAAAACAAATCCCGACAGTTCCTTTCGGACTGTCGGGATTTTGCATATTCAGGATTGTTCCATCTGACTCCGATACCACTGCTCGGCCATCAGGATGTTGAACGTCAATTGGTGCTTCTTGCGGTTCTTCTGGAAGAACTCCCACACCGCCTGTACCGTAGGCCCGTCAAGCCAGCCGTCGCGCACGAGGTGGCTGTGCTCCAGCAGTTCCTTCGTGTATTCGTAGGTGCTGCCCTCCAGCAGCCATTTCTGGATCGGCACATAGAAGCCCTGCTTGGGCCGGTCGAGCATCTCCTTCGGCACGTACTGATACAGCAGATCACGCAGAATGCGCTTGCTGACGCCGTCTTTATACTTGAAGGAATCCGGCAGGGTCCAGGCAAATTCCAGCAGGTCGCGGTCGAGCATAGGAATGCGGCTTTCCAGCGAGTGGGCCATGCTGGCCCGGTCGACCTTGTAGAGAATGTCGTCCGGGAAATAATACTCCATGTCTGCCAGCTGCATGGAGGCGTAGGGGCTGTCGAGCTTTGCCTTTACCTCGGAAAGGGGCGTGAGACTAGCCCCGGGGACGAGGCTCAGAAGCTCAATATCCCGTCGGTACTGAATCATCTCGCGCACCTGGTTGATGTTGTCGGCAGAGAGGCAGGAGGCCGCCTTATAGAAGAAGGGCTTCTTCGTAAGCCCCAGTCCCTCCAGCATCCCCGCGGCGGGGCGGCGCAGAAAATCGGGAACCTTGCGCACCTTGTTCCAAAGCGCCGGCGTCTCCCAGTAGCGCTCGTAGCCGCAGAAGAGTTCATCCCCCGCGTCGCCGCTGAGGGAGACCGTCACCTTCGTGCGGGCAAGCTTGCTGACAAAATAGGTGGAGATGAGGGACGAATCGCTCAGCGGTTCGGAGAAGTAATAGGGGAGCGAGGGGATCAGCTCCTTCATCTCCTTCTCGGTGAGCATGAGCTCGGTATGGTCGGTGCCAAGGTGAGCAGCGATGTCGGCGGCAAACTTTGACTCGTTGATCTTCGGGTCGTCATAGCCGATGGTGAAGGTTTTGACCGGTTTGTCGGAGAGCTTCTGCATCAGGGACACCACCAGCGGGCTGTCGATGCCGCCGGAGAGGAAGGCGCCCACCGGCACATCCGCCACCATCTGGCCGCGGATGGACTCGGTCAGCAGCGACTCAAGCTGCACCTTCGCGTCCTCATAGCTGCCGCGGAAGGGGTACTCCTGCCCATAGAGGGCGGTTTCGACGAGAGACCAGTAGGGCTCAATTTCCGGCGCAAGAAAGGGCTCACACAGGGTGAGGATACACCCGGCGGGGAGCTTGTAAACACCCCGGTAGATGGAGGCGGGGGCGGGGACATACTTGTACATCAGAAAGGCCGCCAGCGCGTCCCGGTCAAGCTTGGCCTCAAAGCCTGGGATGCAGCGAAACAGCGCAAGATCGGAGGCGAAGGCGAAGAAGGGTTTGCCCCACTCGTCCTT
>ODAI013172947.1_pt1 | contig 21797 bp, 18 predicted proteins | sample 1539321 | NCBI WGS metagenome assembly ODAI01 (sample SAMN02144231, study PRJEB22623) | gut metagenome | biome: sheep rumen | host: Ovis aries | place: New Zealand | reverse complement strand
TCTCTGATCGTCCATCTTATTGTATAACTTGAACATGGCATAATATGCTAATATGATTGATGCTATATACAATGCATCCAAACCTCTGCCCAGGCCAAATAATGATGCAATCGGTGTTGTAATTTGAGGGAATAATGATACGATGATTACAAGAATCCAAATTGCAATCCATGCCACTAATGTGGCAAGACTAAAATTGTTTTCATAATATCTTTTACTGGAAAATGCTATTGCAATAATTGCTATAATTATTATTATAATCTGATAAGTAAACATGACTAACACTTCCTATTTTTTAAGGGTTTCATTAAGAAACTCCAAAACAATCTTGATACCGACAATGGTATTAGTACCCTTCTGGATTGTACGCTCATCATAAATGGTAGTCATGGGAACTTCCATGAATCTCAAATTCTTCCTTTTGATTTCACCAATAATCTCGGATGAAATACCATATTGTGGACTTTTCAAGTCCAGCTTACGTGCAGCATCACTTGTAAAAGCTCTGAGACCTGACTGTGAATCAGTAACCATCTTTCCCTGAAATATGTATGTGATATAATTCATAACAGTATTTCCGAATCTACGGCCGGTTGGCATATCACTAAAGTCACGGGATGCTATGACAATATCTGCCTTACCCTCCTGAAGGGGAGGATACATATTGTATAAGTCATCCGGATTATGCTGACCATCTGCATCAAAGGTAATCATTATATCAGCACCTCTTTTAAGTGCTGCCTTGATACCTGTCTTGATGGCACCTCCAAGGCCGACGTTAATTCTATGTCTATAATAATACACCATTGGATTATATTTTCTTACCAGGTTCTTTGCGATAGTTGGCGTATTATCCTTTGATCCATCATCAATAATCAAAACTTTAAATCCACGTTCTACAAGGCCATCAACAACTTCCTCTAATGTGTCTTCCTCGTTATAACTGGATAAGATAATGTATATCTCTGATGTAATTGGTGGAATATCTTTCTTGTCCATTTTATGACCTCAACTAGAAATTTTTTTTATAAAATTCAATTTTTGTTTAATACTATTTATGTAAAAAGTAGCTAATAATAATTATCATAATCCTGCAAATTGCATTGAATTAATCATGAAGGGGAATTCTGATAATTAAACGACACTTCCCATTAATAAAAAAGTATATTTAATACAAAAAATATAAAGTTAATTACTAATGAAAGAGGCGTTTTATTTATGGATAGAAAACTAGTAGGTATTTTGGTTGTAATACTTCTAATCATAATGCTTATATATGGAGTTCTGGCGTATAACTCAACATATAATGCAAAAATAGGATCCTCATCCGTGTCAATACCAGAAGGATTTCAATCAGAATATGATGGTAATGGGACAAAAATATATAATAATGAATCGGAATATGTTTTACATGAATTAGACAGGATAAACACATTAGACTCACTAATTGAACAATATCATCTTGAAGGAGAAAATTATACTATCGACAGTAAAATATATCCATTAGGATTGGTAAATTTAACAAGTGTAACAGTAAAACAAAATGATAAAACAGTAGATACCTTCTACTACTATGAAAAGAACGAGAAAGTATATAAAATCGATGTAAAAGGTAACTACAACAAAACCGCTATTCAGACACTGGTAAATACAACAACCATAAATCCAGTACCATTCATATAATAGTTAAAGACTATTATCTTTACTTTTTTTTGAAATATGATATTTTATTCTTTTTTTAGATTATCCTTATCCATGTTGCTTTCCTTAATAATATATATTGGCCTGTTTTTTGTTTCGATGTAAGTCTTTTCCAGGTACTTTCCAAGCACTCCGATTGACAGCAATTGAATACCACCCAATAGCAATATGATACTAACCGTAGAAGTCCACCCTGCAACTGGATTGGAATACAATATTTTTCTTAGAACCAATACTATAATCATAATGAAGGATACAATAGAAAAAATTATGCCCAGAAATGTTGAAATGGATAACGGGATGGTGGTAAAGGCTACAATTCCCTCAATTGAATAATTAAAAAGTGACCAGAACGACCAGCTGCTACTGCCGGCACTTCTTTGAATATTCTCAAATTCAAGCCATTTAGTGTTAAATCCCACCCAGTTGAAAAGTCCCTTTGAAAAACGATTATACTCACATAATTCCAGTATTGCATCCACTACCTGTCTTGTCATCAAGCGGTAATCACGAGCTCCATCAACAAGTTTTACATCACTAATACTGTTAATTAGTCTATAGAAGAGCCTTGCAAAAAAGGACCGGACAATAGGCTCGCCCTCACGGGAGGTTCTTCTGGTTGCGACAATATCATAATCCTCATGTTCAACGATTTCAAGCATGTCCACTATCAGTTCCGGAGGATCCTGAAGGTCAACATCGATAACCACGACATAATCACCCATGGACTTATCCAGTCCCGCATACAATGCTGACTCCTTGCCGAAGTTTCTGCTGAATGAAATGTATTTAACAGCCGAATCCAAGTTGGCCAGTGTCTTAATGTTTGTTAAAGTATCATCCTTTGAACCATCATTAACAAAAATAATCTCAAATGAGTAATCATTTAAAAGAGTGGCTGTTACTTCTTTAATCTTATCATAAAAAAGATTGACGGATTCTTCTTCATTATAACATGGAACTATGATGCTGACTAATTTCATACTTTAACCTGAAAATTTATATATACTAAGATATCTATTCTATCAAATATATTAAGATTTTTTCATATTCTATTTAAAAGGGTCAAGAAGATTAGTTCATGGCAAATTATTTTTTTTGTTTTAAAATACTTTTGGCCAAGTCTCGATTAAATATTTAAATAATATTTAAAAGATATTACTATTTACAGATAGGCAATTTTTTTTGCTTTTGTTAATGATTTTAAGGCTTAAAGCGACAAGGATTGCTTTTTTATTTCAGGTCTAATCATTAAATGGATAAAATTATAGCGTGTTGATATTATGTTCAATAAGATAAATAATAAGTTAAAGATGCTTTTTATCATAATATCTTTTATGTTAGTGGTATCACCGGTTGTTTTTGCCGATAATACTGTTGACAATGACAATATTATCGAAGATAATGTTGTATCAAATGATGCTGCATTAAATGATAATACATTAAACGAATATGATAATGGCATTGAAAAGGAAAAAGAAACAAATATGAAAAAAGACGGTGGCAATACGATATATGTCTCACCGAATGGTGGCGGCAGTGGGTCAAGTCTGTCGGATACCACTTATATCGATGATGCCTTAAGTAAGTTGGATGATAATGGGACAGTATACTTGACTGCTGAGGGAGATAATAATCTATATCAATTATATGAAGTGGGCATTAATCATGAAGTGCTAAAAAACACTACAATAAATGTAAACATTGTAGGAGACTCAAAAAGCAATATCCGTTTGAAAAGTACTTATTTCATGTTTGATATAAGAGATGTAAATTTAACAATTAGAAACGTAAACTTCGTAGATAGCTACTCCCCTTATTATATGGGTGTAATTATCAGTCAATTATCCAATGTTTCATTTATAAACTGTTCATTTATAAATTATACTGGAAGTTATGATGATGCATCATTCATATACTCCGTTTATTCAAACATGACATTCACCAATTGTACATTTAGGGATAGTAATCTGTCAAATGGCAGTTCATTCATCTCCTGTTATGTCAGGCGTGTCATGGGAGAATATATCAATAATCTGCCGGTTCAATATTACTCCTATACAAATATGAAATTTACAAATAACATCTTTGTAAACAATACGGCCAGTTGCAATAGTAACCTGTTATTCTTTGATTGTGCCGACAGTATAGAATTCTATAACAACAGGTTTGAAAATAATACAGCTGTAAATGGTTTGATCCGTTCATACCTTGGATTCAATGATTCATTCATAAAAAACACCTTCATAAACAATGATGCAAATTGTCTCTACCTGGCATACTCTGATGGGATTGTAAAGTCAAATGTTTTCAAAAACAATAAGGCGCCAATGGCTGCCGGAATACTGATGGTAAATGGTGAATATAATCTTACGGATAACAAGTTTGTCAATAATCATGTGGATACATTTGGAGGTGCCATAGTTAATTTGGGATACTATCAGATAAACATGACCAAGTGTATCTTCGATAATAACTCCGCATTATATGGTGGAGCCATATATAATGTCTATGACTGTCTGAATGTGACCAACTCTAATTTCACATCAAATAAGGCCACCCTTGGTGGAGCATTATATTACATGTTCAATGATACGAAGATAACAGCATTATCATTCAATCCGGATATACCATTGAACAATCCTAACATTGTCAAAAATTCCTTATTTGAATCAAATACTGCAGATGAAGGTAATGTTCTCTATATTATTAGGAGTAATGTTCAATTCAATGAAAATGCAGTATACAATAAAAAACTTGACGAAAACCTAATCACAATCAAGGAAAACGCATCAGTAAACCTGGATGAAAACTGGTGGGGATGCAATAATCCAAACTATGGTGTGCTAACCGCTGGATTCATACCTGATAACTGGATAATAATGAATTTCACCAATACATCCTCGTCAAATCCGATTAATCTAAAAGTAAGTCTTAACAGGTTAAATGACAACAAGCAATTCAATGGCAATATCCCACAAAGACTTGTACAGTTTGCTGCAAAAACAGGTAACTTCAAATTCAACCAGTCAATGATAACAAAAACATTAACCAATACATATAACGGTACGGACATTGTATATGCCACCATTGACAATGAAAAATTACAGTTAAACGCCAAACAGGAATTATGGATGAGTGTTGCTGATGTTAAAACAGTGGCAAATAAGACAGTAACAATAACGATAAACACTGTAAATGATTTGAAAAATAACATAACAGTCTATGTTAACAATAAGTTAATCAAGAATGTAAAGGCAAATAATTCCATAAATGTAGATTATTTTGTTGGTAATGCCTATAAAACTGCAAATTATACCATAAATATTTATTATGCTGGTGATTCCAAGTATCTGGCAAAGAACATGACGGCCCGGTTGGAGGTAATCAACATAGACAAAAACACTATCAATAATATAATCACGCCACTTATCACAAAGAAAAGCAATTACACCACAGATTTACCTGCAAAATACGATCCGAGAATAACAAATTCCACAACACCACTAACCAATCAGGGAAACAGTGGAAGCTGCTGGGTATTCTCATCAATAAATACTCTTCAGGAATGTATAAAAAAACAGACAAATCAGACATATGACTTTTCAGAAAACAATGCAAAAAATAACATAGCAAAATATTCAATAATAGGAGATAATGAGAAAACACCAAACGACGGCGGATCAGGAATTGAAATGATATCCTACATGGTGGGATGGTATGGTCCGATACCTGAGTCAACAGATGGATATGCAGATTATAGTGTCATATCCCCTTTATACAACAGTTCATATCACGTGCAGGATGTAATCTTTATTCCAGAACGTAAGAAGATAACCGACATCAACCAAATAAAAGAGGCAATCTATAATTATGGAGCAGTACAGGTAGTATACTGTGCCGGTTCAATCGATACAAACATTTATCATAATATATATTATGAAGACAATCACGGAGCAACGCTTGTCGGATGGGATGACAACTATGATAAAAACAACTTCCAGGCATATGATGGGGATAATACAGTAACGCCTAAATCCAATGGGGCATTTATCCTTAAAAACAGTTGGGGTGGAGGATTTGCAGATGACGGATACCAATACCTATCCTATTATGATTTAACATATGGTGGATTTAACGATACAAACGGTTACAATCTAGAATTATACGCTTATCTATTAAACAACACTCCTGAATACTCCAACATATACCAGTATGATGCACTTTCAACACAGAAAATACCATTTACTGATAAGGCAAGAATGAAAAACAAATACATCGCCGATAAAGAGGAAACGCTTGCGGCAGTTGGAACATATTTCATTGATAAAAGCAGTTATAAACTAAAAATCTACATTAACGGCAAACTCATGCATACCCAGCAGAACAATATAACCCAAAAAGGCTACAGAACCATTACATTAACCAAATATTATCTATTGAATGCAAATGATGAAATGACTATCGAAATGGAAATAAAGTCACTTGAAAGAAACACCACTGAAATATACTATCAATACAAGGAAAATCACAATGAGAACTATCATGAAAACCTCTCCTACATAAGTTATGATGGGAATAATTGGCTTGACTGTTATGAATATTTAAACAAAGGTGCAATAGCCCTCAAAGCATATACATTAGAAACACCAGTCATAGACACTACCACAAAGACAGGAAATAATACACTGACAATCAAGACAACTATAAGAAATAATGATAAGCCTGCAAACATAACATACATCCTAAACGGTAAAACACTTAAAGATTCTAATGATAAAATCGTGAAAATAGCAGTCAATTCCAACACTACCAAGACAACAACAGTCAATATTGGGGACTTAAGTGAATACACATTAAAAACAATATACACCTCAGAAGAATATAAAATAGAGGAAGTAACATCATTCGTTAAAAACAACACCACATTAAGCATTAAAACAAACAATTCAAAGCCATGCATAAATGATCAGATTACAATAACCGTTCAACTGTTAAGCGATAATACAAGGCTAAAAAATCAGAACATCAGCTTAACTGTTGGAAATAAGAATTACACACTTCTAACGGATAATAATGGAAATGTAAACATAAGCATAAAACTACAATCCGCCGGTAATCAGACAATAACTGCAAAATATCTTGGAAATAGCAATTACAATGGATGTAATGCTACTTCAACATTCAACGTTCAAAAAATAACTCCAATAATCACATTAAATGCTACTACTCCATCAGTAGTTGGTGATAAGATTACAATAACACTAGCAGTTAAAGATTCAAACAATAAAGCTGTAACGGGCAGTATAACAATTAAATTGGATGATAAAAATATCTCCACATTAAACTTATCTGGTGGAAAAGCCACAACAACCACAACCGCTTCAAGCGGAACACATAATATTACTGTTGTATACAATGCCAATAATATTTACAATCAAGCATCAAAAACTACCAGAATACAAGTAAACAAATTAAACACCACCCTAATGTTGACAGTAAACAACACATCCCCTCGTGTAAATGATAAAATCAAAGTAACAGTCACATTAAAGGACAGCAAAAATAAATTATTGACAAATCAAAACATCAGCTTACAGATAAACAAGAAAACATATACATTAACTACAAACAATAAGGCAACCGCCACATACATCTACACATTAACCAAGAATGATAAGGGAATGAACATCACAGCAAAATACAATGGAAACAATACACACAACCCAGTAAACAAATCATTAAACATCAACAGAAAATACAAAGTGGATATGGAACTACTCACAGGATCATTCGACTCAAAACCGGGAGATACTGTAAAGCTTATTGCCCATATAAAGGACAATGGGGTAGACATTGATGGGGGACAACTAGTATTCAAACTAAACGGCGTATCCTTAAGGGACGATAAGGGTAGTGCCGTAGTGGTAAGTATCAAAAATGGTCTGGCAGTACTCGAATATAAAATACCTGATACGCTCGGTGCTCGTACACACAATCTGACGGCAGTATATGCATCCAATACATATGGAAGAGTAGAGCTAACCACGCCAATGACAATAAACAAGTACTATACACATATTGACGTAAATCCAGTATACACCACAACCTCATCAATACAGGTTAAAGCCCAAGTGGTAGACCAGAACAACCAGGCACTTAATAAGCAGACTATTATGTGCATAAAGCTAAACGGTAAAAGTTACTCCTTCAACACGACAACAGGGACAATAAACTATAAGATAACACAAACACTTAAGGATGGATACTACAACATGACAATCATATCCGGTGAAAACGGTAAATACCTTGGAGCAACAGTTAAAACAGTACTAATAAAGTCTACTGCAATCATTAAGACAAATTACATAAACAATACATTGAATACAAAAACAACCAGTAAAAGTGGTGATACCAAGACAAGTAACATCATGAGCATACTGACCGGTTCATCAACGGTAAAACCTGGTGACAGGCTTAAACTAATAGCACACCTCTCAGAAGATCAGGTGGATATAAACGGTGGACAATTGGTATTTAAACTAAACGGTGTATCACTTAAGGATGAAAATGGCAATGCCGTAGTGGTAAATATCGAAAAAGGCCTTGGAATACTTGACTATAAAATACCAGACACACTTGGTGCACGTACACATAACCTTACGGCGGTATATGCATCTAAAAAGTATGGAAGAGTGGAGTTAACAGCAAGCCTGACCATGAACAGGTTAAACACACACATCGAAGCAGATCCAATCTTTACAAGCAGTGCTACAAACTATGTTCAGGCAAAGATACTTGATGACAATAATCAACTCATAAACAAGCAGACAAGTGTAGTTGTAAAAATTGACGGTAAAAGCTACTCATTCAACACTACAACAGGAACAATAAACTACAAAGTACCAACAACACTATCCAAAGGACTGCATCAGGTGACAATCATAGCAGGTGAAAATGGTAAATACATAGCAAGCCGTGCAAATACAGTTTTAATTAAAACATAACCTTCTAATTTTTTTTTTAAAAATATTATATTGGATGATTTAATAATATAATCTGCATAGTATTCCATAAAAATTAATTATTATCCAGTATTTCTAATTTTTAAGCTGAATCCTTTCGAATAAATATATTTCTTTACACAATTTATATATGTCTTGTTTAAATAACTATTATCATATAATAAATTTTTAAATAATTGGATAATAATGGGTCTACCTTTTGGAAATTACTGGACATAATTCTAAATTAGTATTACTAGTTCATGAATAGTTATTCATTATTTTAAAGTTTATTATAATAAATTTTTTGGAGTTTTAATTATGAATCAAAAGAAATTAATTCTTGGAATAATCGGAATAATCGTTGTAATAGCTCTAGCATTAGTAGCCTTTACGTTTATATTCCCTGATGAAGAAACGGTTTATAATGAAAAAATGGCACAGGTATCCATTGATATGGAGACAATCGAAAATCAATCCAAAGTATTGAATTTCAATGATACTGCCGAGCCAACGGTTGAACAATGTGATCAGGTAATATCATTATCAAACAATATGTCTGAAATGATTAATAATGATACTGAAATACTATTGGATTTAAATCAGTCTGTTGAAAATCAAACCCGTAAGGAGTATATTGGTGCAATTCTTGAATATTTCAATCAAACCCAATCCAGTGTTGATGACGTTAAAAAGATAGCCACCACATTTAAGGATTACAAGGCCGGAACAATCGGTCAATCAGAGGCAATGAATACAATGGGTCAAGTACTACCTAAACTAGACAAAAAAGATGCAGATATGAATCAAACCCTTGCCAAGATAACAAAAATGGAAAATGATTACCCATTCCTCTTAAGTTACACAAATAACGGAACTTCACTGGGAGAACGTTACACAAATAACACAACAGCCGTATAAGTGGGATTCTAATGAATAAAAAGTCAATAATATTCCTTATTGCACTTTTGGTAATTATCAGCCTGATAGTCTTGATTCTGGGTGGCCACAGTTATAATGAAAACAGCGCTACTATAACAACCTATGAGTCAAGTTTAACATTCAAATATAACAATGACTACTCCTCAGCATTCTACATTGATTTAACCAAGGGTGGATCTGACTCAGCATATTATGATAATAAGACATTAAACGGTACGATTACACTTGATCTTAGTAAAGTTTCATGGGATGAAAATTATGTGCCTGTAAATGAATCCGCAACCAGCAGTGTTGATTATGCAAAGGAAAACTTCATAAATGATATAAGTACAGATTTGAATACACTCAAAAAAGAGGTTAACATTACATATTATGATGAAAACAAGACACCTGTTGAAGTGGTGGATTATAGTGTTGATCAGGATGCCATTCATAATAATATGACATGGGAGTCAAATAAATTAAAAATTGATTTGTTCAAGGATTATCAGAAGGATACTGTTACCGAAATTAATGATGGAAGTACCATAAAAGGTCCGCTAATAGCCGGTACTGCAACCAAAACCAACACAGTAAAAAGTGCAAAAATAGAAATCACGTTATATAATGATGATTACTGCTATCATATTAACGTTGATGTTCCAAATGATAAACTTAAAGTAGAACACTTTTAATTGATAATATATGGGGTAAGATAACTCCTCATATGATTTTTTTTCATATTTAATGTGAATGACTGATTTTAGGGGGATTGGTGTCTAATATTTTCTCTTGGATATAGCCTTTAATCTTTTTTTCTCAAGTTTCTTGTAGCTATCTGATTTATATCTGTTTTTCTGTCTTTCAGTACTTCCCAATGGCATCACAGTTACAAGATCTATTCTGTTGTCCTTACATGCAAATATTACCTTAATCTCCTTGTAGTCCTTATTGTTGGGGGCCTTGAAGAATACTTCATATTTTCCATTACCGTCAGCTTCATAGCGTAGTGGCTCTTCATAAAAAACAGTATCCACTATGAAGCTTCGGGATATCCTGTTTTCATTTAACCTTTTTACAAAATGTGTATTGTCAAAGCACCATTCTATGTCATGGGTATCTCCTATGAGAAATCTATCGAATACGTCCATAAATATCATCTCATTTTTTCTTGTTTAATTATCCACAAATTTCTTTAATCATTTATCTTTTTTAGAACGTCAACCATTCTACGTGCCAGGTTTTCACAGGTAGTGTCTGCTATATCATCAGTGCTTGTACTTCCCACACCCGTTGCACCATAGTGTGCCGTTGGCCTGTCATCACCTACAACAATTGCTCCTTGAATTAAAAAGAAGTCATGAATTGATGCAATAGTACTTTCCTGTCCTCCATTTCGAAATCCACCAGTACTAACGGCACCACATACCTTGTACTTAAATGCGTGAACGTTACGAAGTGGTCTTAAACGGTCAATGAATGTCTTGGCTAAACCCGTCATGTCACCAAAGTATACTGGACTTGACATTATAACTCCATCGGCTTGTCTAACATTCTTTGTTAACATCTGCATGTCATCCTCAATTACACATCTGTTTGTCTTCTTACAGCCGTCACATCCGATACAGAAGTTAATGTCCTTATCATGTAATGTGATAAGTTCCACTTCAATATCCTCTTTAGCTATATGTTCCAGACACTTTTTAACCATGTACTCAGTATTTCCATTTTTTCTGGGACTTCCCACAATTCCAACTACTTTTAACATAATATCTCCCCTTAATAATTTCAAACTAATTACATAATATAATCGCTCATTATCTCTTGAAAAGTATTTTTTTTTTAATCATTACATTTTTTCTATGATGCAGATTCATATGTCTATTTTCTAATATCATCTTAATTGATATAAATATTTAACAATAATGATATTTAGATATTTAATTATAATTGTTTAAAATTCAAAATAAGGAAAACCTTTATCAAACAATAAATAAACGATAATTGTCAAAATAATTGAATGAGGATGTAAGATAATGAAGATATGTATGGTGGCAGAATTCTGTGTACCCTACTATAACGGTGGTGGAGAACACAGATACTATGATATGGCTAAAAGATTGGTGGAGCTGGGTCATGAAGTGGACCTGCTGACGATGAAGATAGCGGGCAATCTGGAATATGAACAATTAGATGGAATAAACGTCCATCACATAGGGCCTGTTATAGAAAATATACCCTTCAGAAGCGGTGGAGCATTTATCAAATACTTCTTCAGCGTATCCAAATGGCTATTAACCCATGAATATGATCTGATAGATGCACAAGCATATTCACCACTTTTATCATCATCAATAATGGCTAAAATTAAAAGAACACCCATAATTGGAGTAGTATATGATACAAGTACTACCAATAACGATCAATGGCTCCAATCAAAAAACACGGCCAGCCTAATGGAAAAGGTACTTCTCAAACTGCCATACGATAAGATATTAACGATAAGCCCTGCAACACAAAAATCCCTTGTAAATGACTTCAACGTATCAGAGGACAATATAGAACTGCTCTATTGTGGGGTGGATATCAAGAAATTCGACAATGTATCCGTTGACTCCTATGACGACAATAGGATAATATTCGTTGCAAGACTGGCAACACATAAGCATGCAGACGATCTGATAGAAGTAGTCAGCCAAATAAAAAAATCCAATCCACTTGTAAACTGTGTCATTGTAGGCCGTGGAAAGGAAAAGGAAAACCTTGTTAGGATGGTTGATGAATATGGCCTGAATGATTCTGTCACATTCAAGCAGGACTTAACCGATGAGGAATTAATCCGTGAAATAAAGGAGTCTGCAATGCTTGTACTTCCATCAACACGGGAAGGCTTCGGACTGGTACTTGCCGAGGCAAACTGCTGCAATAAGCCGGTCATATCATACGCTTCCGGTGGAACAGTAAATGTAATCGATGATGGATACAGTGGATATCTAGTCAAGCCACGTGATAAAGAAGCTCTAAGAGAAAAAATCGAGTTGCTGTTAAATGATAAACAGCTTCAAAAACAGATAGGACAAAACGGTAGAAAACGTGTAGAAGAATACTTTGACTGGGATAAGATAGTGGATGAATATGTCCAACTGGCACAGTCCATGATAAAAAAATAAGAGATTATAATTATCATTTATAACAAATATAATATCAAATAGTAAATCATAATGAAACATTAAATTCAATAACACCACTTTGGAGGATTAAAATAACATGTCGCTAAAAAACAAGAACATACTAATAACAGGAATCAGCGGATTTGTAGGAGCGTATCTAGCAGAAAGACTAATAGATGAAGGATCAAATGTATATGGATTAGTACGCAGACGATCAGATGGTTCAATACCAAAAAACATTAAAAATCATAATCTTGATGGAAAATTCACACCATTGACTGGGGATTTAACAGATTACACTGCAGTAAGCAAGGCAATAAGAGAATCCCAACCAGATTACATATTTCATCTGGCAGCCCAGTCATTCGTACCACAATCATTTGATAACCCGACAGATACAGAGGACAACAATTCAAAGGGAACCAATAATCTACTTGAAGCAATGAGAATCGAGGATACTGATGCTCGTATGGTATTTGCAGGTTCAAGTGAAGAATATGGTCTGGTATTCTCATCAAAACAGCAATATGATGCAATAATCAAACAATACGGTTCAATATTTCCGGATATAGTTGATGGAAAAATAGATGAACTTCCTATATCTGAGACAAACCCATTAAGGCCAATGAGTCCATATGCTGTAAGTAAGGTATACGGAGATTACCTCTCCCGTAACTACTATCACTCATATGATGTTGATACTGTAGTAAGCCGTGCATTCAACCATGAAGGGGCAGGACGTGGAAACATGTTCGTCACAAGCGTGGTTACAAATCAGGTGATGCAGCTTAAGATGGGACTAACCGACAAGATAGTAATAGGTAACGTAAATGCATTCCGTGACTGGACACACGTAAACGATATCGTCGAAGGATACATTACACTAGCACAGAAGGCAAAAAGTGGAAACGTTTACAACCAGGGATCAATGAGAACCAATTCCATCATAACCTACATCCTCTTAAGCCTTAAACAGGCAGGATACAATGTCGAATCAATTGAAACATTCAACGGCGATAAGCAAGTTAAAGATCCTACCCAGATAAACACTGATAAGTATTATGGTGTATCATTCGAGAAAACAATGGTTGATTCACTTTTATTGGATGATGAACTTGAATATACCATCAAGGATAAGGGAATAAATGTAAAGACAGACAAGGGTACTGTAAAGGTGGAGTTCAATCCTGATAGATTCAGGCCTGCAGAAGTGCCTATACTCTTCTCAAACACGGAGAAAATCCAGAAGTTGGGAGTAGAAGTTAAACACACGGTTAATGATATTATAGATGACCAGTTGGATTACTACTCCAATGTTGAAAATCAGTAGGTGACCGGTTATGGGAAAATTCACATTCAACAAGACCTCCATAGAAGGAGTATACATAATAGAACCAACAGTATTTGGCGATGAACGCGGATACTTCATGGAAACCTATCAAAAAGAGGAATTTGCAGCTAATGGTATAGATGCCGAATTTGTACAGGACAATCAATCCAAATCCAAAAAGGGAGTATTAAGGGGACTTCACTTCCAATACACCCAGCCACAGGGAAAACTGGTACGTGTCATCAGTGGAGAAGTATTTGATGTTGCAGTTGATTTACGAAAGGATTCTCCGACATATGCAAAGTGGGAAGGTGTAATACTATCTGATGAAAACAAGAAACAATTCTACATACCACCTGGATTTGCACACGGCTTTGTAGTACTATCGGATACCGCCGAGTTTACATATAAATGTACTGATTACTATAAGGCAGATGATGAAGGTGGAATCAAATGGGATGATGAAGAGATTGCCATCGACTGGCCAATAGATGACCTTGATGAAATAATATTATCTGATAAGGATAAGAAGTGGCTTGCTTTAAGCAAAACCGAAACTGATTTCTAATTCTTTTTTCTTTTTCTAATTATTTTTCCAAAAAAAGTATGTTGTGGGTTTTATAATAAGTCTATTTTATCCCACATTATTTCATTATTGTCATCCAGGTATTTTTCATCACAATGGACCTTCTCTATTTTTCCGACAAAGAATTCATGTGTCCCGTTTTCGGGCTGGAATGAATCAATTACCTTGCATTCAAAGTTTACAGGACAATCGCAAAGAATTGGCACGTCAACAATATCCGCATCAATGGTATTCATATCCTTTAATTTATCCTCATCACGTCTTGATACAGTTCCGAGGTATTGGAATTGCTCTTTGAAGTCTTTTGCAGGTATGTTAACTACATATTCCCCGCTTTCTTTTATCATTTCATATGAGTATCTTGAAGGTACGATTCCCACCATGAGCATCGGAGGGTCAAGACTTGCATTTGATGCAAATGCCACTACAAGGGCATTGTCCTCTCCGTTATATCTTGAGGATACTATGGCATTTGGTTTCGGTTCCATCTTTGATTCTTTAATCGCTTCCTTTTTCATGTATTTCACCTAATCTAGTTTTTATTGATTTTATTTATATTAGTAACCAATAATAAATTTTTAGGCTTACTTAAACATTTACTATAATATTGATGTGTGATATAATTATACTATAGTGATTCTTATGATAATTAATGTGGGCGGAAGAACGGATATAGTCAACTATTACACGCCATGGCTATTAAACAGGCTTGAAGAGAAGTATGCATATTCAAGAAATCCATTTGACAGAAAAAACGTTTACAAGTTAAGTCTAAAACCAGAAGATGTTGACTGCCTGCTTTTCTGCTCAAAAAATTATCAGCCAATACTAAAACATATCAGCAGCATAAATGAAAGATATAATATCCTATGTAATTATACGATTACATGCTATGATAAAGATGTAGAACCGAATGTTCCAACGATAGACTCCTCCATCAAAACATTGGAAAAATTATCAAATACTATCGGTAGAAATAAGATTCTATGGAGATACGATCCCATACTTCTTACGGAAAAATACACTGTTGAAAGACACATGGAAACATTCGAATATCTTGCCGAAAGAATTTCCCCATTAGTTTACAGATGTATCTTCAGCTTTGTTGACATGTATAAAAAGGTAGAAGACAACATGCCTGAGATAATTCCATTAACAGATGATGATAAGAAAAGATTGCTTAAAAGAATCGGTGAAATCTCCTCCGAAAATAATCTTTACACACAATCATGTGCAAGCAATGAAAACTATGAAAAATATGGCATTCATGCCGCCGGTTGCACGACAAGAGAAATACTCGAGCAGGCACATAATGTGGTTTATAAAAACGTTAAGCCAACCGGAATTAGAAAAAACTGTCATTGTATTCCTTCAAGGGACATTGGTGCTTACAATTCATGTTTAAGCGGATGCAAATACTGCTATGCCAACAGAAGACCGGACATTCCAAAAAGGGTCATAAAGATGCATGATGAAAAGTCACCACTACTGCTGGGACATCTAAAAGAAGATGATAACCTAATCGAAACAAAAACCATAAGATACATCGAGCCCCGGCAGACAACATTATTCGATTACTGAAATTATACTGATTTTAAGAAGTATATGAAGAATGAATCAATTTCAGGCTATTTAAAAAATAATTGTAAAAAAAGAGTGGTTTTTTTTATTCTTTAATCTTGAAGTTCATGAACGGTCTTTGTTTCACTGCCCATACATGCACTGCAATACTCTGGTATGTTCACCTTTTCCTTATGCAGTTGACAGAGTACTTCCTGGGTTTTTATTGTTTTGCAGATATGGCAGAATCTTGGTATTAAATCCATCGGTTCTAGCTTTCCATCAACCATATCAATGGCCATGTCTTTGATATACTGATTTACCACTGGGTTAAAGTCAAGTTCATGTCCACGTTTATCACGTAAGTATTGGCTTACGGCAGGTTGTGTGATGTCTAATTGTTCTGATATGTCTTTTTGTTTCATACCAAGCTCAAATAATTCCTTTGCAAGCTTTGACCGGATGGATGGGATTACATACCATACTACTATCTCACATGGTGGTTTCATTTAAAAGTCTCCTATTCGATACTAATACAAATTAACTATAATATATTTTATAATTGTGATAATATTTAAAACTTCACAATGTTATGAAATATAATCTGGGCTTTTATGCGATTTTAAGATATTTCCAAATCAATTTCACTAACACCTATTTTCTTTCTGTAGGTTAAACTTGTTCATATTTTAATTTCATAATTGTTCATAATAAACATGGCCAAATAATATGAACTGCCTTTGTTGATTATTCCTTCTAAAAAAAATCGTTTCAGATAGCCATTGCAGATATATTGGAGTTATATCATTATATTAAAATTTGATGTTAAGATATATTCACCAATTATTTAAAGAGTCTCTTTTCCTAACATTAATTAAAGATAAAATATATAAATAAATATATAACATAGTAATATAGTTTGAGAAATTTGAAAAAATAAATAATAAAACTCCAATTCTATGGGGTGATAAATATGAGTATATTATGGTTTTATATTGCAGTTGTACTGGCATGTTCTGACATATTGCATGGAATACTATGGCATACATTCAGCGATTTCTATATAATATTCGGTGAAATGATATATCACATGGTCAACTCTGCATTTGTAGCATGGATAATACATGAAGTACTGGAGGCAATATTCCATTTTATAGTATTAGCACTGGTATTCCAGTCATTAACAATAGGAATACTTGCAGGAGCTATCCATTTAATAATTGACTTAACACATAATTATAACGAATGGAAAATGACACCATTACAGCATAGATGTCTGCACTTTACTGTAGAATCTATATTTTTCATGATTATATTAGCATTATAGTAAATTAAAACGAAAAAGAAAATAAAGGATGATAATAAAATGCCTGTTATAAATTTTACATACGATGAATTATTCAAACAATTAGGTTGTACATTAGATAAAAAAGAGCTTATAGATATATTGCCTATGATATCAAGTGATGTGGAGTCCTATGATGAAACCGAAGTAAAAGCAGAATTCTTCCCTAACAGACCTGACTATTACAGTATTGAAGGAATCGTAAGGGCACTAAAGGGATATCTTGACATTGAAGTGGGAATGCCCGAATATAAGGTAGTAGAAGGTGACACTACATTAACCGTTGATGAAGAACTAAAGGATATCCGTCCATACGTTGCAAGCTGCATAATAAAAGGTGTGGAAATAGATGATGATGAACTGAAAAATATCATGGAATTTCAGGAACACTTACACTGGGTAATCGGAAGAGACAGAAAAAAAGTGGCAATAGGAATACATGACTACGATACCGTCGAAGGACCATTCTACTACAAGGCAGGTACGCCGGATGAAGATAAATTCATAGCATTAGACTGCAATGAGGAAGAATCACTAAATCAGATACTCGAAACTCATGATAAGGGTGAAAAATATGCAAAACTGATAAGTGACTATGACAAATACCCACTAATAGTAGACTCCAATGATAACATCATGTCAATGCCTCCAATCATTAACAGTGACCTTACAAAGCTAACAACCAATACCAAAAATCTCTTCATCGACGTAACAGGTACAGACCTAACTGCTGTTACAAACGCATTAAACATCATAGCAGCAAACCTCTCCGAAAATGCCGATTCAATAGAATGCGTAAAGGTAGTCTACCCATATCATGATGATGTAACCTATCCACAGTTCGAGCCAAAAGTACTTGACGTACATGTAGATACCGCATCAGAATATATTGGAATGGACTTGACCGCCGATAAGATCATACAAACACTTGAAAAGACAAGGTTCAACGCACAGAAGGTAGATGATAACACAGTACGCGTAACAGTACCAAGATATCGTATAGATATACTTCATGAAGTTGATATCATAGAAAACATAGCATTAGGTTATGGATTCAATGACCTGCCTGCTGAACTTCCAACATTTTCCACAATAGCAAACCCTGATTCTAAAAGACAATTCGATCAGATATTGGAACAGGTAATGATAGGACTCGGTTTTACCGAGATAAAAAGCCTAATGCTCACAAGTGAAGAACAACACTACACAAAACTTAACAAGGAAGTTGAAGAGGACCGTATAACAGTAGCCCAGCCGATAACACAAGACCGTACGATGATAAGAAAAAGCCTAGTCAACAGCCTACTTGAATTCCTGGAAGACAACAAACATGAAGAACTGCCACAGAAAATATTTGAAATAGGGGACGTTGCATACATCGATGAAAGTGCCGAAACCAAGATGAGAACAGTCAAGAAACTAGCGGCAGCCATGGTATCATCAAATGCAAACTATACGGATATAAAGGCCATAGTCGAATCATTCACATCAAATATGGGATTTGAAATGAACATCACCGACAGTAATAATTCAATATTCATACCTGGCAGATGTGCAGACTTTGAAGTAACAACAACGGATGATAAGCTACCATTCACATTCACAGGTTACTATGGTGAACTACATCCTGAAGTAATCACAAACTTCGACTTGGAATACCCTGTAGTACTATTTGAAGTAGAATTCAGTCAGAAAGAATAATTCTCTTCAAAACTCTTTTTTTATTTACTTTGATACTCATTTTCACAGACTTTTTTCCAATACGGTTGATATTATTAATTTTTAATTACCACTTTTAACAAATATATCATTATGAAATATAGGACTTTGGGAAAAACGGGAATAAACGCATCAATACTAGGCTTTGGAGCAATGAGATTACCTCTACTTGATGAAAACCCTGAACATGTGGATATTGCGGAAACAGAAAGGATGGTTGAATATGCAGTAGAACATGGAGTGAACATCTTCGACACGGCATGGGTATACCATACAATAGACAGGTCAAAGCCCGGCGTAAGCGAAAGCATCATGGGCGAATTGCTAAATGGATATGATAATATACACATATCAACCAAGATGCCCTCATGGGAGATAACCTCATGGGAATACTTTGATAAGACACTTGACAAACAACTTGAAAGATTACAGCGTGATGAAATAGAACTTTTCTTCGTTCACTCAATAAAGGATTCATACTATGAAAGTATAAAAGATGCGGGATTATATGAATTCGTTGACCGGGCATTAAGTGATGGAAGAATAAAACATGCATGCTTCTCATCACACGCCTCATATGAAGTACTTTCACAGATACTTGAGGATTATGACAAGTGGGAATGTGTACTGACACAGCTTAACTATCTTGACTATGAGGAAAACCCAGGACTGGAAGCTATCAGAAAGATTCATGACCTGGATATGGGCACGATGATAATGGAGCCACTAAGGGGAGGACAACTGGTATCAAATCATCCAAAAACCGTAAATGACATATTTGAAAAGTCAAATAATGGTTACAATAACTTGGAATGGGCATTCAATTACCTGTGGGATAAAAAAGAGGTAAACTGTGTGCTAAGTGGTATGAGCAGCCTAAAACAGGTAAAAGAAAACGTTGCACTTGCCGATAATGCGCAAGTGGGAATGTTGAATGATGATGATAAAAGGATACTGCATGAAGTAAAAATAGAATATGAAAAGCTAACAAACATCCCATGTACAGGATGCAACTACTGCATGCCATGTCCGTTCGGCGTGAACATACCCAAATGTTTCAGGGAATACAACATGGATCTTTTGCAGGATGAAAGCGTAAACTCCGTTCAGTACAAGTTTCACCTTCATGAAGACAGGCAGGCACATAACTGTACCGGATGCAAGAAATGTGAAAGTGTATGTCCTCAGTCAATTCATATATCTGATGAGCTAAAAAAAGTCGAAAATCACTTCGGTATGTAATGAGATTATACTACCAATTAATATTTCTAGTAGAAATTACTTGAAGTATTAATTTAAATTACTACCTTTTATAAAATAATTCACTTTTTTCTAATTAGAATATTCTCCCATTTACAAAAGAATATTTGATGAAAAAAATATAAAATAATTACTTAAAAAAAGAATAGGTAATGGTAATTATACTATTACCTGATTAATGATATCTTCACTGCTAGCTTCTATTTTTACTAACTTACCATCTTGAAGATATTCGAATTTAACTTTACCATCATCATTTTTAATGAAACCGGTTTTACCTTTAATTTCCTTAGGTGTGAATTCGGTTGGATTGATTGACTCAATTTTAGCATCATTAGCTTTAATACCAACCTCAATTTCTAATTTATCACCGGCACCATTTTTAAACTCTTCCGTAGTTGCTAAGTCAACAACGGTTCCATCGATATCTTCTGTTTTATTAATATCATCATTCATAAAGTTGTCAGTATCGTTAATACCGTCAGTATCTTTTTCCACTTCATCATAGTCGTCAGGTATTTTGAAATGAATACCATTGATTGTTAAATCATTATTAACAAGTGTAGTCTGACTTGAAGTGGATGATTCAGTTGCACTGATAGCTGCAACAGAACAACTAAGTGCGATTAATATTAATCCAATAGTAATTAATTTTTTCATATTCATTGTTATCACCATTTAATACGATTTTCTACAATAAAAAATCATATATTCTATTTTGGTAATTTAGTATATCTTTACATTGAATATATAATTATTTCTAAGATTGGTGAATTGTACTGAAAACTATTTGGTATATGTGTAATAAAATATCCACTATTTAATTGTAGATTATTATGCTGATTGCTCTGGATGAATCTAGGTAAATCGAATTATGGTCAATTGTATCAAGTCATTTGGTTGGAGTTAATATAAATTCAATGAGCTTGTTAATATTACATAAATATGGTCTCTCGAAAGTTTTATGTGATGGATGTATTAGTATCATTTGTACTGATGCCAAAATCAATTGCTATAATGGGAAGCAGAGTTTTAAACTTATTATTCATTTTCATTTTAATTCTTTTTATTTCTTCCATTATCTTTGAAGTCTGATTCAAAGTGTTTCTCTTTATTTACAGGGAATTTTTCGTGGTTTTCTTTATAATTTTTGATAGATGCATTGGAGAACTTTTCCTTTTCGATGAAAAATGTTAATCTT
>ODAI014256730.1_pt1 | contig 21798 bp, 19 predicted proteins | sample 1539321 | NCBI WGS metagenome assembly ODAI01 (sample SAMN02144231, study PRJEB22623) | gut metagenome | biome: sheep rumen | host: Ovis aries | place: New Zealand | reverse complement strand
CGTGGTGTGCGATTCGATTATCATGAATGACGCGAAGATCGGCGGCGGCGGTGAGATTTTAAAGACCATAGTTGCCGAAAGGGCACGGATCGGGGATAATGTCCGTATCGGGCACGGGGATGACACACCCAACGAGACAGATCCGCACATCTATACCGCAGGCCTTGTCGTAGTTGCCGAGGACGCGGCAATACCGCCGCATGTCACAATCGGCAGAAATGTGATGATAGCAGGCGAAACCACGCATGAGGATTATCCGGACGGATATCTTCCGAGCGGCAGGACACTGCGCAGGGAGGGTGATGCGTTATGAGAGCTATAGGCATTATCCTTGCGGGCGGCAAGAGCAACAGAATGAAGGAGCTGTCGAGAAAGCGCGCGGTATGCGCAATGCCGATCGCGGGCAGCTACAGGGGAATCGATTTTGCCCTCAGCAACATGGAGCACTCCAGGGTCTCCAAGGTTGCGATCCTTACACAGTTTAATTCGAGAAGCCTGAATGAACACCTGAGCTCTTCCAAATGGTGGGATTTCGGACGCAAGCAGGGCGGCATGTATCTGTTTACCCCTGCGTTTACGAGTGAGAATAACAGTTGGTATCGCGGAACCGCTGATGCTATCGCACAGAACATCAGCTTCCTAAAAAACGCGCATGAACCATATGTAGTTATTGCATCCGGAGACTGCGTATACAAAATGGACTATAACGAGGTGCTTGAGTACCATGTGGCCAAGCGGGCGGACATTACAGTTGTCTGTAAGGAGCTCCCGCCGGAAGCCAGTGTGGAGCGCTATGGCACTGTCGGTATGGACGACGACGGCAGAATCACGGAATTCGTGGAGAAGCCGTTGGTTGCAAATTCCAGTATTATCTCATGCGGCATTTATGTGATCCGCAGAAGGATGCTCATTGAGCTGCTGGAAAAATGCGAAGAGGAGGGACGCTTCGACTTTGTGCAGGATATCCTGATACGGTACAAAGAAGTGAAGCGGATCTTCGGTTACAAATTGACTGGCTACTGGAGCAACATCGCGTCTGTGGATGACTATTTCAGAACGAATATGGACTTCCTCAGACATGATGTTCGCGACTACTTTTTCAAGCAGTACCCGGCGGTGCATACCAAGGTCGCGGATCTTCCGCCGGCCAAGTACAATACCGGATTTTCTGTACGAAACAGTTTGTTGTCCAGCGGCTGCATTGTGAACGGTACTATTGAAGATTCAGTTCTGTTCCAACAGGTCTATGTTGGCAATAACTGCGTAATCAGGAATTCACTGATATTGAACGACGTATACATCGGAGACAATACTTATATCGAAAACTGCATCGTGGAAAGTGACAGCACAATTCAGGCAAATTCTTATTATAAAGGAGAGAACGGTATCAGAATAGTCGTTGAAGAGAAAGGCGAGCGCTATAACATTTAGAAGGGAAACCGTTATGTTAATTACAGATGTTAGAGTACGCAAGATTGCTAAAGTCGGTAAGATGAAAGCAGTCGTTTCAATTACAATCGACAACGAATTTGTGGTACATGACATTAAAGTAATTGAAGGCGAGAAAGGTTTATTTATTGCAATGCCGAGCAAAAAAACGGCGGACGGCGAGTATCGCGATATAGCTCATCCGATTAATTCCGAGACAAGGAGTATATTAGAGGAGACTATTCTTCAGAAATACCGGGAAAGCCTGGAATCAGAAGAAGAGGAATTAGTGTGAAGATGCCGGCAGGATCAGCATCTTCCTGACAACAAAAACACTGTGCGATTGCAAGGAGAGGTGAAAGCCTCTCCTTATTCAGACTTATGGATGATTTTACATTAATTGTCGGATTGGGAAATCCGGGGGAAAAATATCACGGAACAAGGCATAATGTCGGCTTTGCGGTTCTTGACCGGCTGATTGAGGACTATAACGCGGACGGACCGAAGCGTTTCGGCAAATCGCTGACCGGAAGGGCGAGGATCGGGAACTCGAAGGTGATCCTCATGAAGCCGATGACCTATATGAACCTGTCCGGAGAGGCTGTACGTGAGGGCGTGGATTTCTATAAGATCGACCACACGTCCCGGCTGATTGTCATCTCCGACGACATCAACCTTCCCGCGGGGAGGCTCCGTATACGGAGCAAAGGGAGCGCCGGGGGACACAACGGCCTTAAGAATATCATCAGCCATCTGGGAGACGACGCCTTCATCCGCGTGCGCGTGGGCGTCGGGGCAAAGCCATCACAGGAGGCGGACCTTGCCGATTATGTGCTGGGACGCCCGGCAGGCGAGGACAAAGAACTCCTTGAGGAGGCTGTCGAAAGGGCCGCCCGCGCGGTGGCATGCATTGTAGAAGAAGGCGCAGAGCGCGCCATGAACGAGTTTAACGGCTGACGGTAATCAGAATCTATGAGAGCACTGACTGCCCCTCTGGGGGAACTGGAAGAATATAACGGACTGGTAAGCAGCCTTATGCAGCCTGCAGCGGCCTGTCTTGCGGACGGGTGCGTGGAGTCACAGAAGCTCCACCTGATCAATTCGCTGACAAGGCAGGGCGGGCTTTCGGGGAATATGCGCTTTAGCCTCATTATTACCTACTCCGATAAAAGGGCGAGAGAGATTGCGCAGGAATATGCCTTCTATGACAGGGGAGTCAGCGTATTTCCCGCAAAGGACCTGATCTTCTATCAGGCGGACCTCCGCGGCAGACAGATCGAGACGCAGAGAATAGGGACTCTCCGCAGGATCATTGACGGGAGGCCGGTCTGCGTCGTCACTACCTTTGCGGCGCTTATGACGCCGCAGGTGCCGTTAAGAGAGCTTCGAAGGGCGGTCCTTCGCATATCAAAAAGAGACGAAATTTCGATTGAAGAGATTTCCGCGCGTCTTGTCGCCATGGGCTATGAGAAGACCTATCAGGTCGAGGCCCCGGGACAGTTCGCCGTGAGGGGAGATATTATCGATGTCTTCGACCTGACAGAGGAGAATCCCTACCGAATCGAGCTGTTCGGCGACGAGGTGGACGCGCTCAGGAGCTTTGACATTGAGTCCCAGAGACGCATTGAGCAGCTGGACAACGTGAGGATCTATCCCGCGACGGAAATGATTCTCTCAAAGGAGCGCCTTTCGGACGGCATCGAAAGGATGCAGAGGGAGCTGGACGAGACGACGGCGGTGCTGAGAAAAAATCTCCACGCCGAGGCGGCCTCGAGGCTCACATCCGAGATCGGCCAGATCATCGAAGAGGCGCTGCAGTGGAACGATTATACGAAGCTTGAGAGCTGCATCCATTATTTTTACCCTGAGACAGACAGCTTCCTGAACCTGTTCCCGGTGGAGGAAACCTGTCTTTTCTTCGACGAGCCCTCCCATGTATGCGAGCAGGCGAAGGCCGTCGAGCTGGAATTCCGGGAGAGCATGGAGAGCCGCTCGGAGAAGGGGTATGTCCTGCCCGGCCAGATGGCGCTTCTGTCCTCCAGCGAGCAGACAATGGCAAAGGCCGCGGCGTACAGGAGGCTCGGCCTGTCCTCCATTATTTCCGCAAAGGATGCGGAGTTCCTGCAGAAAAAGGACGGGGATGTTTTCTCTTTCCATGCAAGGAGCGCGCAGCCGTACAACAAGAGCTTTGAGGCGCTGGAGAAGGACCTTCGCTCCTTAAAGCTGCAGAAGTACCGCGTGGTCATTATCTCCGCTTCCAGGACAAGGGCCAAAAGACTCGCCCAGGACCTCACGGATGCCGGCGTTTCCACATTTTACAGTGAGAATCCGGACCGGGTTCTCGAGCCCGGGGAGATCATGACCTATTACGGCAGCATCCGGCAGGGCTTTGAGTATCCGGGGATCAAATTCACGGTGATTGCCGAGACAGACATCTTCGGGACGGTAAGAAGCGCCAAAAAGAAGCACAAATACGAAGGCGAATCGATCCACGATTTCTCCGAGCTTAAGATCGGCGACTACGTTGTCCATGAGGATCACGGCATCGGAATCTACCGGGGCGTTGAGAAAATCGATATCGAGGGCGCTTCCAAGGATTATCTGAAGATTGAATACGGGAGCGGCGGCATCCTGTATGTGATGCCGACAGAGCTGCGTGTTTTGCAGAAATATGCCGCGGCCGGCGCCGCAAAGCCAAAGCTCAACAAGCTGGGGACCCAGGAGTGGTCCAATACCCGCTCAAAGGTTAAGGGAGTCGTCGAGGAGGTTGCGGCCGACCTGGTCGAGCTGTACGCAAAACGGCAGGCGATGAAGGGACACGCCTTCGGCCCGGATACGGTCTGGCAGCGGGAGTTTGAGGAAATGTTCCCGTACGAGGAGACGGCAGACCAGATCACTGCGATCGAGGATACCAAGAAGGATATGGAATCCTCCGGGATCATGGACCGCCTGATCTGCGGAGACGTCGGCTACGGGAAAACAGAGATCGCGATCCGCGCGGCGTTCAAGGCCGTGCAGGACAGCATGCAGGTCGCGGTTCTCGTCCCGACGACGATCCTCGCACAGCAGCACTTCAATACCTTTACGGAGAGGATGAAGGATTTCCCGGTGACGGTAGAGCTCCTCTCGCGCTTCAGGACGGCTGCGGAGCAGAAAAAGACAATCGAAGGAATAAAGAGCGGCCGGGTGGATATCGTGATCGGAACACACCGGCTCCTTTCCAGGGATATCGTTTATAAAAACCTGGGACTTCTTGTCGTTGACGAGGAGCAGCGCTTCGGCGTCGCACACAAGGAGAAGATAAAGAAGCTCAAAGAGAACGTGGACGTCCTCACGCTGACGGCGACGCCGATTCCGAGGACGCTCCATATGAGCCTTGTGGGAATCCGCGACATGAGCGTCCTGGAGGAGGCGCCCGGAGAAAGAACCCCCATCCAGACCTATGTCATGGAGTACAACGAGGAGATGGTCAGGGAGGCGATCCTTCGCGAGCTCTCAAGGGGAGGACAGGTCTATTACGTCTACAACCGGGTAAACGACATCGACGAGATCAGCGCAAGGCTCTCCCGGCTCGTTCCGGAGGCCCGCATCGCCAGCGCGCACGGGCAGATGAACGAGGGCGAACTCGAGAGGATCATGTACGAGTTCATCAGCGGAGGGATCGACGTCCTTGTATCGACCACAATTATCGAGACGGGACTTGATATCTCGAACGTCAACACGATTATCATCCACGATTCCGACAGGATGGGTCTGTCCCAGCTCTACCAGCTGCGCGGACGTGTCGGCAGGTCAGACCGGACGGCCTATGCCTTCCTCATGTACCGGAAGGACCGGATGCTGAGGGAGGAGGCCCAGAAGCGCCTTGCCGCGATCCGGGAATACACGGAGCTTGGGAGCGGCTTTAAAATCGCCATGCGGGACCTGGAGATCCGCGGCGCGGGCAGCGTACTCGGCAAGGCCCAGCACGGACATATGCAGGCGGTCGGCTACGATCTGTACTGCAAGCTTCTCGACACCGCGGTCAAGAGGGCAAAGGGCCTTCCTGTCAGCGAGGAAAAGAAGGTTGTCGTCAATCTTGCGGTTGATGCCTTTATTCCGGAGAGTTATATTCTGAATGAGGCGCAGAAGCTTGACATCTACAAGAGGATCGCATCGATTTCATCCTCCGCGGAATGCGACGACGTCCGGGACGAGATGCGCGACAGATTCGGCGAGAAGATCCCCGCCGCGGCGGAGAACCTCCTTCGCATCGCGCTGATCCGGTCGGTCGCGGCAATGCTGGATATCGCCGAGATTGTCGGAGGAAAACAGGCGCCGACCATGTGCAGCATCCGTCTTACCATGGACCGGAAAGCGGCCGTCAGGGTGGAGAACATTCCCGCCCTGCTGAACCGGTACAAGGGTGCGCTTACCTTTTATCCCAAGGGAGCTTCGAAGGGAGACCTGAAGGGACAGCCGTATTTTATACTTCAGTTCAAGACATCCGGAATTACGGTAAAGGACGAGGAAACTCTCCTTAGCGCAGTCGAGACATTGCTGATCGATTTCAGCAAGTACCTGCGGCAGGCAAAATAAGCCCGCCCTGACAAAGGAGTCTCATATTCTTATGAATGATGGCAGCGGCATTGCAAAACTGAAGGAAAACATTTCAAAACGCCTGATCGGAAAGGATGATCTGATCCGGAAAATGCTGACGGTTCTTCTGGCGGGAGGGCATGTTCTTTTGGAGGACGTTCCGGGCGTCGGAAAAACGACGCTTGCGAGAGCGCTCGCGGATTCCGTCGACTGCAGCTTTGCAAGGATCCAGTGCACGCCCGACACCATGCCCTCGGATATCACCGGCGTCAGCGTCTATCATATGCACACCGGTGAGTTTGAGGTGATCCCGGGACCTGTCGTCAATAACATCGTCCTGGCGGATGAAATCAACCGGACCTCTCCGAAGACGCAGGCGGCCCTTCTCGAGGCAATGGAGGAGAGGCAGGTTACGATCGACAAGACGACGATCCCCCTGCCCGAGCCGTTTATGGTGATCGGCACCCAGAACCCTGTGGAAATGACGGGAACCTATCCCCTTCCGGAGGCGCAGCTTGACCGCTTCATGATGAAGCTCTCGGTCGGGTATCCCTCCGCGGAGAGCGCCGCCGTGATGGCAAAGGAATTCCTTGCGGGAACTCTCCACGAAGAAACGCGCCATGTCATGGACGTGAAGACCCTCCTTGAAATGAAGGAGGAGGTCAGGGGCGTGATGGTGCACGACGATCTTGTACAGTACGCGTCAAACCTTGTCGAAGCGACAAGGCATCACCACGATATTTCCTGCGGCGCAAGCCCCAGGGCCCTGCTCGAGCTCCTTCGCGCCTCCCAGGCAGCTGCCTGGATAAGCGGCCGCGATTATCTCATCCCGCAGGACATCATCGATACCGCAAAGGATGTCCTGCCGCACAGACTCCTTTTGTCCGCTGAGGCAAGGATGAACAGGATCACCCCGTATGCGGCGCTTCTCCAGGTCATCAACACGACAGCGGTGCCGAAATGAAGATCAGTCCGGGGCGCTTCATCGTATTTCTCCTGGTGCTTTCGGGAAGCATTGCCTTTGCTTCCGTAAGAGGAGGCACCATCCCCTATATGTGTCTGTTTACCGCGGTCCTTTATCTTCCCGTCTCTTTACTGTGGATGCAGGTGGGCCGCCGGTATCTTTCTGCCTGGCAGGAAACCGAAAACCTGAGATTCATGAAGGAGGAGGAGCAGCCCTTCCGGCTGGTCCTTGAAAATGACGGCCCGGTCCGCATCAATGACATCCGGCTTCATTTTGACAGTGCCCGCTCCGTCACAGTCCTCTCCGACGAAAAGGAGGGGACCCGTATCTGGTCCGCAGTGGCGGGCGAGAGAATCCCGATTGAGGGAAAGGTTACCGCAAAATATGCGGGAGGCTACTCCGTCGGCCTTACGGACATCTCGCTCTCGGATCCCTTCGGCGTTTTCCGGATGGTATATCCCGTTCCCTCGCCTCTTCGCGTCACGGTGATGCCAAGAATTACCTCGGTCGCAGACAGTGTCCTGAATTTTGAAAATCTGAAAAACAGCACGAGGATGAAGAGCCCCTGGCTCAAAGAGCCCGTGCCCGGAAACGACATCCGCCTCTATATGCGCGGCGACCCGCTGCGGAGTATCCACTGGAAGGCGAGCGCTTCTTCGGGGGAGCTGATGACAAGAGTCCCCGACAATCTGGAGGTTCACAGGATCATCCTGGTACTTGTCGCCGATCCCGACCGCTCGGAGAACAAAACCATCGAAGCTGTAAAACGAAGAGACTATTTTCTGGAGTTTGCCGTTTCCGCCGCGTGGTATCACGCCGACAGGGCGGAGCCGCTCCTTATCATCTATCCGAGGGGAAGCATAAAGCATTCCATGGTGATCACCCCTGAGGACTTTTCTGATTTCTATGAAGATATTTCAAGGGGACCCTTCTATAACAAAGAATCGGATTTAAACGAGCTTGCGGAGTACGCGGGCAGGGCCGGGGCAGATGAACAGGGAAACATCGTTATCACACTCAGGGAAAGAGAATACCCGTCAGAACGTTTTCTGGAGATCAGAATGTGAAGCTCTCCGGGTGCTTTTTGCGGTCTTTATCACAGGCGTTCTCCTGGAGTTTGTGCAGGAGGGCGTCCTGCCCGGGGGACTTTACGCCCTTTTCCTGGTTCTTCTTATTCTCTATGCGGGCCTTCACCTTGCCGGTGAAATCAGCGGCAGGAGACTGATATTCGCGGGGGCGCAGCTGATCATTGCAGCAGCCTTTCTTGCGGTCTCCGCCGGCGGACTTACCCAGCCGCAGTCAGGGCAGGGAGAAGCCGGTTTCCTGCAAAGATATTTTTCTGCGCTGTCCGGGGTATTTTCACAGCAGGCCCCAGAGGGGAGTCTGCTCCCCGGGATTTTCGCGGCAGGCGGGATCGCGGCAGCAGGGGCCCTGATCTTTTACCTTCTTATTCTTGCGGTTACATCGTTTCCCGTATTGATGCGCATTGCCGTCCTCCTTGCGGATGCGGCGGTTATTCTCCGGGCAGTGTGGGGGATCGGGATGCACAAGAGCGTTATCGCGGGTGCGATTTTATTTACCCTACTGGAGGTGCAGAAGGTCCTGAAGCCGTCCGCGGACTGGCCGGGAAAGGAGATCCCGAAGAGCGCGGCGCTTCGGTGGGCGCTCTGCCTGTTTGCCCTGGAGGCGGCCGTGTTCTTTCTTCCCGCGCCGGAAACCCCGATCGACTGGAGCTTCGTCATCCGCTTCGGGCAGAGAATCGCGGGGGGCGTCGCGGATATCACAAGCTACACCGGATACTATCTTGAGGGATTCGGGAGCGGCACCGCATCCCAGAGCGGCTACAGGGGACTGGAGAATGCGGTCAGTCCCGGCAGCACCCTGCAGGGCACGGACCGGGAGGAGCTCTATATCACAGCGTCGGGCTATGCGAAAAATATCTACCTTGCCGGCGCGGTTTACGGACAGGACGATGTCGCGGACGAGCTGAAGGGAAGGTGGTATCTGGACTATCTGGCTGCCATGTACTCTCACGGCATAACGAGGGAGACGGCGCGGCTCTTCGGCAGGAGACAGAGCGCGGAAATTGAGTACGGCTACATCAGGACGAGTGACCTCATCCGGCCGGAAAAGCTCCTTCGGATTGACGGCAGCGTTTCGGACTCTCTTTCGCAGGACGGCGTATCCTTTGCGGACGTCAAGAGAAAAGGATATCGCTATGATACGGCGTATCTGGATATCGACTATGCAAACAGCTTCCTTGAGAATATCCTGCGGACGCCTGCGGAGTGTGAGTATCCCGATTATGACGAGATGCAGGAGTATTCCCGAAGGCTTTATGATATCCAGCTTAATCTCACGGTCACACCGCTCGAATATGAGCGGTGGATCAATGAAAAAACGGACCTTGCGCCTTATCTTGATGTCTCGCAGTATGAGTCGGGGGATCCGGAAACGCTTCAGAAGATGAAGGACCTTGCGCAGAAAATCACGGCAGGCGCCGCAAGCGACTACGACGCGTGCAGGGCGGTGGAGAGGTATCTGAGACAGTACCGGTATTCCGTGCGCAGCACAGCGGCAGGTGAAGAAGACTATATCGGACAGTTCCTTTTTAAGACAGGAGAGGGCTACTGCGTCCATTTTGCATCGTCCATGGTAGCCCTCCTTCGGCTGTCCGGGATTCCCGCAAGATACGTGGAGGGGTACTGCTATACATACCCGGAGGCAAAGCGCGCGGTCTTTACCGTCACCGGCAACAGTGCGCACGCCTGGCCGGAGGCGTACATCGAGGGCTTTGGCTGGGTTCCCTTCGAGCCGACGGTGATCCGGATGACGTCCTTTGATACGGCCTGGGGACTTCGCCTTCCCGAGGATTACGGGAATGCCCCGGATCCGGACGGCGCGGCGCCGGGCTTTGCTCCCGCTGCAGCACAGGACGTCCCTGCTATTCCCGAGGAGGCCATGCAGGCAGAGGATGAAGAGGACGCCGCTGCCGCAGTGAGGCAGCGAAGGACGGATGACTTCAGACGCATCGCAAGGGTCCTGAAATACCTTGCCCTTGCCGCGGCGGCGTATTTTGCGCTCATGCTGGCAACTGTCCCCCTGATCCGGAAGATCCGGTACGAAAGAAAGGACCTTGCCGGGAAATTCGCCGCGGATTACAGGGACATCCTCTGGCTTTTGGACAAGGCCGAAAAAAGGGGCGGCCGGAACAGCGATGCCTCAGGGGAAAGTGAAGAACCCGGAAAATGGGAGGACGCAGTGCCGGGGGAGCATCTGGAAATAACCGATCCCGAAGAGCTTACGGAGCGCATCACCGGTATATGGTACCGGCAGAGATTCGCCATGCGCCCGGCAACGGGACAGGAGGTGCGCGACGCAGGGTACCTCAAAAGCTATCTTGCAAAGAGATATATCGGAAAGAACTTCACCTCCTTCTCGCGGGCCGTCAGGTACCTTCTGCGATGACGCAGGGTGCCTTAGGAAACGACGCACTGGAAAAATTCGGGAGCAAGTGGTATTATAGTCAAATAATGATATAAAAAGGCTACGGAGGTGCTGAATGAGATTTGTCGAGACAATCAGGCCGTCAGCTGATCTGAGAAATCATTACAGTGAGATTTCAAGACAGTGCAGGGAAAATGGCGAGTCGGTAATAATAACAGTGAATGGAAGAGGCGATACGGTATCCATGAGTTATGAAGACTATAATCGCATAAAGGCAAGACTGGAGCTGTTGGAAACACTGGCTGAAGCAGAAGATGATGTACGAAACGGCAGGGTCGCTCCGATCGAGAGCACCTTTGATGAACTCCGTGCGCAGTTGAAGGGAGAATGAGAGAATTGTACAAAATCATACGGACTGACACAGCCGATGCGCTTTTACATAAGATTATAATGTACATAGCCGGGAACTTTGGAAACCGGGCAGCGCTGGAACGGCTGAATCAGTTGGAGACAGACATTCTCAGGCTTGCTGATAATCCATGTATTGGAATGGATCCGAAGTACATGGTGCTTCGCAGACAGGGATATAAAGTGATGATCCTTGAAAAGGATCTGGTATTCTATAAGATTAATGAGGCTGAGAAGGTTGTAACAATTTATGCAATAGTGGATCAGCGGCAGGATTATCTGAGTATTATCAGAGGGGTATAGGCTGAAAGAACTGCGGATGTGAAGAGGGTGAAGATTACTCTTGCACTTGCATCCTGAAGTCAACCGGCTTATAATACATAAGTCTGCCGGTAAAGTCCGGCAATGATAAGGAGACGTATCGAAGTGGTCATAACGGGGCTGACTCGAAATCAGTTTGGCGGGCAACTGCCACGAGGGTTCGAATCCCTCCGTCTCCGTAACCAGGGAATTTCTATTAACAGAAATTCCCTGGTTTCTTTTTGGGAGGAACAGAATGAAGATTGTAGTTCTTGAAAGAAACAGTGTCGGGACGGATATCGACGTTTCCGCGTTTGAGAGATTCGGCGAGGTGGAATATTACGCCAATACCTACCGGCCGGAGGATGTGGCGGAGCGGACCGCGGACGCAGACATCATTATTGCGAATAAGGCGCCCATGAACAGGCAGACACTCACCGGGTCGAAAAAGGTGCGTTACATCGGAGAGTTCGCGACAGGCTATGACAATATCGATCTCGAATACTGCAAAGAGAGAGGAATCCGTGTCTGCAATGTGGTGAATTATTCCACGGCCATGGTTGCACAGACAACGATCACCCTGGCGCTCGCCCTGACCATGAAGCTGATTCACTATGACAATTATGTGAAATCCGGAGAGTACGCGTCACAGGAGCGGTTCTCCAACTTTGATGTCCCCTTCAATGAGCTGGACGGCAAAACCTGGGGAATCGTCGGCATGGGAAATATCGGGAGCCGCGTGGCAAAGGTCGCATCCGCTCTCGGCTGCAGGGTGATCACGGCGTCCGTTACCGGAAGAAAAAGGGATACCGGGTATGAACAGGTGGGCAAGGAAACCCTTCTTAAGGAGAGCGATATTATTTCCCTCCACTGCCCGCTGACGGATCTCTCCCGCAGATACATCGATGCCGACGCGTTTGAAATGATGAAAAAGACAGCGATCCTCATCAATGTCGCCCGCGGGCCGGTCGTTGACAACCTAGCGCTGTATGAAGCCCTCAGGGACGGAAAGATCGCCGCGGCGGGCCTGGACGTACTGGAAAAGGAACCCCTTTCAAAGGACGATCCGCTGGGCCTTATCAAGGACAGCGGAAAACTGATTATCACGCCGCATCTTGCATGGGCGAGTGTGGAGGCAAGGACGCGCTGCGTTGAGGAAAATGTCCTCAACCTTGAAGCCTTCCTTGAGGGAAGGTCCCGGTGCGTTGTCTGCTGAGGAGTGCCGGAGCGCCGCCCGCTGAGGAGTGCCGGGGAGCTGCCTGCTGAAGTATGCACTTTCTGCTGACAGAAGGCATATTATAATTTACAATAATTATGATGCAGGGCGGGTCCTGCATCCGGAAAAGATTACTTATAAAGGAAGGTATAGACTATGAAGGTATTGGACGCGGAATTTGTTAAGGGGTTTGTAAGACTGTGTTCGGACGGCTTTGCCCAGGGCTGGCATGAGAGAAACGGCGGGAATCTCAGCTACCGCATAAAGGAAGATGAGATCGAGTCGGTCAGGGAGGAGCTTATCGGCGAGGACGCCCCCGCACCGGACGGATGCCAGGATTACGGCGTCTGGAAGGAGATCGGAACCCAGGTTCCTTTCCTTGCGGGAGAATATTTCCTTGTCACCGGTTCCGGCAAATATTTCCGCAATGTCGAACTCGACACGGCGGCAAACGTATGCATCATCAAGGTGGATGAGACCGGCGAGAAGTACAAGATCCTCTGGGGCCTGAACAAGGGCGGAAGACCCACCTCCGAGCTGCCCTCACACCTTATGAATCTTGAGGTGTGCAAAAAGAGAAACCCGGAGATCAGAGTGGTCTATCACTGCCATCCGGCCAACATCATCGCACTCACCTATGTCCTGCCGCTTGACGGAGAGGTCTTCACGAGAGAGATCTTCGAGATGGCGACAGAGTGCCCCGTGGTCTTCCCTCAGGGAATCGGCGTGGTGCCGTGGATGGTACCGGGCGGAAGAGACATCGCGGTAGCTACATCGAAGATCATGGCAGCGCAGGATTTCGCGGTCTGGGCACACCACGGCGCGTTTGCCTGCGGCACAGATTTTGACATTACATTCGGCCTGATGCACACGGTAGAGAAGGCGGCCGAGGTTCTTGTCAAGGTCCGCTCCATGACAGACAGAAAGCGCCAGACAATCCAGCCCGATGAGTTCCGCGCGCTCAATGAGCCCTTCGGAATCCACGTTGACGAGCGCTTCCTGTATGAAAAGAAGAGCGACATTATCGGAGAGAGATAACGCGGCCTTTTCGGAGGAAGGATGACATGGGAGTCAAATATTATCTTGCGGTGGATATCGGCGCGTCCTCCGGACGGCATATCCTCGCGCATATGGAGGACGGGAAAATCGTCCTTGAGGAGATCTACCGGTTTTATAACGGGAACGATATGGAAGAGGTGACGCTCTCCGGCGTCACCGGAATGCACCGCGTCTGGGACACGAAACGGCTTTTTAATGAAGTCATCGAAGGAATGAGACGGTGCGGCGAGGCGGGTAAGATCCCGGTCTCCGTGGGTATCGATACCTGGGGCGTCGACTATGTCCTGCTGGACGATGAGGGCAGGCTGATCGGCAGGTGCTACGGCTACCGAGACGAGCGCACGAGCGGCATGGACGAGGAGGTCTACCGCATTATTCCGCAGGAAGACCTTTATGCGAGGACCGGCATCCAGAAGGCGATCTTCAACACGATCTACCAGCTGATGGCGGCGAAAAAGCAGGAGCCTGAGACGCTCGAGGAGGCAAAGACTCTTCTGATGATGCCGGATTATCTGCATTTCCTTCTCACCGGCGTCGCAAAACAGGAGTATACAAACGCAACAACCGGCCAGCTTGTAGATCCCGTCACCTTCAACTGGGACTATGAACTGATAGAGAAACTGGGATACCCCGTACGGCTCTTTAAGGAACTCTCGCTTCCCGGAACAAAGGTCGGAGACCTGTCAGAGGAGGTTCAGGAGAAGGTCGGCTTTAACTGCAGCGTAATTCTCCCCGCGACGCATGACACCGGCTCCGCCGTCATGAGCGTCCCGGTTTCCGAAGGCGCAGGCGACGGGAGCGGCACGGATATCCTTTACATTTCTTCGGGCACCTGGTCGCTCATGGGAACCGAGCTTTCGAAGGCGGACTGCAGCCGGAAGGCAATGGAGGCCAACTTCACCAATGAAGGAGGCTATGATCACCGGTACCGTTTCTTAAAGAACATCATGGGTCTGTGGATGATCCAGTCGGTGAAAAAGGAGCTGGAAGAGGGAGCTGCGGCCGGCACCGCGCCGGAAGGAATCACCCTTACCGCGGACACCGATTTCTCGTTCGGGCATCTTTGCGAGATGGCGGAAACAGTGGGCATTGCATCGGTTGTAGACGCAAACGATGACCGCTTCATGGCGCCGGCATCGATGATCGGGGAGGTCAGGAAGGCCTGTGAGGAGTCCGGGCAGCAGATTCCGGCGACTCCCTGGGAGCTTGCGAGAGTTATTTACCGCTCGCTTGCGGAATGCTACAGAAAGGCCGCGCAGGAGCTTGAGGACATTACAGGCAGGCACTACGATACGATCAACATCGTGGGCGGAGGGTCCAATGCCGATTATCTGAACCGGCTGACGGCGAAGATGACCGGAAGGCGCGTGCTCGCCGGCCCGGGAGAGGCTACCGCAATCGGGAACCTCGGCGCCCAGATGATCGCGGACGGCGTCTTCCCGGATCTGTACTCGCTCCGGAGAGCCGTATACACATCGTTCGGCGTAAAAGAATATCTTCCCTGAAGAATATCTGCCCTGAAAAAGTAAGACGGCATAAGCCCTGCACTGCAATTATTGTGGAAGTGCAGGGCGTTTTTTTGTATAATTGATTATACAATTTCCGCAGGGGCGGAATTTTACAGGAGGGTTGCAAATTATGTTACGAATCGGTTTTCTTACAAGCGGCGGTGACTGCCAGGCACTGAACGCGGCCATGCGCGGCGTCGTCAAGGTTATTCAGAACAATGCAAAGGAGCCTTTTGAACTCTATGGCTTTGAGAACGGCTATAACGGCCTGATTTACGGAAAGTTCCGGATGCTTACCGGCGCGGATTTCTCCGGTATTCTTACGGTCGGCGGAACGATCCTCGGAACGAGCCGCGTGCCGTTCAAGACAATCGACAAGCCCGATGAGAACGGCCTTAATAAGGTTGAGGCGATGAAGCAGAATTATCACAAGCTTCAGCTGAACTGCCTTGTCATGCTTGGAGGAAACGGTTCCACGAAGACGGCGAACCGTCTGTCGGAAGAGGGCCTGAATGTGATCACACTCCCCAAGACCATCGACAACGATCTGTGGGGTACGGACATGACCTTCGGCTTCCAGTCGGCGGTTGATATCGCGACGACAGCAATCGACCAGATCCACACGACCGCGAGCTCACACGGACGCGTGTTCATCGTTGAGATCATGGGACACAAGGTCGGATGGCTCCCCCTGAACGCCGGCATGGCGGGCGGCGCGGACATCATCCTGCTTCCGGAAATCCCTTATGACATCGACAAGGTCTGCGAGGCGATTGAAGAGAGAAACAAGAGAGGCAGCCGCTTCACGATTATCGTAGTCGCTGAGGGCGCAATCTCCAAGAAGGACGCAAAGCTGTCCAAGAAGGAATACGAGAAGAAGCTTGCCAAGTCCAAGTTCCCGTCGGTCTCCTACGAAATCGCGGACGAGATACAGAAAAAGACGGGACGCGAGGTCCGCGTCACGGTTCCCGGCCACGTACAGCGCGGCGGCGCTCCCTGCCCTTATGACAGAGTGTTTGCCAGCCGTCTCGGTGCAGAGGCAGGCAAGGCTATCCTCAAGGGAGAGTACGGCTTCATGGTCGGTTACAAGAACCGCGAGATGGTCAAGGTGCCTCTTGCAGAGGTCGCCGGCAAGTTAAAGACGGTGGATCCGAAATCTACTATTATTAAGGAAGCAAAACTTCTGGGAATCAAATTCGGAGACTGATGAAAGACCCGTGGGGGCAGGCCTCCGCACAGCATTAAGAATATGGCATATCAGGCATTGTATCGTAAATATCGACCGCAGACATTCGAAGATGTCTGCGGTCGTGATACGATTGTAAGAACAATTAAAAACCAGATCAATAACGGCAGGATCGGACACAGCTACCTTTTCTGCGGGACCAGGGGCACCGGAAAGACGACCATCGCGAAGATCTTCGCGAAGGCTGTCAACTGTGAGAACCCGCAGGACGGAAATCCCTGCGGAGAGTGCGCATCCTGCAGGGCGATCAGTGAGGACGCGAACCTGAACGTCGTGGAAATGGACGCGGCATCGAACAACAGCGTAGAGGATATCCGCGCCGTGATCGAGCAGGTGTCCTATTCTCCCACGCAGGGAAAATACCGCGTGTTCATCATCGACGAGGTCCATATGCTCTCGACCTCCGCGTTCAATGCTCTTCTGAAAACACTTGAAGAGCCGCCGTCCTATGCGGTCTTCATTCTGGCCACTACGGAGCCGAACAGGCTTCCCCTGACAATTCTGTCGAGATGCCAGCGCTATGACTTCGGAAGACTGACCTCGTCCACAATCGCAGAGCGTCTGAAAAGCGTCGCACAAAAGGAAGGCCTGAAGGCGGAAGACGAAGCCCTCCGGTATATCGCAGGCGCAGCGGACGGATCGATGCGCGACGGCCTCTCAATCCTTGATCAGTGCAATGCATTTAATTATGGAAACGATGTGCTGACCTATGACCGGGTTCTCGAGATCCTGGGCGCGGTGGACACAAGAGTATTCAGCAGGCTGTTCCGGTGCACACACCACGGCGACGCAAAGGGAGCCCTGAAGGTCCTGGACGATATCCTCGGACAGGGAAGGGAACTGATCCAGTTTGTGACGGACTACATCGGATATCTTCGGAACGTGATGCTGCTCAAGGCCTCGGAGGAGACGGCGGCCGCCCTGGATGTATCGAAGGAAAACCTTGCCCTGATGCTGGAGGACGCAAGATCGTCGGAGATGTCGGAGGACATCCGGTATATCGACGTCTTTTCCGCCCTGACTGAGCAGATCCGCTATTCCGGAAACCGGAGAGTCCTGACGGAGGCGGCGATTATCCGCCTGTGCGAGCCCTCGATGGCGGCAGGCGGGGATCTTATGCAGCTGGTGGACAGTCTTACCGAGAGAGTCCGCTCCCTGGAGCAGCAGCTGACAGACACGCAGAGGGCTCTTGCGGGAAGAGGAAGCCTTGTAATCGGGATCGCCGGAGCAGGCGCCGGTGCGGAAGGGAACTCCGCAGCGGGAGCCGGAGCCCGCGGGGGAGGATTGACCGAACCGGTAAAAACGGCAAAGAAAAAGCTCCCTTCGGCAATCCCGGAGGATGTAAAGGCGGTTGCCGCCAAATGGAATGCGCTGATCGGCGCGATTCCCCCCGAACGTCATATGATGAAGCTCTATCTGATGCAGGCAGTGCCGAGCGTCAACGAAGAGGGAAGGCTGATCGTTCTTTTCTCCAACTTTATAGGCGCCGAGTGCTTTATCGGCAAGGACCACGACAGGGCGGCGGACAACCGGCGATATTTCGAAAACTATCTGGAGGAGAGGACGGGACGGCACGTTCCGGTGACCTACAAACTCCTTGACAATAACAATGAATTTGCGGAAAATTATGTAGATATCCGCAGTCTTGTAAATATGGATATCGGCGAAGAAGATGAGCCGGTCCGGACTTCTCCCTACCTTTAAGTAAGGGGAAGAATTAAAAACGTTTCCGGATCAGTATGGAAGGAAGTAAGAATGGCAAAAAGAAGCGGTGGTTTTCCCGGCGGCGGGATTCCCGGAAATTACGCGAATCTCCTCAAGCAGGCGCAGCGCATGCAGTCCCAGATGCAGGAGAGCAGAAAACAGCTTGACGAAAAGGAATTTTCACAGGCTGCGGGCGGCGGTGCCGTCAAGGTAACAATTAACGGCGCAAAGAAGCTCCTCTCGGTTGAGATCGACAAGGACGCGGTTGACCCCGAAGATGTGGAGACCCTTCAGGATATGATTATTCTGGCAGTGAACGGCGCCATGGAACAGGCTGATGAAGCCGGCGAACAGCTTTTGGGCGGAATGACCGGCGGGTTCGGCTTCTGATAACGGCTGCGGGATACGGATTTGAACTTATACAGCGGACATATAAATCGTCTGATAGACGAACTTGCGGCGCTGCCCGGGATTGGTAACAAGACGGCACAGCGCCTTGCTTTTTATATAATCGGAATGTCGGAGGAACGTGCAAAGAAGCTCTCCGATTCGATTATCCAGGCAAAGATGAATGTGCATTACTGCAGGCTTTGCCAGAATTTGACCGATTCGGATATTTGCCCGATCTGCAGCGATGAAAAGCGGGATCACAGTACGATCATGGTGGTGGAGAACCCGCGCGACCTGGCAGCCTATGAGAAGACGGGCAAATATGAGGGAGTCTACCACGTCCTTCACGGGGCGATCTCCCCGATGCTGGGGATCGGGCCTTCCGACATCCGCCTGAAGGAGCTCCTGGTAAGACTCCAGAGCGAAAAGGTGGAGGAAGTGATCATTGCCACCAACTCCAGCCTCGAGGGTGAGACGACGGCAATGTATATCAGCAAGCTCATCAAACCGGCGGGGATCAAGGTCACCCGGATTGCCAGCGGCGTTCCGGTCGGCGGCGACCTGGAGTACATCGACGAGGTGACGCTTCTGCGGGCCCTTGAGGGACGCACGCAGCTCTGAGCGCCCGGCAGCGAAAAACAGCGGCGGAGAAACGGCGGAGAAAACAAAGAGAAAGGCAGAAAAAATGAGTGTCAAGAAAGAACTTTTCGGAAAAACCAAAGGCGGCGAGGATATTTACGCTTATACAATTGAGCACGCACACATCAGCGCGCGTGTCATTAATTACGGTGCGGCGCTTGTCAATCTGTGCGTCCCGGACAAGAACGGCACGATGCAGGACATCGTCCTCGGATATGACGATGCGGACGGCTATTTTGTAAACGGCTGCTTTTTCGGCGCACTGGTAGCGCCGGTTGCAAACCGCACGGCGGGCGCGGAGGTTTCTCTTGACGGCGTGACGTATCATCTTCCCGTCAACGACGGCCCCAACAACCTGCATACAGATCACGACACGGGCGCACACAAGAAAATCTGGAAAGCGATCGAGGGCGAGGATTTTGTTACATTCACACTGTTTGTCCCCGACGGCGAGTACGGCCTTCCCGGCAACAAGAATATGTCGGTTACCTATTCGGTGACGGATGCAAACGGACTCAGGATCCACTATCACATCACCTCCGACAGGGAGACGATCCTGAATCCGACCAATCACGCATATTTCAACCTCGACGGACACAATTCCGGCGATATTCTCGGCCAGTACCTGCAGATCTTCTCCTTCGGCTTTACCGCTGTGGGAGAGGGCTCGATCCCGACCGGAGAAATCCGCGGCGTCGAGGGCACTCCTTTCGATTTCCTTGTGGAAAAGCCGATCGGCCGCGACATCGATGCGGATGACGAGCAGCTCAAGATCACCGGAGGCTTTGACCACAACTACTGCATCGAGGGATACGAAGGAGACGGAAAGCTCCTGCACGCGGCAATGGCCTTCAGCACACGCAGCGGCAGACAGATGGATGTGTACACGACACTTCCCGGAGTCCAGTTCTATGCCGGAAACTATGTCGACGGCGAGAAGGGAAAGGAAGGCGCTGTCTACGGAAAGAGAGACGGGTTCTGCCTCGAGACGCAGTACTATCCCGATACAATTCATCACAGCTCGTTCCCGGGATACGTCTTCGGTCCCGACAATGTGTATGATTCTACGACGGAGTACAGATTCTCGATCAGATAATGGCGATTATTCGGTTCAGAAATCCCAACGGGAATTCCTATTATGATACGGACGGCGCGCAGTATGACAATGCCGCGCGCCGGGGATCTTCAAGAGCGGCTTATGATTTTGACGAAGAGGACGAGGACGGCGGAGCAGGCCTGTCGAGAAACCGCTCTGTTTTGCGTGCGCTTCTGATTGCGGGAGTGGCAGCGATCCTGATTTTCATCATCCGGGCGGAGCTCCAGGGCCGGGTTTATTCCGGCGCGTCCTACAATAAGATTGCCGACGTCATTTCCCAGGAGGGGGCGCGCTATATCGCGCTCGGGGACGCTGTCGTAACGTGCAGCCGCGACGGAGCGAGCTGCATGGACACCGGCGGGAAAATGATCTGGAACATTCCCTTCGAGATGCAGCAGCCGGTCATCGATGTGAGCGGCCAGGTTCTTGCTGTATGCGACCTCGGGGGCAGCACGATCTATATCCTGAATTCAAGACAGGAGCTCGGCAGGGTCAACACAAACCTGCCGGTCAGGGCGATCCGTGTCAGCGAGAGCGGCGAGGTTGCCGCGGTCCTGGAGGATACGGACATCACCTGGATTTATCTGTATGACCAGAACGGAGAGACCATAGCGTACTTCAAGACGACCATGGCCCAGTCCGGATATCCGGTCAGCATGGCTATCTCGCCGGACGGCGAGGTTGTCGGCGTTGCGCATCTTACGATGGGAAATTCCAGCATCGGCTCCAGCATCGCGTTCTACAACTTCGGCTCGGTGGGACAGAACTCCGTGGAGAACAATGTCAGCGGATACAATTACTCCGATGAAATTTTCCCGTATTTTACCTATCTCGGAAACGGGAGCTGCGCTGCGGTTTCGGATTCCAGAATAGTGTTTTTCAAGGGAGAGGAGATACCCCAGAGTGCCGCGAACGCGATGTTTTCCGCGCAGCTCGAGGGAGTCTACAGCGACGGAAAGCACATAGCGCTCCTGTTCCCGGATACCAGCGGCGAGGAAGACCACAGCCTTCGCATCTATAACGACGAAGGCCAGCTCGTGGTCACCATACCGTTTACACTTGATTTTACAAATATCCAGCTTGTCGGGGACAGGGTGGTCATCAACAGCGATCAGGAATGCCTGATCTATAATCTGAGCGGCGTCAGGAAGTACAGAGGGACCTTCCGGGACGACGTCATTGCGGTAATACCCTCGCAGAGCCCGGGGAAGCTCACGATCGTGACAAAGACCACAATCGAGCAGATGATCCTCGAGTAAATATAACCGGCTGACTTATGAATTTATATCTGATTCTTTTCGCCGCAATATTTGTTGCGGTTCTCATGGGAATGATGACAAGAGGGTTCCACAACGGACTGGTTTCGGAAATAAGGACCCTTCTGTCCATATGCTTTGCGCTGGCATTGATGATCGGGCTTGCGGGGTTCCTGGAGACCTTCCGGAAAGAAGGCCTTCCTTCCGCGGTCGCGGGATTTGTGCTGCTCCTTATCTTTATCATCGCCTACAAGCTGCTGAGCCTGATCCTTTCATCCATAAAGATTGTTGTCAGCATTCCCGTAATAAAGCAGATCGACCAGGTGCTCGGCCTGTTTGCGGGTCTCGCGGAAGGCTTTGCCATTCTGTATCTTCTGGAATATCTCCTGCGTCATTATCTGCTGGTCTGATACTATGATGAGAAAAGAGATCGCTGAGCTTTCTGAAAAGTACAAGAAGATCTTTGAAGACTGCGCAGACCAGATATGGAGCACTCCTGAGCTCAACTTTACGGAGCACAAGTCCCATGCGGCTGCCCTCAAGGTGATGGAAGAACTGG
>ODAI012777261.1_pt1 | contig 21798 bp, 18 predicted proteins | sample 1539321 | NCBI WGS metagenome assembly ODAI01 (sample SAMN02144231, study PRJEB22623) | gut metagenome | biome: sheep rumen | host: Ovis aries | place: New Zealand | reverse complement strand
CTACGAAGTCGGTCAGAAGCTGCGCATCACCGGTATGACCAGCGAGTACATGGGTGAGATCGAGCTGAACTGCGGCAACGATTACGGCGGAGACATCCAGGATATCACGCTGCGCGATGTGGAATACACGATGGACGGCGTTACCACGACCGGCTATGCAACGCGTGCGCGCCTGCTTGACGTTGACATCAAGATGGCGAACATGCAGACGATCGAAACGTACGTCATCGACGACGGCAACCTGAACATTGTCATCGACGAGATCAGCGCGCAGAACACCGAACAGTATGTCATTCCCGAAGCGCTGACGACCGCACAGGCGGCTGCGCCCGACAAGGTCGGCAACTTTGTCGAGTTCGAAGGCACGGTCACCAAGGTCGAGTTTGACGCGAACGGCGTGCTCGGCGCGATCCATGTGGACGACGGCAGCGGCGAAGTCGTGATCTTCCTGGACGGTTACATCAACAGCTCCGGCACGTTCGAACAGGATGAGCAGGGCTATTACGACCTCACGTGGGTAGAGGAAGGCGTCTACCTCAGAGCATGCGGTATCGCGTCCATCGGTCAGAACAGCTATGAGTTCTCCGATCAGATCGGTCCGCGTATCCGTACCCGCGACCGCGCCGATATCAGAAAGGCCGAGAAACCGGTTCCGACGTACGGCGATGCGAACGTTGACGGCGTCGTAACGGCAGCGGATGCAGCAGTCATTCTGCGCTCGCTGGTCGGTCTGTCCACGATCTCGCTCGAAGGTCTGCGCAACGCAGACGTTGACGGCGACGGCGAGGTCAGCGCGGCGGATGCTTCTGCGATCCTGCGGTATGTGGTCGGCCTGATCGACACATTCCAGGTCGAAGAAGGAAACTGAAAAGAACAAGCAAGGCGGACATTCGTCCGCCTTGTTTTTTGTATAAAGATATGCGCCGAACCCGGGCATTCGAAGGAGATCCCGGGAAAAGCGCTGCGTATGAAAGATGCTGTGATATGCAAATCCAAAAACCGCAAAGCCGCCGGAACGAAAGGGAACGGCGGCTTTGTCGCGGTGGTAGGTTATCTGATTGCCCGACGGAGGAAAGAGGAGGTCAGTGATCCGCATCGGGCTTTGGGGGTCGGATCGGTGCTTCGACCGCATGGTTCAAAGCGTTCCGGTCGGCAGCGTGATCGGCAGCAGGTTTGCGCCCTGCGTCTTTTCCGGACGGTTCGCAGAATCTCACCTATGCGGTGTCAAGAAATGCTGTTTGGCATTCATGTAGTTAGCGGATGCTAACTACAAATCCATGATAACACAGATTCCGTATTTGTCAAGCAGTTTTTCAATGGATCCGAATAAAGGGGGCATTGGAACGAAAACGGTCTCCTTTTCGATAGCATTCATCCGCCGAATAAGCGGAGGAATATCGGATTCCGTATTCCGACGGAACGGATGGGATGAACGAAAAAGGAAAAAGGGAACCGTTTTCGGTTCCCTTTTGTGTTGCATCAAAAATCAATACTTGCGCTTTCTGGCAGCTTCCGCCTTCTTCTTGCGCTTTACGCTGGGCTTTTCGTAATGCTCACGTCTGCGAACTTCCGCGAGGACGCCGCTGCGAGCGCACTTTCTCTTCCATCTCTTGAGAGCGCTTTCCAGGGATTCGTTTTCACCGACTCTGATTTCCATTTTTTTCCCTCCCCTCTTGAGCAACAACTTGTCTTACGACGCTTTTGCTATTATACTCGCGAATTTTGCTTTCGTCAATCCTGTTTTTGCGAATTTGCGGATTTTTTTGACAAGCTGACAATGTTTCGTTATAATGGTACACAAAGGAACACACTGGGGAGAGGCACATGGCAAAACTGTATTTTCGCTATGGAGCGATGGGCTCAAGCAAGACCGCAAACGCGATCATGGTCAAGTATAATTACTGGGAGCGCGGCAAGAACGCGATCCTCATCAAACCGTCTCTGGATACGCGAAACGGCTCCCGCCGCATCTGGTCGCGCTGCGGGCTCGAGGATTCCTGCATCTCGATGGAAGAACTCGATATGGACAAGGTCAGGGCGGGCGAATATGACTGTCTGATCATCGACGAGGCGCAGTTTCTCACGAAAGAGCAGGTGGAACTGCTCGTGAAGATCGTGGACGATTACAATGTGCCCGTGATCTGCTATGGACTCCGGACCGATTTTCAGGGCAACTTCTTTGAGGGGAGCCATTGGCTTTTGGCGCGCGCGGATGCGATCGAGGAGGTCAAAACGATCTGCTGGTGCGGACGCAAAGCCACGAACAACGCGCGGCTGGACGGCAAGGGCGGCATCACAAAGGTCGGGGAACAGGTGGTTCTCGGCGCGAATGACAAGTACATCGGCTTGTGCCGCAAGCACTTCAATCTCGGCGATCCGGGACCGGAACTTCGCACGCCGGACGATCCCAAAGCATAACAGGAGGACAGCATGGAAACGTTTCTGCAAAGCGTAGAGCAGGTGTTCGAATGGATCGTGGAATGGGCGATCCTGCTGTGCGAGGTCATCGGCGTGGCGGTCATTGTCGTCACGGCAATCAAAGGCGTTGCGGCATGGATCAAAAAAGACGCGCACGTCAAGCTCATGATCGCGGAGGGCATCGCGCTGGCGCTGACCTTCAAGATGGGCGGCGAGCTGCTGCGTTCGGTCATCGTGCGCGAATGGAACGAGCTTCTGATCCTCGGCGCGATCATCGTACTGCGCGCGTTGATGGCCGTCATGATCAATTACGAGATCAAGAGTGAACGGCGGATCCTGGAACAAATGCCGGAGGCGCCTTCCGAGAAGCCGAAAAAGCCGATCATCAAACTGTAACGGACGGGGACTGTTGAAATACCGGCGAACGGTGTTTTATAACGGTCCCTTTTGAAAACACAAACGGGAAAAGACGATGGAAGAAATCAAACAGACGATCAACTGGTATCCGGGGCATATGGCGAAAGCCAAAAGAATGCTCGAAGACAATCTGAAGCTCATCGACGCGGTCATCGAACTGGCGGATGCCCGTGCGCCGGAGGCGTCGCGCAATCCGGACTTCGACGCGCTGTTTCATAACAAAGCGCGTGTATTGCTGCTGAACAAGAGCGATCTTGCCGATCCTGCAACCAATAAGCGCTGGATCGCGTATTATAAGCGAATGGGGATCGAAGCGGCAGAGATCGTTTCGACCGGCGCGAACGCGAAGGCGCAGACGGTGCGGCTCATCGAGCGCGCCACGGCGGAGCAGGTCAAACGACTGGAGGCGAAGGGCGTCAAAAAGACGGTCCGCGTGCTCGTTGCCGGCATTCCGAACGTCGGAAAGTCGACGCTGATCAATCGGATCGCGGGAGAAAAGCGCGCACAGACCGGCGATAAACCGGGCGTTACAAAGGGCAAGCAGTGGGTGAAGATCACGCCGCATCTGGAACTGTTGGATTCGCCGGGGCTTCTTTGGCCGAAGCTGGAAAACAATACGTTCGCGGAGCATCTGGCTTTTTTGGGTTCGATCAACGATGAGATCCTCGATCTCGAATCGCTCGCCGAACGCCTGCTGTCCGCGCTGCGCATGCTCGTGCCGGAAGCGTTGAGCGCGCGTTATAAGAAACTGACGGCAGACACGCCAAAAGGCGCGCTGCTGGAGGCGGTGGCGAAAAGCCGCGGGTTTATCGTGAAGGGCGGCGAGATCGATTCGGAACGCGCGGCACGCATCGTGCTCGATGAATTCCGGGCGGGAAAGATCGCAAAGGTCACGCTTGAACAACCCCCCAAGGAGGAACCGGATGGCGAAGCGTAAGGAAGAGGAACGGCTGCAGGAACTCAGCGCGCGCGACCGCGTGTTCTGGACGCAGGACGGCGTGATCCTTGCAGGAATGGACGAGGTAGGACGCGGACCGCTGGCGGGACCGGTCGTCGTTGCGTGCGTAGCGATGCCGATGGAGCCGCTGCTGGAATATGTCAACGACTCCAAAAAAGTCAGCGAAAAGCGTCGTGAGGCGCTCTACGATCGGATTATGGAGACGTGTATCGAAGCGCGGACCGCGTGGGTGGATCAAACGGTGATCGACGAGATCAACATTCTGGAAGCGACGCGGTTAGCGTTCAATACGGCGTTTTCAAAGATGCAGACGCCGATCACAGACGTCATGATCGATGCACTCACCGGATTGTCGATCCCGGCGCGGCAGCACATCCTGATCCACGGCGACGCGCTGAGCTATTCGATCGCGGCAGCGTCGATCGTTGCGAAGGTCGAGCGGGACCGCTACATGCGCGGGCAGGATGCGATCTATCCGCAATACGGTTTTGCGCAAAACAAGGGATACGGCACGAAGAGCCACATGGATGCGATCCGGGAATTCGGTCCGTGTCCGCTGCATCGGCGCACGTTTATCAAGAATCTTTTATGAGCACACTGCAGACGGGACAGCAGGGCGAACGCATCGCGGAGCGGTTCTTAAAACGGAACGGCTGCCGCATTCTTGCGCGCAATTATCGCGCCGGGCGGCATGAGATCGATCTGATCGCAGAGGAGAAATTCACCGGCACGATCGTGTTTGTCGAGGTCAAAGCGCGCACGGAGGGCGGATTCGGACGACCTGCGGACGCGGTGCATGCGGACAAGCAGCGCTTTTTGCGGCTTGCGGCGCAGAGCTGGCTGCTCGAACACGGAGGAACGGAGCAGAGCGCACGCTTCGACGTGATCGAGGTCCTGCTGCCGCAGGGCACGGTGAACCGCATCGAAAATGCGTTTTGAAGGTTGCCCGATACCCGGCGGTATGATATACTGATATTTACGAAATCCATCGGAGGTCATGGTTTTGCGCAGCATACGACGAATCGGAACTCTGTTATTGACGGTTCTGCTTTTGGCAGGACTTTTCGGCTGTTCAAAGGCCGGACAAAGCGCGGCGATCACGTCGCAGATCTTTGACTTTACGGATGCGGACGGCGAACTGCCGCGCGGGGGGACGGTCGATTCGTATGAAGGACGGTACGAAACGACGCTCGAAAACGGCACATTCGGCATGTCTTCCGAGATCGCGGACGACTGCCGCCTGATCCGCACGATCGAGGTCGAGCCCGAAACGCGGTACGTTCTCACCGCAGAGGTCAGAACGCAGGATGTGGAAGGCGGACAGGGTGCGACGCTGTCGATCGATAACTACTCGCTCGACGGCAGCTATATCTATTCGGAAGGCATTTACGGTACGACGGACTGGACGACGCTGACGCTTGCATTCCGCACGGCGAAGGGGCAGGACCGCATCACGGCGGCATTGCGGATGGGCGGATACTCCAACGTTTCGAGCGGAAGCGTGTGGTTCCGTTCCGTGTCGTTCGAGCAATCGGACCATGCGCCGGTCGCGTTCCAGAATCTGACGCCCTCCTCGCAGAAGGAGTCGAAAAGCGAGCGTTCGCAGGAGGATTACGAAAACGTCTTCACGGTGATCTTCTGGCTCGGTGCGATCGCGGCGATCGCTCTGCTGTTCGGCTTTCGGGATCGCGCGCGCACGCTTGCGAACGAAACGGAACCGGTCGCGTATCGCGGCGTCGTGTTCGCTCTGCTTGTGCTGATCGGATGCATCATCCGCTTTGTTCTGTGCGCGGTATTCAAGGGACACAGCACCGATATTGCCTGCTGGCAGGGATGGGGCGCAAAGGTCGCGACGCAGGGCACGCATGCGTTCTATGTCGACAACTGGTGCGACTATCCGCCGGGATACATGCTCGTGTGCGCGCTGCTCTGGCGCGTCGCTTCGCTGTTCCAAAACGGACCGGAGCCGGTGCGGTTGTTTGTGTATATGCTGCCCGCGTTCGCGTGCGATGTGATCTCGGGATGGCTGCTTTTGAAGGCGGCGAAGCGCTTCGGATGCGGCGACCGCCTTGCAATGCTGCTTGCGGGTCTGATCGTTCTGAATCCCGCCGCGGTGTTTTTATCCGGTGCATGGGGACAGATCGACTCGATCCTGACCGCGCTGCTGCTCGGCACGTTCCTGCTTTTGAACGACAGCCGTGAAAAGCCGTGGATGCGGCTGCTCGCGGGGCTTTTATATGCCGTTGCGATCCTGATGAAGTGGCAGGCGCTGATCTTCGGACCGGTGCTTGCGCTGATGTATGTGATGACCGGCGTCGATCAGTACGGCACGAAGCGATTCGGACAGCATGTGATCTGGTCCGCAGCGGCGGTGCTCGGCGCGCTCGCGGTGCTGCTGTTCGCATCGCTGCTCTTCCGCGGCGGCGATATGCCGCTTCTGTGGATGGCGGAGCGGTTTATGAGTGCGTCCGGCGGATACGATTATGCGTCGATCGAGGCGTATAACTACTTCACACTGTTCGGCGCGAACTGGACCAAAGCGGGCACCGAGGTGTTCGGCGGTCTCGGCGTCGGCGGGATCCTGGTGCGCTGCAATGCGCTGTTCTCGAAGGTTTCGCTGCTGATCCTGTTCCCGATGCTCGTGATGCGCGCGTGGCAGGAAATGCGCACGAGAAAGGAGAACGACGGCACACCGGCGCTGACGGAGCTGATCGTCGGCGCATGCGTTGCGGGATTCCTTGCGGTGCTGTATTTTCTGTTCCGCCAGGCCGGTGAAACGGGCGACGCGCTCGGAAGAACGATCGGCGCACTCGCGGAATTTCCGCTGTACGGCGTACTGTCCGCGGTGCTGACGGTATTCGCGGTTCGCCGCGAACAAAACGGACGTTCGCTGTCCGAATGGCTGCGCGCGGGCGGCCCGACGGTTGTCGGCGCGGCGTCGCTGTTTGCTGCGGCATGCACGTTTTCTGCAACGTTCCTGCTCGGCGCTTTGAGCAGACTGTTCGGTGCGGCGCTGTCCTATAAAACGCTCGGCGTGATCGGCATCATCGCTGCCGGCGCGCTGACTGCGGTCCTGTTCGTTCTGTACCGGAACCGCCACCGCAAAGCGAACTACTCCGTTTACACGAACCGCGGACTGATCTTTCTGCTTGCCGCCGCGTTCTGCATCTGGATATTTACGTTCGGGCATTATATGCATGAACGCTACGTATTCCCGGCGCTGTTTTTGCTCGTGTTTGCTTATGCGTACGATCGCGATCCGCACAAGCTTGCTGCGTTCTGCATGCTGACGGTTACGACGTTCATGAATGAAATGACCGCGATGTTTGTCGTTTCCGACGGCGCGATCGATCTGATCCGCGGCGGAACGATCCACAATCAAATGATCGCGCTGATCTCTCTTCTCGAGGTCGGTACGGCGATGTATTTCACGGCGACGGTGTTCTTAAAGGCGCTGTCGTTCGATCCGTCCGATCCCGCAGGGACCGGAGAAAAGCCGCGCGGCAAGCGCGCGAAGGCGGAGAGGAGGTGACCGGCATGGACTTCAAACGGTTTCGAAGCGAGATCGGCGTCGAGGACGGGCGCCGCATGACGAAGCGCGATATCGTCGTGCTGTTCGTGCTGTGCGCGGTCTATGCGCTCGTCGCCTTTTTGAACCTCGGATCGCTGCGTTCGCCGCAGACGGTCTGGACGCCGGAAAGCGACACGACCGTCATTGTCGATCTGGGAGAGACGACGGATGTGACCGAGCTGCGCTTTTACGGCGCGATCGGCACGGGCGAGATCGAACTCTATGACGATGCAGGGTTCGTCGGCGGATACTTCCGTCCCGGCGAAACGGAGCCGCTTGCAACGTTTTCACAGGAAAACGGAGACATGTTCAAGTGGGAAACGGTTTCGTTCGAGACCGAGACGCAGTACGTGATCCTATATGTCGCACAGGGCGATGTGAAGATCTGCGAGCTCGCGGCGTTCAACGGTGCACAGCAGCTGAGAATCACCGTTTACGATCCGCACGACGGGTCCGAAAAGCTGACCGACGAGCAGGATGCGGTCGCGCTGAATCCGTCGTATCTCAGCAACATGTATTTTGACGAGATCTATCACGCGCGCACCGCTTATGAGATGGTGCAGAACGATGATCTCGCGCGCGAATACGGACGCGAATACGCGGCGCAAAACGGTTATTCGATCTATGAATGGACGCATCCGTCGCTCGGTAAGCTCCTGATCGCCGTCGGCATCCGCATCTTCGGCATGACACCGTTCGGCTGGCGTTTCTCCGGCACGCTGTTCGGCGTGTTCATCCTTGCGGTCCTGTATGTGATGAGCAAGCGCATCTTCCGGCGCACGGACTTTGCGCTCGTTTCGACGGGACTCATGGCGGTCGACTGCATGCACTTCGCGCAGACGCGCATCGCGACGATCGACGTGTACGCGCTGTTCTTTACGCTGCTGATGTTCCTCTTTATGCTGGATTACATCGCGGAGGACTTCGAAGCGCGTCCGTTTTGGAAAAAGCTGCTGGCGCTCGGGCTGTCGGGCTTCGCGTTCGGACTCGGCGCATCGTCGAAGTGGACCTGCTTCTATTCCGGAGCGGGGCTTGCCGTGCTGTATTTCGGCGATCTCATCTATAACCTTGTCCGCATTCTGAAGACGCGGCGCGATGTACCGAAGGAGCAGCGCAAAAAAATGCCGGTCAACGTGCTTGCATTTCTTCCGGTGCTGTTCGCGATCGGTGCGGCGGCAAAGTTTGTACTCGACAACAAGCGCGGCAGCGGCACGTTTGCGCAATCGCAATGGTATGCGCTGCTGCTGTCTCCGGCTGTGATGGGCGGACTTGCCGCGGCGATCGGGATCGCGGCCGCTTCCTCGGTCGTGTTCCGGCTCGCGATGCACAGGCGCGGCGACGTCGATCTCTCGCTGAACAACCTTCTGATGACGCCGGTGTGGTGCTGTCTGTTCTTCATCGCGATCCCTGCGGCGCTGTACTTTGTCACCAACTACTGCTATTATATCGACAAGAACTGTGCGACGTTCGAGGACCGGCTGCGCGTGCTCTGGGACGAACAGATCAGCATGTATCACTATCACAGCAACCTCGACGCCACGCATCAGTGCCAGTCGATGTGGTATCAGTGGCCGCTTGCACAGAAGTCCGTATGGTTCTATGCGGGCTATCCGGAGATCGGAGAGATCCGGCTGCTTTCCAACATTTCGAGCACCGGCAATCCGGCGGTGTGGTACGTGTCCGCGTTCGGTTCGGTGTTCGCCGTCGTCGAGTGGTTCAAAAATCCCGCATGCAGAAAGGACCGCGCGTTCGTGTTTGTGTTCGTCGGGATCCTTGCCGGGCTCTTACCGTGGGCGCTCGTCACGCGGTGCGTGTTCCTGTATCACTATTTCTCGACGCTGCCGTTCGTTATGCTGATGACGCTGCTTTTGCTGTTCTATGCGGAGAAGCGGTATCCGCGTCTTAAAATGCTCAAGTGGGTATGGCTTGCCGTCGCGGCAGTCGAATTCGTACTGATGTATCCGGCGATCTCCGGGCTTCCGGTGCCGTACGGATACGCGAAGTTCATTGAAAACGTGCTTGCCGTTTTCGGAAAGGTCTATTATGTCGGCGTCTGACGGAAAGAAAAGCTTTGTTCAGCTTTTGAAGTTCGGTCTGATCGGCGTATCCAACACGCTGATCGACTTTCTGGTCGCATCCGCGCTGAACGCGATCTTCGGCGTTTATTATGTTGCGAAGATCATCGGCTATGCCTGCGGCATCGCAAACAGCTATTTCTGGAATTCGCGCTGGACGTTCCGCGAGGAGCGCAGGCGCGATGCGCGTGAGATCGTCACATTCGTTGCGGTCAATCTGGTCACGCTCGGACTGTCGCTTCTGCTGCAGTGGATCTTCCGGGACCGGCTGCATCTGGACACTTGGTGGATGGGCTTTGCGGGAGAAAACATTCTCACGAAGCTCCTAAACGGCGAGCGGTTCTGTCTGCTGCTGTCGTCGGGCATTGCACTGCTGGTCAATTTTGTCGGCAACAAGCTTTTTGTATTTCACAGAACAGGTTCCGAAACGACGGAGGAATAAACGATGCTTGCAAAGGTGGAGAGTTACGGACTCGTCGCGCTGAACGGGTATCCCGTGACGGTGGAAACGGACATTGCCTCGGGCCTTCCGAACTATGACACGGTCGGTCTGCCGGATACGGCGGTCAGGGAATCGCGCGAGCGCGTGCATGCTGCGATCCGTCATTCCGGCTTTGCCTTTCCGACGGCGCGGATCACCGTGAACCTCGCGCCTGCCGATCTGAAGAAAGAAGGATCGGTGTACGATCTGCCGATCGCACTGTCGATCCTGATCGCAAGCGGCGTTTTGAAGCCCGTTCCGCGGAGCATGATCGTGCTCGGCGAGCTCGCGCTGGACGGCGCGGTGCGCCCGATCTCCGGCATTCTGCCGATGCTGATCGACGCGTACGGCAAGGGCTATTCTGTTTTCTTCGTTCCGCGTGAGAATGCGTCGGAAGCGGCATACATCAGCGGCGCAACGGTCTTTCCGGTCGATTCGCTGTCCGCACTGGTCGAGCATTTGCGCGGGACACAGCCGATCCTTGCGGAAGCGCCGAAGGCATTCACGGGCGGCACACACCGATCCGCAGTCGATTTTTCGGAGATCCGCGGACAGCAGGCGGCGAAGCGCGCGGCAGAGATCGCGGTGGCGGGCAATCACAACATTCTGCTGTGCGGCACGCCGGGCAGCGGCAAGACGATGCTGGCACGTGCCATTCCGTCGATCCTGCCGGAAATGACGTTCGAAGAGGCGCTCGAAACCACCAAGATCCACTCGATCACCGGCGCCATGAAAGGAACGGAAGGGCTAATCACGGAGCGTCCGTATCGCGCGCCGCACCACGGTGCAAGCGCGGCGTCTCTGATCGGCGGCGGTGCAAAGGCCGTTCCGGGCGAGATCAGTCTGGCGCACAACGGCGTGCTTTTTCTGGACGAACTGCCGGAGTTTCAGCGGAACGTGCTCGAAGCGCTGCGGCAGCCGCTGGAGGACGGCGAGGTGACGATCAGCCGCACGGCGGCGACGGCGACGTATCCGGCAAAGTTTTTATTGGTCGCGGCGATGAATCCGTGTCCGTGCGGCAATCGCGGATCGCGTACGAAGCCGTGCACCTGCACCGCGGCGCAGATCAGACGCTATGCGGGACGCATTTCGGGTCCGCTGCTCGACCGCATCGATCTGCACATCGAAATGACGGAGGTCGGATACCGCGAAATCACCGATCGGAAGTCCGCCGAAAGCTCGGAAACGATCCGGGCGCGCGTTACGGCGGCGCGTGCGATCCAGCGCGAACGGTTCAAAAACGACGGGATCCGCACGAATGCCGAAATGAACGGCGAGCTGATCCGTCGGTACTGCAACCCGACCGGCGAATCCGAAGCGCTGCTGCGGGACGCGTTTAAGCGACTGCAGCTTTCCGCACGCGCCTATCAGCGGGTCTTAAAGGTTGCGCGGACGATCGCGGACCTCGAAAACAGCGAAACGATCCGCCCGGAGCATTATGCCGAGGCGATCCAGTACCGCAGCATGTCGATGCTCAACTCGATTTAAGTCCATATCATCACACACCGCACGGGGATCCGTGCGGTTTTTGTTTCCGAATTGTCACAATTGCATATAATAATAGGATTGAAATCGGAAAACAATCGTGTTATGATAAACGGCGAAGATTTTTCGGAAGGGGGACGCTCCGATGGACGAGACGACACGGCTGTGGCTGTGGCTGAACTATGCGACGAATCGCAATCCGCGGCTGTTCTTTGAGATCCTTTCCCGATACGGAGGAATCGAGGAAGCGTACGAAACGATCGCTTCCCGCGATTTCACGGAGATCGAGGATGTGTCGTCTGCCGTACGCGAGCGTCTGATCGCCGCATCGGATCCCTCCTTTCTGGACCGCTATTGCGGATGGCTGATCAAGAACGGCGTGTCGGTCGTCACCGCGGAATCGGATGCGTACCCGAAACTGTTGTCCGAGATCTACGATCCGCCGTCGCTGCTGTTTGTCAAGGGAACACTTCCCGAGGACCTTCGCCTGCCGATCGCAGTGGTCGGTGCAAGAAACTGTACCGCATACGGACGCGATGTGGCGACGCTGCTGGGCGAACAGCTCAGCGAACGCGGCGCAACGGTCGTCACGGGGCTCGCCGCCGGCATCGATACCGCGGCGGCAAAGGGCGCGCTCAAAGCGAACGCATCGGCATGTCCCGTGATCGGCGTGCTCGGCTGCGGGATCGACCAGGTGTATCCGAAGGAAAACCAGACGCTGTTTGCCGAAGTTGCGGAGCGCGGCGCGATCGTGACGGAGTTTCTTCCGAAAACACCGCCGGTCGCGGCAAACTTCCCGATCAGAAACCGCATCCTGTCCGGGATGTCCCGAGGGGTCGCGGTGATCGAAGCGGGAGAGCGCAGCGGAACGTCGATCACGGCGGAGGCGGCGCGCGAGCAGGGCAGAGAAGTCTTTGCGGTCCCGGGACGGATCACCGATCCGATGAGCGTCGGCACGAACCGTATGATCACACGCGGCGAAGCGAAGGCGGTGACCTGTGCGTACGACATTCTCTCCGAGTTTACGGACGACGCGGGAGAGGACGTCCTGAACGGCGAAGCGAAGCGCGTGACGTTCACGTCGCTCGGTCCGGTCGGGCAGGAGATCTATATGGCGCTTTTGCAGGGCGAAAAGGATGCGGACGAGTTGCTCGAGTGGATCGACTGTCCGCCGCAGGAGCTGAATGCAACGCTGACGCGGCTGCTGTTTTCCGAAGTGATCCAACAGCTTCCGGGGCGTATCTACGCACTCGATACCATTCATACGGTCGTAACGTTCGACCAATAACCAACGAGGAGTTCATGTATGGCAGAAACGAAACATACGCTGGTGATCGTGGAGTCGCCGGCGAAGGCAAAAACCATCGGTAAGTTTTTGGGGACCAAATTCAAGGTGATCGCGTCCAACGGACATGTGCGCGACCTGCCGAAGTCGCAGCTCGGCGTGGACGTTGAGCACGATTTCATGCCGAAATACATCACGCTGCGCGGCAGAGGCGATGTGCTGGAGCGCATCAAGAAGGAAGCAAAGGAAGCGGACAAAGTTCTGCTCGCAACGGACCCTGACCGCGAGGGCGAAGCGATCTCGTGGCACCTTGCGCAGATCCTGAAGATGGATCCCAACAGCAAGTGCCGCATCGAATTCAATGAGATCACGGCGGCGACTGTCAAGGGCGCGATCAAAAAGCCGCGCGCGATCGATATGGACCTCGTTGACGCGCAGCAGGCCCGCCGTGTGCTCGACCGGATCGTGGGATACCGGATCAGCCCGATTCTTTGGGCGAAGATCCGCAAAGGACTTTCCGCAGGCCGCGTGCAGTCCGTTGCGACGCGCATCGTGTGCGACCGCGAGGACGAGATCAACGCGTTTGTTCCGGAGGAGTACTGGACGCTGACCGCAAAGCTCAAGGCGAGCGGAAAGAAGACGTTCGACGTTCGCTTCTTCGGCGAGGACGGCAGCAAGGTCGATCTGAAAACGAAGGAGCAGACGGACGCCGTCATCGCGCGCGTCGGAGACGCGGCATTCACGGCGACCGAGGTCAAAAAGAGCGAAAAGCATAAGCATGCGGCGCCGCCGTTTACGACGTCGAGCATGCAGCAGGATGCATCCAGAAAGCTGAGCTTCACCACCAAGCGCACCATGATGGTGGCGCAGCAGCTGTATGAAGGCGTGGAGATCGGAAAGCGCGGCGCAACGGGTCTCATCACCTATATCCGTACCGACTCGGTTCGCGTTGCGGACGAGGCGCAGAAAGCGGCAAGGGCTTTCATCGGGGAGACCTACGGCGATGCATTCGTGCCGCGCACGCCGAACGTGTATCGCGGACGCCGCAATGCGCAGGATGCGCATGAGGCGATCCGTCCCACCGACGTGCACAACGATCCGAAGACACTGAAGCCGTATCTGAGCGGCGACCAGTATAAGCTTTACAAGCTGATCTATGAGCGTTTCCTCGCGAGTCAGATGAGCGACGCGCTTCTGGAGCAGACGTCCGTGACATTCGATGCGAACGGCGCACAGTTCAAGGCGACCGGGTCGCACACACTGTTTGCAGGGTTCTCCGCGGTTTACACCGAGGGCAAGGATCTTGAGGACGAGGACGTCGTGCAGCTCCCGCCGATCACCGAAGGCGAGCGCTATACAAAAGAGTCGATCGACGCGCAGCAGCGCTTCACGCAGGCGCCGCCGCGCTATACCGAGGCGACGCTCGTCAAAACGCTTGAGGAAAAGGGCATCGGCCGTCCGTCGACCTATGCGCCGACGATCTCGACCGTGGTCGATCGCGGCTATATCATGCGCGAAAAGAAATCGCTCGTTCCGACGGAACTCGGTTTTGCGGTCACGGGGCTGATGAAGCAGAGCTTTCCGGATATCGTGAACATCGCGTTCACCGCGAACATGGAGGAGGAGCTCGACTCCGTGGAGGACGGTTCCGTTAAGTGGCAGTCGATCGTCGGGCAGTTCTACGAGCCGTTCAAAAAGACGGTGGACGAAGCGTCGGAGAACGTTGAAAAGATCAAGATCCCCGATGAGGTTTCCGACGTTCCGTGCGATAAGTGCGGCGCGATGATGGTCTATAAAATGGGGCGTTTCGGGAAGTTCCTGGCATGCCCGAACTTCCCGACCTGCCGCAACACGAAATCGATCGTGGAGACCGTTGAGGACGTGTCCTGTCCGAAATGCGGCGCGGCGATCATCAAGCGGCACGGAAAGAAAAAGATCTTTTACGGCTGCGAACGCTATCCCGCGTGCGACTTCGTCAGCTGGGATCTGCCCGTCAAAACGCGCTGTCCGAAATGCGGCGGCATGATGGTGCAGAAGCGCGGGCAGAACGGGACCTATATCACCTGCATGGATCCGAACTGCAAAACGATCCTGAGAAAGAGCAGGAAAACCGATGCATAAGCCGAACGTCACCGTCATCGGAGCGGGACTTGCCGGCGCGGAGGCCGCGTATCGGCTTCTGACGCGCGGTTACCCGGTCACGCTGTACGAAATGAAGCCGAACAAGCGCACGCCGGCGCACACCGACGACGGGTTTGCGGAGCTCGTGTGCTCCAACTCGCTGCGCTCCGACCGGCTCGAAAACGCCGTCGGACTCCTCAAGGAGGAGATGCGCATGCTCGGTTCGCTCGTGATGACGGCGGCGGATCATACGCGCGTGCCGGCAGGCGGCGCGCTGGCGGGCGACCGCAAAGGGGTTTCCGCATACATCACCGAAACGCTGCGCGCGTTTCCGGAACTGACGATCGTGTCCGAGGAGGTCACGGAGCTTCCGAAAGGTCCCGCGATCGTAGCGACCGGCCCCTTGACAAGCGATGCGCTTGCACAGGCGATCGAGCGTGCATTCGGCAGCAGTCTGCATTTCTACGATGCGGCGGCGCCGATCGTGACCTATGATTCGCTCGAGCACGACCGCGTGTTTGCCGCTTCGCGCTACGATCGCGGCAGCGATTATCTGAACTGCCCGATGACGCGCGAGGAATACTTTGCCTTTTACCGTGCGCTGGTCGAAGCCGAAACGGCGGAACTGCACAGCTTTGAAACGCCGCGCGTGTTCGAGGGCTGCATGCCGGTTGAGGTCATGGCAAAGCGCGGAGAGCTGACGCTGGCGTACGGACCGATGAAACCGGTCGGACTGTCGTTCAACGGCATGCGTCCGTTTGCAGTCGTACAGCTGCGGCGCGACAACGCGGACGGCTCGCTTTACAACATCGTCGGGTTCCAGACGAACCTGAAGTTTCCCGAGCAGCGGCGCGTATTCGGCATGATCCCCGGTCTTGCGCATGCAGAGTATGCGCGATACGGCGTGATGCATCGCAACACGTTTCTGGAATCGCCGAAGCTTTTGAACTTCGATTTTTCTCTGCGGAGCGATCCGCTTCTGTTCTTTGCGGGACAGATGACGGGCGTCGAGGGATATGTCGAATCGGCGGCGAGCGGGCTGCTGAGCGCGATCGAACTGATCGAAAAGCTGGAAGGCAGAGATCCGATCGACTTTACGTCCGAGACTGCGATCGGCGCGCTCGGACACTACGTTGCCGAATACAACGGCGGCGATTTCCAGCCGATGAACATCACATTCGGCATCATGGATCCGTTATCGGAGCGCGTGCGTTCGAAACAGGAACGCGGACAGCGGCTGTCTGCGCGCGCATTGGAGCGGGTCCGGACGCTGAAAACAGAACGAGATTTATGAGGAGGTACATCCGATGGAACAGTTAAAGGGTACCACCATTGTCGCAGTCAAACGCGACGGCGTAACGGCGATCGCGGGCGACGGACAGGTTACGATGGGACAGCAGGCGATCATGAAGGCGCATGCAAAAAAGGTCCGCCGTCTCTATCACGACCGCGTGGTCGTGGGATTCGCGGGTTCGGTTGCGGATGCGTTCACGCTCTGCGACCGGTTTGAAGCAAAGCTCGAGATGCACGGCGGTGCGCTGAAGCGCGCGGCGATCGCACTGGCACAGGACTGGCGCAGCGATAAAATGATGCGGCAGCTCGAAGCGATGATGATCGTTGCGGACAAGGACGACCTGCTCGTTCTTTCCGGCACCGGCGAGGTCATCGAGCCGGACGACGATATTGCGGCGATCGGCTCCGGCGGACTGTACGCGCTTGCGGCGGCGAAAGCGCTGAAGCGGCATACGGACATGCCCGCGGAGGAGATCGCGGCGGAAGCGATGGCGATCGCCGAGTCGATCTGCATCTTTACCAACGGAAATATCAGCGTGGAGGTGATCCGTCCGTGACGCCGAGAGAAATCGTCAATGCACTCGACCGGTATATCATCGGTCAGGATGAGGCAAAACGCGCGGTCGCGATCGCGCTGCGCAACCGTTACAGACGCAGCTGTCTGACGCCCGAACTGCGCGAGGAGATCACGCCCAAGAACATCATCATGCTCGGACCGACGGGCGTCGGCAAAACCGAGATCGCGCGGCGGCTTGCAAAGCTCGTTGACGCGCCGTTTGTCAAGGTCGAAGCATCCAAGTACACCGAAGTCGGCTATGTCGGCCGGGACGTTGAGAGCATGATTCGCGATCTCGTCGAGGAGTCGATCCGTCTGACGAAGAACAAGCGGATGGAGCTCGTGAAGGAACCGGCAGCGGCGGCGACCGAACAGCGGCTCGTCGAGCTTCTGATGCCGAATCAGAAGCGTCAGCAGGCGAAGGTTAACCCGCTGCAGTTTCTGCTCGGTTCCGGACAGCCGCAGCCCGAAGAACCCAAGCCCACCGAGGAGGAGCAGGCGGCACGGCGTTCGCTGAAAGAACAGACGCTTGACCGGCTCAGACGCGGACTGCTCGAAAAGGAGATCGTCGAGCTTGAGGTCGAGGAAGGCGCAACGGCGATGATGTTCGGCGCGGGCGGCGTCGAGCTTTCGATGGGCGACATGCTGGGCGATTTTCTGCCCAAAAGGAAAAAGATCAAGAAGATGCCGGTCGAGCATGCACGCAAGGTCATCATGCAGCAGGAGTCCGAAAAGCGGATCGATCCGGACGATGTGAACCGTGAAGCGCTGGAAAACGCGGAGCAGAACGGCATCATCTTTCTGGACGAGATCGACAAGATTGCGGGAAACAGCAATCATATGGGCGCCGACGTCTCGCGCGAGGGCGTTCAGCGTGACATTTTGCCGATCGTCGAGGGCACCACGGTCGCGACCAAGTACGGCCCCGTCAAGACGGACTTCATCCTCTTCATCGGCGCCGGCGCATTCCATGTGGCGAAGGTCACCGACCTGATCCCGGAACTGCAGGGACGGTTCCCGATCCGTGTTACGCTGAAGGACCTGTCCGAGGAGGATTTTTATGCGATCCTCACGCAGCCGGAAAACGCGATCACCAAGCAGTACGCCGCGCTGCTGAAGCCGGACAACGTGAACCTGAGCTTCACCGAGGATGCTCTGCGTGAAATCGCAAAATTCGCGTTCCGCGCAAACGAGCAAAATGAGAATATCGGCGCACGCCGCCTGCATACGGTTATGGAGAACCTGTTGAACGACATCTCCTTCAATGCGAACGGTCAGCATCCGATGATCGACGTCGTCGTAGACGGCGCGTATGTCGATGCGCATCTGTCCGCGGAGTGGGGAGAGGACAACATTTCGAAGTACATCTTGTAACGGGCGGAGCGTTTCCGTCCGGGAAAGGAACGGACGATGAAACGCCTGCTTCTCATGCTGATGCTTCTTTGTATGCTGCCCGGGCTTCTGCTCGGCGCGCGCGTCCCCGTCAGGACGACGGAACCGCCATCTGCGGAGACGGAGAAACCGGAGCGCAGTCCCATACCGATCCCGCCGGACCCGAACTGGGTGCCGGCGGCGGAACCGGTCGAGGAAACCGCGGAGGTGTTCCGGACATTCGGCGCCACGCCGCGCAGCCACGGCATGCGTGCGCTGTCGGGATATGCGCAGTCGTTCACGGTAACGGACGACGATCTGATCCTTGCCGCGCGCGTTGCGTATTTCGAGGCGGGACCGCGATCGGAGCGCGCCTACCGCGCGGTGCTGTGTGTGCTGTATAACCGCTGTGTGGCGAAACGGTTCGGCGGCAAGATCACCGACATTGCGACGGAAACATATCGAAAAGGACAGTTTTCGGTCGTTCATAACAAGAAATTCAAAACATTCGACCCGCCCGAGGCGATCATCGAGGCCGCGCGCGATATCTTCGTTTACGGAAATCTCGATCTGCCGGACAACATTCTGTTCTTCTGTGCGGAGAGCATCGGCAAGCGCTTCGGCGGGCACAAATTCTATAAAAACATCGGCGGCAACCTGTTCTTTTACGGGCGCGTCGATTGAAATGAAAGGGTTATATGCGAAATAAACTCAGAATCATCCCGCTGGGCGGGGTGGGAGAGATCGGCAAAAACATGACCGTGTTCGAGTATGGAGAGGATATCCTCATCGTCGACTGCGGACTGATCTTTCCGGACGAGGCGATGCCTGGGATCGACGTGGTCATTCCGGACATGACGTACCTTGAACAACATGCGGACAGGATCCGCGGCATGTGCATCACGCACGGACATGAGGATCACATCGGTGCGATCCCCTATGCAATGGAAAAATTCCGCTGTCCGATCTACGGCACGCGGTTTACGAATGCGCTGATCCGGCACAAGCTCGAAGAGCATCATATCAGCGGGGTGACGGTTACGGACGTCGCGCCGAAGGAAACAGTCAAGCTCGGCTGCTTCTCGGTCGAGTTCATCAAGACCGGACATTCGATCGCGGGTGCCGTCGCGCTGGCGATCCGCACGCCGATCGGACCGGTGATCCATACCGGTGACTTCAAAATCGATCTGACGCCGATCGACGGCGAGCCGATCGACATCAACCGCTTTGCATATTACGGTTCCAGGGGCGTGCTCGCGCTGCTGTCCGACAGCACGAACGTCGAGCATGCGGGCTATACCCAGAGCGAAAAGGAGATCGGCGAGACGTTCGACCGGTGTTTCGACAAGGCACAGGGACGCGTGATCGTCGCTTCGTTCGCGTCGAACGTCTATCGTCTGCAGCAGGTCGCCGACGTGGCGATCGCGCACGGGCGCGTCGTGTGCTTCCAGGGACGGAGCATGGAACAGATCGTGAAGATCGCGCAGGAACTCGGCTACATGCATATTCCGGCGGACAAGATCGTGCGGGTGGAACAGCTGAAGAATATCCCGGACAACATGGTCTGCGTCATGACGACGGGCAGCCAGGGCGAGCCGATGAGCGGGCTCTACCGCATGGCGAACGACACACACAAACTGAACGTCGGTGCGGGCGATACCGTCATCATCTCGGCAAGCGCGATCCCCGGCAACGAGCGCGGCGTCGCGCGCGTCATCAATGCACTGTATGAAAAGGGCGCGGATGTCGTATACGACCGCAAGGCGGACGTCCACGTATCCGGACATGCCTGTGCGGGCGAGCTCAAACTGATGCTCGGCATCACAAAACCGAAGTACTTTATTCCGGTACACGGCGAGGCACGGCATCTGAAGATGCATGCGGATCTTGCGAAGGAACTCGGCGTCAGCCCCGAGCGCACGTTCGTTGCGCATAACGGCGCGGTCATCGAACTGACTGCTCGCAAGGGCGAGATGAAGGAAACGGTGCCTGCGGGCAGCGTGATGGTGGACGGGCTGATCGGCGTAGAGGATGTGGTCCTGAAAGACCGCAAGACGCTGTCCGTGGACGGGCTGGTCGCCGCGCTGGTGCTGCTCGACGCCGAAACGGGACGGCTGCTCGCGCCCGTGGAAATCTATTCGCGCGGATTTATCAACATGCGCGACAACGAATCGCTGATCAACCGCGCGAGCGAGCTGGTCTACGAGCAGGCCAAGCGCTTCGAATCGGCGGACAAGGGCGAATATGCCGCGATCAAAAACAGCGTCAAGAGCAAGCTCAAGTCCTTCCTCTATTCGGAAACGGGTCGCACGCCGATGATCCTGCCGATCGTGATCGAGGTATGAACATGATCATGGACGACGCAAACGCGCTGGCGGACAAGCTCAGAGCGTCGGAGGAGTACCGCACCTATTGCGAGACGCGCGAGCGCGCATACGCGAACCCTTCGACCGCGGCGCTGCTCAACGAATTCGTGTCACTGCGTAAGCAGCTGCAGGTGAGCGCCGAAACCGGCGAGCGCGATGAGATCGCGGAAAAGAAGCTGCAAAAGCTCGGCGAGCTTCTGCAGTTCGACGCGGACGCCGCGGCGTATCTGATGGCGGAATACCGGCTTAACGCGCTGCTGACAGACGTCTACCGGCTGCTCGCCAGGGCTGTCGGCTTTGACCTCGACGCTTGACAAACCGGCGTCATTTGATATACTGAACGCATGAAACGGGACAGCAAAACCGAATACAACGCCGTGCGCATGCGCTGGCAGCGCTTCTGGCATTATGCAAGACCGATCGCCGTCTGGGTGTTGAGCATCGCGCTCGTCGCCGTAACGGTGATCCTTGCGGTGTCGTTCGTGCTGTCGCATTATGTTTCGGCGGTCGATCCGGACGATCCGACGCCCTATGAGGTCGAGATCCCGCAGAACGCATCTGCGAGCAAGATCGCCGATCTGCTGTTTCATGCCTGCGGCGAGGAAGAAAAAGGGCTGATCGTTTCGACGGCGTCGTTCAAGGTCTATGTCGACTTTGTCGGCAAGGCGAACAGTCTGAAGGCGGGGACGTACCGGCTTTCGAAGAACATGACGATCCCGGAGATCGTGGAGGTGCTGGCGGAAGGCAATCCGGCGCGCAAGACCAAACGGTTTACGGTTCCGGAGGGCTACACCGTCGAGGAGATTGCATCGCTTTTGATGCGTGAGGAACTGCTGAGCGACGCCGGTGCGTTTACGGCGCTTTGCCGTGACGCGGGCGCGTTCTCGAAGTATCCGTTTATTGCGGAGATCAAGAACCCGTCGGACCGCAGGTATGTGCTCGAGGGATATCTGTTCCCCGACACATATGAGGTCTATGTCGATGTGACGCCCGAGGAGATCCTGAATAAGATGCTGACGCGCTATTATGAGGTCTATTCGGGCGAATGGGTCGCACGCGCACAGGAACTGGATATGACGCGCGATCAGGTGATGACGCTTGCCTCGATCATCGAACGCGAGGCACGCATGCCGGAAGACTTTCCGAAGGTCTCGGCGGTGTTTCATAACCGCCTTGCACGGGGCATGAAGCTTGAATCCTGTGCAACGCTGAGCTACATCACCGGCGTGAAGCGCTATTCATTCTCCGAGGACGAGCAGAAGATCGTTTCCCCGTACAATACCTACCTCAACGAAGGACTGCCGGTCGGACCGATCTCAAGTCCCGGTGCGGCGGCAATCTATGCGGCGCTCTATCCGAATGAGGAGTATCTCGAGGAGGAGTATCTGTTCTTCTGCAACG
>ODAI012038022.1_pt1 | contig 21799 bp, 19 predicted proteins | sample 1539321 | NCBI WGS metagenome assembly ODAI01 (sample SAMN02144231, study PRJEB22623) | gut metagenome | biome: sheep rumen | host: Ovis aries | place: New Zealand | reverse complement strand
GGAATTTTTAGGTCATAATATAATATAATAATATATATATATTATTTATATTTATATTATGGCAAAAAATGGAGCCACTTGGAATTGTAATTCTGTAATCCTGTAATCTTTATGTGTTGCTTGTGGATATTACATTCTCAATCAGCATGTTACCTGCATTGCTTGCCGATGTAATTAGACTATAAATGGATGCCGTAATGTGATAAAAGCATGCGCAAGTCTCCCTGTGTAAGCAGTACTTGCACCTGTCCTCCTGAACCGGCTCCTGTACAAGTATAACGCAGCCTGCTGCCGGAAAGGTAGTATTGCTTGATAACCTCATGCACTTCCGGTTTGCGCGAACGAATCAGTTCATTCCAAATACGTTGGCGCAGGAACAGTTGCGCCGTGGTACGGAAATCGGCTCGCTCCAAGTTGATTTGTCCATCCTCAACAACACGATATGCCATCTGCACCTCACCATCAGCATAACGGATATCCGTCATGGTCATTTGCTCGTTGATTTGATAGGGTAGGCTGTGCTGAATCAGGTGAATTTGCAGCAGCACTTTTGTTAGCGCACGCTCGCGCTCAGTAAAACGGTTATTGAAGACAGAATCAAGTAATTGCGGCGAAGCGTAAAGCCAAATGGACGCATCTTTGGTAGCCCCTTTGGCAGGCGGCACATCCACGCGAAGACGAAGGTAAAATTGGTACGTAGCCATCTCGCGCAAGATGTCTGTCAGTTGCTGATAAGTGGTGTCTTCATCAAGGGTGAAGAGGAGTGTTTTCATCAGCAGATTTTCCGGTGCCGTCATCAGTCCTTCATAGGCAGAACCGGCTTTGATTAACGAGCAGAGGGTGTCGTGCTCGATGTAAATACGTTGCACCGAACCATATGGCGTTTCCAGCGGACAAGCGGAGTTTAGTACGGGTGCAGCCAACTCGATTTTCTTGCGGAATTTATATCGTTCCACATTGCAACTGCCGAGCAATAAAGCAATGATAATCAGTAAGTATAGCGGCTTTAATATTTTGTGTGCTTGTTCCATTATTTTGTATAATCAGAATAGTGACAATTGTTCTCCCACATAATGCATATTCATGCCATAGATTTTTGCCTGTCGCTGCGTGTCGTTTATGAAGAGTTGCCGCAATGATCCCGGAGCGAGCACTTCCACTTGTGCCCCCAGCGCGCGGAGTGCTTGCACAAAGTCTTTGGTAGGAGCCAGCCAATAGGATAGAACCACATAATCGGGTGTCTGTTCAATGGTGTGTTGAGATGGATGCAACGGGTGATCTATCAGATGTTTACGTGCATTGCCTGTTACTTTGATTGTAATGGTCTGAGGTTCTGCGGACCGGTCTGTGGCAAAGTACCCCTCGAAATGTTTTGCGGCTTTCCATGACCGGGGGAACTTAAAGCGCTTTTGTGAAAACGACAAATGGGAAATACGGTCCAAATCGTACACCACCAACTCGTCCAATTGTGAGGAGCGTCCAACAACATACCAATGCCGTTGAAACTCCTTCAGACAATAAGGCATAAGCAAAAAGCTACTTTCTACCTCGTTTTCAAAGCGATACGTAACTTCGAGAATCACTTCTTTGCGCATGGCATCCACGATAGGCGTGAACCAACGGAAACCATTAGGAACATCTTCGAAAAGCACTCGCGAACGGACATTTTTATCTTCATCCGCAACGGCTATTTGCGACAGCATAGACAGCAATCGGCGTTGATAAACAGCACGGTGTGCTTCCGTTTCTTGTGCAATATAATAGAGGTGATGTCCATTTTTGCGTTCGCACTGGATAGCAATGCCCAACTCTTCCCATATGGCTTCTTTGTGCCGATGAAAAGACCGCGCTTCGTAGCCCTGTTCATGCTCGGTGTTCAGGGGGCTGGCAATCCATTGTTTATCAATCTCATGTTTTGAAATCTTACCTGCAGAATAAATGGTATTGACGAGCCAAATATATCTGCCAAAAAGTGATGCTGCCATATCGTTGTATTATTCTGATACTAAATGTCCAATCCCATCGGGGTCGATATACACTTCCTGTTTGGTGACATGTGTGGACAAAGCACCGTCATAGCCGGAAGCGCAGAAAATATACCTTTGGTTGGCTTCAAAAATAGTGTCCAACGACAGTCTTTGTGCATTCCTGACCAACAGATATTCCATGAGATTGAATTGCTTACAAAATGCAACCTCACTATTGAGGAAACGGTAAACCGACCCGCCATATTCGTCTTCGAAAACACTCTTTTTCTCGTAAGAGCATACATAGTAGTTGTCGTCATCAGAAGGCATGATATACATTGTGTTTCTGTCGATTACAAACTGGAAAGTCATTGCTACATCTTTTAGCGAATCGGTGATGAAAGTGGCAAAGTACAGGTCCCCCATAGGTTGGTTGTTGACGGGGTTGACACAGAATGCAAAAACGATGTATTCGGTTTGCGGTTCCAAGTCAACGTAGTGTGCCGTTTGATGACCATATTTCAGTTCGTGAGAGGAGAAAGGAGCGATGTACTTCTCGCCCTTGACGAGGAGGTCGTGCCGCCAACTCAAGTAATCGATATAGACACTATCCATAATCAAAATCATGAAATCTTTGTCCATGGTTCCGGGCACATATGCACTATCCCTGCGCATGCATTGGGCGTAGAAATATGCGCGGTCATCTTCCGGCTCCAAGCGTACTTGTGCCGTTCCCGCTGTTATGTGGTCTGTCAGCACCGTAATGTTGATGGGGGTGGGCTCTACGATATACTCTGTTTCGCCATTATTGCAGGCGCAAAAGAAGAGAGCCGACACAAATAAGAATATGTTGCAAAACCTGTTCATATTCATTCTTTTAAGAAGTTGTTAACAATGCCGAGGAAAGTCAGATAACCCAACTGGTGAGGTCCATAATGGCCGAAATTGTACTCTACATTGCAAAAATAGAATTGCTCCCGCGCTTTGATGGCATTTTCGTAGGGCACCACATCGTCGTCCATGGAGTGAAACATGTACACCGGTGCTTGAGGTTGCCACTGGTAGGCAATGGAGTTGCGCATAAAAGCACGGTACAATTTGAAACTGTCGTTGGTTCGCTTATCTCTGCATTCTTCTGTCACGATTTCTGAGGGGCGGTTCGTGCCAATCAGTTGTGCCTGCTGTGCAACGGTGTATTTCTTCGAGTTGATAACCTGGTCATACGAGTCCAGCAAGTTCTGTTTGAAGAAAATCTTGTAGTCCAAGTTCAGTCTTTCCGCCACATTCATACCCTGAATAATCATGGGAACAGCAGGGGAATACCCTGTGAAATCCTCCGCTATCCATTTATCGTATGTGGCAGCCAAATCATAGGGACCGCCACCGCAAAAATTGCGAATAATCTTCACGTCGGGATAGTTTGTCTCAAGGTAGTACTGCACTGCCAACGATGTGGCACCGCCTTGTGAGTAGCCCGACAGATAGATGGCACTATCCTTTGGCAACTTATTGATTGCCTGTAAATAAGGCAGTACGGCCCTATACATGTCCACCACATTTTGTGCGGTCAGTTCTGTTGCCATATAGGGATGTGGCAAATGGCTGGTAATGCCAAAACCGATATAGTCCGGTACGATGACAGCATAGCCGTGACCCGCAAAAATACCCTCGAAAGGAAAACTTTGAGAGGGTGCCTCATAGTTGGCTCCAATAGTGTAATGACTCACCACAACGATGTTGCGTATGGGGCCCTTTTCCGGCAAAACCACCTTACCCGAGAGGACGATAGAGTCGCCGTTTTGGTCTACCGAGCCGTATATACCCGCTATCTGCCACGTTTTTTTCGCTTGTGTTGTTCCTAATATAGACTGTACAATGCTTGCTGCCGGCAGACTGGATGCATGGCGTACAGAACCGGTACTATCAGGATGAACAGTTTCATTTTCACTGACTCCGGGCAGAGACGGAGTAGGGGGCAACCCCTTGTCTAAATCAACAAGAACCGCCTCATAGGGGTGGAAAGCACTCTCAGGATAAAGGCTGTCTACAAAGCCTTCTAAATACATGAAATTGATAAACTCTGCCCTTTCAGGCGTACAGGCGGCAAGCCCGCACACAAGCAGTAGATATAGGATGTTTTTCTTCATAACCAATCTGTTTTAGAACCTAATGCCAAAAGAAGCCGCCATCATACGGGAACCCACCATGTAAATCTCTTCCTTGCTGACATGACTAATCAAACCGCCTATTTCAAAGGTCCCGAAGAACATGCCTTTGCCAACAGATACGCCCAAAAGCGACAAATCTATTACGGGGGCTGCGGCTACTTTGCGCCCCTTGTAATCCTTTTCTGTACCGCCGTTAATCAGCATCCCTACGCCCAATCCGCAATACAGGTTTACCCATTCGCTCCAGAAGAATGTGAAACGCACCGTAGGGATAAGTGATACGTCCACAAAATTGCATTTCGAATAGATATACTGGTCATCTCCTGGTAGCTCTTTCTCCCAGAACACCTGCTGATAATCCAACTTGCCGCCATAGCTAAACCATTGGTTTTGACGGTATTGATACTCGGCAAATATGTGCCCTGTGTAGCGATAATTTATAGTTTTCTCAAGCGTGAAATAGGTTGGCGATTCATGCCACACCATCGTCTCGTATAGTGGGTCGCCGTAACCAATACGCAACTCATGCGGACGAAATAACCTGTCAATAGTATCCTCCGCCAACATGCACACAGGCACCAACAGTAGTAATACCAAAAATACTTTCTTCATTGCAATAGTTCGTATTCTATATTTTATATTAAAACTTTTATCAGCCCTTAAACCCCTCAATTTGCCACTCACTTCATATACTTTTCGATGCGTCTGAATGCGCATCTAATCAGCCAATCAGGGCAATGCTTAACAAGCGGTAAATAGAGGTGGTTCACTATTCCCGGCATGCAGCGTTTTTTGCCATGGAAGAGTGCTCTCAGCGCCCGTTTTACCAACTTTTCCGGCGGGATGGCTATATGCAGTCTTACCGCCAGTTTTCTTAGTCGGGGTGTTAGTCCGTAAAGTGCAGTATCCACCGCTCCGGGGGTAACAGACAGCACGTTCACTCCATATGGATGCAGTTCGTACCACACCGAACGTGAGAAATTGTCGATATAGGCTTTCGTGGCACAATAGCATTGAATACCGGGCATGCTCACCAAGCCCGCCAAACTGGACATGTTCAGTATATAGCCTTTCCTGCGACGTTGCATATCCGCTCCAAACAGACGTGTCAAGCGCGTTGTGGTCAGCACATGCAGCAGGACCATCTGCTCGATCTTTTCCACAGGCACACGTTGTAAGTAGTTGAAAAAGAATACGCCTGCATCGTTGATGAGTATGTCTGTTTGTATGTGGTTTGCTATGCAATAGTTGTGTAGTTCTGTAGCGGCATTGGGTTCTGTCAAGTCCTTGCAGAGTGGAGTAGCCTTTACGCCAAACTCCGTCGCTATACTCTTCGCTGCCGACTCCAGCGCCTCTTGTTGATTGGATACCAGCAGCACATCATTCCCCGCACGTGCCAATTCGCGCGCGAAAACGAGACCTATGCCCGATGATGCGCCTGTTACTAATGCCGTCATTGTCTATCTTGCGCTCTGCTTGATCTTATGGTTATCTTATGGTCATCTTATGGTTATCTTATGGTTATCTTATGGTCATCTTATGGTTCCGGCTTCATGCTCCAATTGCTCTATTTCGCGTTGCAGTTTTTGCGGCAGTTGTTCGGGATTGTCACGAAGCACACATTGGTGGCACTTCATATCCAGCGTGTACATGCGCCCAACACAATAGTTGGAGCGGCCACATCCGGCATGGTAGTGCACATCTGCCTGCATATGTTTCACAAAATCAGGGTCTTTTATCAACGTGTGAGCCATCTGCATTAACGGAAAACCTGCTTGTAAAACTTGCTCGCAATTATCTCTGCTCTGTATTCCACCCACGTAGATACATGGCGTTTGCAACTCGCTTTGGAAACGTTTGGCGGACTCCAGAAAATATAGTTCGCGGAAAGGCACTGTCGGAATCAGCAGGCGCCCCGCCATCTTCAGCCCCAATTTGAGCCACCAGAACCGCACCATATCCATGTAGTACGCCAGCGTCTTGAGCGGCATGGCTCCGCCCAAAACCACCATGGGGGCTTTGCTGACAAATCCGCCTGACAGCACTATGGCATGAGGATGGTGCCTCTCTATCTCCTTGGCAACGCAAATACCTTCATCTATCTGTACACCTTGCTTGAAGCCGTCAAACATATTCGTTTTCACCACTACAGCCATATCGTCCCCTGCATGTTTCATCACCTCGTCAAGGCACTCATGCATGAATCGGACACGGTTTTCAAAACTACCGCCATATTCATCGTGACGGTGGTTGGTGTAGGGCGAAATGAACTGCGAAATCAGGTAACCGTGACCGGCATGTATTTCCACACAATCAAATCCCGCTTCTCGGCAGAAATCCACTGCTTCGCCAAAATGACGTGCAATGGCGTGAATCTCGTCTTTCTTGAGTCCGCGGACAATAGTAGGCGAGTACATGTTGAAACCGGATGAAGGTCCCACCGGCAAACGGTTTCCGCAAGTGTAGAAATGCGTCATATTGCCGCAATGCCCCAACTGAATGGACACTTTGGCACCTTCGGCATGTACGGCTTCTGTCAGTTTTTTCAGGTCCGGCAGAATATCGTCGTGCACATACAATTGTCCGTCAAAAGACACGCCGGAACGGTCCACAGCACAATATGCTACAGTGGTCATTCCTATGCCACCTCGCGCCACGCTAACGTGATAATCAATCAACTGTTGCGACGGCTTATTCCCCGGGCACATGTTCTCAAAAGCAGCAGAACGTATGGTTCTGTTGCGCAATGTTACAGGACCTAATTGATAGGGCGTGAAGAGTAGGGAAGTGTGACCGTTTTCTTGCATGCGCGCGTGCGTAAAACTAATGTTATACCTATTCCTAAATCTTTAGTAGATGAATGGCAATATGCGTTTCAGTCTTGGACGCCGCGACTCAAATTCGTCTGCAAACTCCAGTTTGTACTTGTTGTAGATACTATTGGAACGCGGAACCAAATTGCTCATTGTGAACCAGAAGAATACAAATCCGGCTACACTCCAGGTCAGGATAGCCCAACCTAACCATTCAATTATTTCGCCCAGATAGTTGGCAGAAGTGACAAAATTGTACATGCCGCCTTTGGGCAGATAATGCTTGGTGTCACCGGGTTTACGCAAATGGCGGATAATGTAGTCGGAATGCCAGTTAATCGCCATTCCAACAAAGAATATCACTGTTCCTGCAATAAAACGCGGGTCATGAAGCCATGCCGAAGAGTACAACATTTGATAATCCGGATGCTGTGGAGCCAACTCGAACAGCCATTTGCCTTGCATATAGCCGTTCATCAAATTGAAAGCAACGGATAGCAGCATGATTATCAGCGGCATCTTCGATTTTCCACGCATCAGCAGCGGTGCAATGAATGCACGGTGCAAATAGTGGAACTCAAAGAACAGGAAGAACAGCAAATACGGCACATCAAAACGTACCGGCGATTTGGACCAGAAATACAGCAAGACCAGAAAAACAGGGCATTCCATCACCATCCAGCCTACTTTGTTACTGATGGCGGGACCCCATTTTTCAGAAGTCATCTTGCCATATCCCGCATCCACGAAATACAGGCACACCCACACGACTGCGCCCATAATCGTCATGATAAAACATATGTCGTAGAATCCGTCCATGTACATTTCCTTTTAGTTGTTATGAACAATGGCGCTCAAGTTGTAGCAACCTGAGAATGCCTCATCATCTACCTTGGTCTCGCCACGGACAATCACAAACTTCAGTCCGATGCAGTTCTGAAAAGCCTCATCAGCTACGTGTTGGATGGTCTTCGGCAAATCCAAACGCTCAATGCCGTTACAGCCAATAAATGTGCGTGGTGCAATCTCTGTAATGCCCTCATGGAACACGATATTCGTGATCTTGTCACAGTCTGTAAACGCACCGCCGGCTATGCTGGTCACGTTTTCAGGAACAACGTACTCACCCTCCGTACTTGCCGGCACAAGCACCAATGTGGAACCGATGATGATGGTGTTTTGCAGTGATTTACAGCCACGAAGTGCACCATTACCAATCTTTTTCAGTCCTGACGGCAGATTGATGATTTGCAATGAAGAACAGTCTGCAAATGCTTCATCGTCAATTTCTTCTATACTCTCCGGAAGTTTGGCGGACTGCAAGGCTTGGCAACCTTTGAACGCACGTTCAGACACTTCTTTTACTCCCTCCGGAATAACGATGCTCTGCAACGCGATACATCCTGCAAAAGCATCATCATCTATCTCGTTAATTCCTTCTGGTATAGTCACTTTCGTCAGTTCTTTGCAGTTCATGAAAGCGCCTTCGGGAATCTCTGTCATCTCACGTCCGAACGAAGCCGATTTGATGGGTGTACCTGCAAAGGCGCGATCACCTATCTCTAACACCGATTTCGGCAACTTGGCGGCACGAACAGACGAGTTCATAAACGCCTCATCTCCTACGGAAATCAAGTCTGACGGCAAACTCAATGTCTTCAGTTTGGTGCAACCTTTGAAAGCGCGATCCCCTATGCTGACTACCGTTGCAGGGAATTTCACACCGCTCAAAGCTGTGCATCCCTCAAAGGCATTGTCACCAATTCCCGTAACCGAGTAAAGGTTGCGTTTGAACTTGATTACCTCGGGAATCTCTTTCATCCCCACATAGTAACTGGCATCAGCAGGAACAGTTACAACGGCTGTTTCTTTCTCATCATCAAGCAAGTAGAATAGGCTGTCCACCTCTACCACATCCGAGCCGAAGGGATTCTCCTTCACATCTTTTTTGCCCTTCGCTTCTTTTTTAGTGTCTTTTTTCACTTCTTTTTTAGCCGGAGTTTTCTTCCCAGCCTTTTTCTTAACAGGTTTGGCTGCCCAAAGCAATCCTACTGAAAGCAGGGCAACAAGCGTAAGTAGTAAATGCTTATTCATATGTTGTCTTTTTTATTTCTGATTATTAGATGGAAAGAATCTGCATCGCCGACCACTTGTCCGACTTGATATCTTTCTTTGTGCTGATGGCTTTCGATAGGGGCACATACACTATCTCATCGTTCTGAATACCAATCATTATAGACCTTTGCTCCTCCAATAGAGCCTGGATGGAAGCAACGCCCAAACGGCTTGCTAAAATACGGTCTTGCGCAGTTGGTGAACCACCACGTTGCAGGTGACCCAGTATAGTTACACGCACATTGTATTCAGGGTGTTCCTTCTCCAATATCTTCGCCACTGCCTGCGCGCCACCTTCAATGGCATGTTCTTGCACCAGCACGATACTGGAACTCTTGCTCTTGCGTCGGCCTTGACCAATAGCCGCTTCTATCTGTTCTGCCACGGCGGCACGCTCCGGAATAATGGCTACTTCTGCACCGGCGGCAAGGGCTGCATTCAGCGTCAGGAAACCCGCATCGCGACCCATTACTTCCACCAAGAACACACGTTCATGACTCGTGGCTGTATCGCGCAGTTTATCAACGCATTCCATTATCGTGTTCAGGGACGTGTCATACCCGATAGTCAGGTCTGTTCCCCACAAGTCGTTATCTATCGTTCCCGGCAAACCTATGATAGGTACATTGAACTCCTGAGCAAACACTCTCGCTCCGGTAAAAGTGCCATCTCCACCGATAACGATTAGGGCATCAATGCCTTCTTTCACCAGATTGTCATAAGCCAGTTTTCTGCCTTCTGGAGTCATAAATGCGGGACAACGGCTTGATTTCAAGATGGTACCGCCGCGTTGTATGATACCCGACACATCCTGCGAACTCATCTCACGAATATCATCGTCAATCAGACCGCTATATCCGCGATAGATTCCTTTCACTTTGATACCATTATAGATACCGGCACGGACTACCGCACGGATCGCTGCATTCATCGCCGGAGAATCACCACCGGACGTGAGAACACCTACACATTTGATTGCATATTCCATATTTGCCATAATTTTTTTTGAACCTCTTGGTTTTTAAAAACCAATTTGGGCGCAAAGTTACAACTTTTTTTTCATATATGCAAATGTTTTGCAGAAAAAAAATTTTCTTCCACACTTTTGTTATGCTTTTTTTCTCAAAAATTTTCACTATGATTACCCAAATACCTTGTTATAAATTTCCCGTTATTTTTGACTCACGCACATCTGAAATAATGTATGTACATTTTTCGAACGACCTGCTTACCTTCTCCATACTTTCTCCATACCATCCACATGCAAACACTATATCCGAAATTTGCCGTTTTTTTGTTCCTTGTATAATTCTGCATTGATGCAAATTTTCCGCTTTTTTTACGTAAAAAAAATTTTTCTTATAAAAAAACTTAATAAAATGCTTGCATATTCCAAAAAAAAGCAGTAACTTTGCACACTTTTTTGTGCTACGACGTAGTCGTGCATCTTGTATATGACAGAAATAAACCTGCTACATAATAAACGCGGACTTATCTTTGGTGCCGTGGACGAACGCTCGCTGGCATGGCATACTGCGCTTGCCTGCAAACGTTGTGGTGCACAAATCGTACTCGCGAACACCCCCATAGCAATACAACTTGGCACCATTCGCAACCTCGCCGATAGCCTGCAAATACCCTTACTTCCTTGCGATGCCACTGATGTCGAGCAACTTGGCACGCTGCTTGATGAGGCGCAGCGTCTGCTTGGAGGAAAGATTGATTTTATCCTCCATGCTGTGGCAATGTCGCATAATCTGCGCAGGCACAAACCCTATGAAGAAGCCAGTTACAACTACTTTCTTCGCACATTGGATACTTCTGCTCTTTCATTGCACAAATTGCTTGCCACGGCGCTGAAAATGGACGCTGTTGCGCAAGGAGGGTCTGTGGTGACGCTTACCTACATCGCTTCCCAAAGAACCGTCATGGGCTACAACGACATGGCGGATGCCAAAGCCATGCTGGAGTCTGTAGTACGCAATTTCGGTCTTATCTACGGAGAAAGAAAAGGAGTCAGAATAAACGCTGTTTCTCAATCGCCGACGCCTACAAAAGCATCTGCCGGATTTGACAGAATGAACTATTTTTACCGTCTCACCGATGAACTGAGTCCGTTGGGAAACGCCAATGCAGATGACCTCGCGGACCTTTGTGTCATGCTTTTCAGCGATTTTACCCGCAAACTCACCATGCAGACAATCTACAATGATGGCGGGTTCTCCAATACCGCATTGACGACTCGGTTTGCAGACACCTATTCGCGCGCAGTGGAATTGGCAAAACAGGACACGGAGTAACTCATAGACAATTGAACGTTCAGATGGCAGAAAACAAAACGTGGAGGGGTAAAACCGGTGGCACACAGCGTATGCAGAAAACACTGATTCGCTGGTTTAGGTATATTGACACACGCCTGATTTTCTGGCTGACCGTTCCTTGGGTGATTGGATCAATAATTGTCATGCCACGGGAAAGAAAGGCGGCGTATCACTATTGGCGGCGCAGGCACAACAAAAAGCCTCTGAAGGCGTGTCTCTGTGTTTGGAAACAATTTTACGCTATGGGGCACGTGGTGCTGGACCGTTTTGCTGCATTTGCAGGACAACATTTTGATATTCAGGTATATGATGAAAATAACATAATGCACACTTTACAGCATGGCGAAAAGGGGTTTGTTATCCTTTCGTCTCATGTTGGCAATCAAGAGTTGGCAGGTTATTTTGTACCATCGGTAAAACCGTTGCATATCCTCATTTATTTGGGTGATACGGCAATCATGAATCGCGAAAGAGAAAGACTTTTTGCTACGCGGAAAATGTTTTTCCTGCCTATGCAGACAGATGGTAGTCACATCTTCGAAATGCACGAGGTGCTGCAGAAAGGAGAAGCCCTTTCCATTCATGCCGACAGGATGTTCAGCGATACGCGCACTATAACCGCTGATTTTCTGGGAGCAAAGGCTGTCTTTCCTCAGGGACCTTTTCGTCTGGCTGCTGTCGAGGAGGTGCCCGTAGTCACCATGTTTATGCTCAGGACCGGACATAATCGCTACCAACTGCGGATTTACAACCTTAGTAAGGCAACTGACAAAGATTTGTCGAGCAGGCAGTTATCGAATGCTCTCTTGCAGCGTTATGTTCACAAAATGGAACAGGTTCTTCGGGATTTTCCGGAACAATGGTTCAATTTCTTTGAGTTCTGGACGGAAGAAACCGCGAATGCAGCAAACAAAAAGTAATTTGATAAAAAGGATATTGAAAGCAGATAAAGAATAATATAGTGATTCAACTGATTGCAGATCATATTATCACGCCCTTGGGCGAAGGAACGGAAAACAATCTCAATGCGGTTCTCCGTGGGGAGTCGTGTCTGCGTTTGCACAACGAAGTTCATGGCGAGCCTGTTCCCGAACCATTTGTAGGCTCTCTGTTCGAACATCTGCCTCAGCGACAAGGGTTCACACCTTTTGAATCACTTTGTATTGCCGTTGCTGAACCGGCAATAAAACAGGCTGGCGTAGATGTTTCTGCCGCAGATTGTATCTTTATTATTTCCACTACAAAAGGAAATATCTGGACTTCTCCTGCTGATTCAGCAAGAAAAATTGCCACTTTCTTTGGAAACAACTCCACTCCTGTTGTGGTCTCAACGGCTTGCACTTCAGGGGTTACCGCCCAACTAACGGCTTACAGACTCCTTTCCCGGAGCAAATACAAAACGGCTGTCATAATTGGCTGCGATGTTCAGACGCTTTTCGTTGTTTCAGGTTTCCAGTCCTTCAAAGCACTCTCTCCTAATCCATGCAAACCATTTGATGCGGAACGGGATGGACTGAATGCAGGAGAGGCGGCAGCTGCTATGATTTTGCAGCAAACAGACTCGCCTTTTTCCGCGTCTGCAGAGCATCCTTGGACTTTGCTTGGCGGAAGTGTACACAACGATGCTAATCATATCAGTGGTCCATCACGCACTGCAGAAGGCAGTATGCGCTGTCTCAACGATGCATGTGAACTGCTCCTGCCGGATAATTTGGCTTGCATCAGTGTGCATGGTACCGGTACGATGTACAATGACGAGATGGAAGCATTGGCAATACATCGTGCAGGGCTGGAAGATGTTCCTGTCTCCGGACTGAAAGGTATCTATGGGCATGCAATGGGAGCCGCCGGATTGATGGAAACCATTCTCACTATTCACGCCCTGAACCGCGGAATTATCCTGCCTACTATAGGTTTTTCCAAACAGGGAACAACCTATGCAGTCAATCTGTCTGCAAAGCCAAGAACGACGGAAAAACACGCTTTTATCAAGTTGCTCTCCGGCTTTGGCGGGGTGAATGCAGCAGTGGCGTGGAGTAGGGAAACAGTAAGTGAACAGTCTGCAACAACCACTTTAGATAATAGTTGCAGCATTCGTATTGTCAACGAAATACACATTTCTCAGCAAAACGATATAAACAACCTTTACAGAAGTTTGGGAGTGAACTATCCGAAGTTCTTCAAGATGGACTCTCTTTGCCGTTTAGGCTTTGTGGCTACGGAATTGTTGTTGAAGGAATGTGGCGATGAAATCGATGTGGAAAATACGGCACTTATTCTTGCCAACCATTCCGCTTCAATACAGAACGATACTGCATACCAAGCCACAATTGCTGACCCGCACAGTTTCTTCCCCTCGCCGGCATTGTTTGTTTATACATTACCCAATATCGTGGCGGGAGAACTTGCCATCAGGCATCATTTGTTTGGGGAAACATCATTCTATATATTGGAAAAAGAAACGGATCTTCAGCCTATTATCGATGCCACAATCTGCTCTCCTGATATCAATTCTGCCATTGTTGGCTGGCTGGAATGTACGGACAAAACGCACTATGAAGCGCATTTGAAATTCGTAAGTAAAACCAATGACTGAACATAAAAAAAATAACATTGAACATAATTTAATAAAAAAGATATACATTGAATCATATGATTAACAAAGAAGAACTGAAAAATCAAATTATCCTGGCACTTAATCTGGAAGGAATGCAACCCGCTGATATTGACGATGCCGCACCTCTTTTCGGCGAGGGGCTGGGGTTGGATTCTATTGACGCGCTGGAACTGCTTATGGTCATGGATAAGAACTATGGCATCAAATTCGCCAACAAAGAAGAATCCAAGGCCGTTCTTGCCAGCATTGACACTATGGCGGAATATATTGATAACCACCGGACAAAATAATTCATGAGGATTGCAGTTACAGGCATTGGAATTGTGTCAGCGTTAGGTGTTGGCAAGCAGGCAAATCAAGAGAATTTGCTTGCCGGCAATTCGGGTGTCGCTGCTCCGCAGATTCTCAACACATTGCACAAAGAATGGCCTGTAGGGGAGGTCAAACTTACCAACGAACAACTTCGGCAACTGCTTGAAATCCCATCCGTAACTCCTGAGATTAACCGCAATGTACTGCTTGGCACTTTGGCGGCACGCGAAGCACTGCAAGATGCATCACTGTCAAACGAACAGGTGCGGCAACTAATGCTTGTAAACGGTACGACTGTAGGCGGAATGGATTTGACCGAAAACAGTGTAGATAGATGGTTTCAGGGCGACTATTCTGACATCAACGCTATTTGTCAGCACGAGGCGGGCAGTACGGCGGAAATGATTAGTACGTTTATTGGCACGGCACAAAACTCTGTGACCATCTCTACGGCTTGCTCCTCTGCCCTGAATGCAATCATTTTTGCAGCCAACCAAATGCGTCAAGGTCAAGTCAAACGTGTTCTTGCTGGTGGTGTGGAGGCTCTCACCCGTTTCCATTTGAACGGATTTGGCAGTCTGGGAATACTTTCGGAGAAAATATGCCGTCCTTTCCATGAAGACCGGGATGGAATCAATTTGGGAGAGGGCGCAGCCTACCTCCTTTTGGAGGATGAGAATGAAGCTCTGAACCGTGGCGCGCATATCTACGGATATATAGCAGGTTACGCTAATCGTTGCGATGCTTTTCATCAAACAGCCTCGTCTCCTGACGGCGAAGGCGCTTTCTTGTCCATGCAGGACGCTCTTCGCCTTGCAGGATTGCAACCATGTGATATTCAGTATATCAATGCGCACGGTACGGCAACCCCAAACAACGATGCCTCGGAAGCACAGGCAATAGAACGGCTGTTCGGTACGCCGTTTCAATCTCCGCGATGGCAGGAACCGCGTAGCACCAAGAACCTGACCGGGCATACCACATCTGCTTCCGGCAGTATTGAAGCAGTATTCTGCTTAATGCTCATGCACGCACGTGGATACCAATATGTGCTTACCAATGCATTCGGGTTTGGCGGTAACGACTCCTCATTAGTCCTTTCCTGCAAGCCGGCAGACTTGCCTTTGCCGGGTGATAACATGGACGGCAAAAATACCCCCAATGAAAATCATCGTGGAAACAAAGCTATTTCTACCACTTCTATATATAGTGTAGAAGAAGATGCCGACACCAAGCCATATCTTACACCCATGCAAGCGCGTCGTACGTCGCCGCAAATGCGTAGGTTGATTGTCGCTGCCAAACGCGCCTTGTCAGAGGCCAACATTGACATCCCTGATGCCATTATTGTTAGCACAAGGTGGGGTGGGATAACCCCTACGGTCTCTTTACTGAAATCGATGATTGAGAACGGAGAGGAAGGATTCAGTCCGTCACTTTTCATGCAATCAACACATAACACACCCGCTTCAACACTGGCAATAGTGTTGGGCTGTCATGGCTATAATTGCACCTTTTCCTGTGGAAACCATTCTGCCCAAATGGCACAAACGGATGCATATCTCCAACTGGCAGGAACGGACATAAAGAACGTGCTTGTTTGCGAATACGAAGAAGAGCAAGAAGACTGGCAAAAACTGCTACGTACGACAAAAATTGACAATATTAAAACTGCTAAAGCACTTGTATTATCATGCAACTAATTTTACTTTCAATACTTCAGAGTTTTCTGCTCTGCATGGGACAAATCCTGCTAAAATTTGCCCTGCAAAGAATGTCTGCGTTTGCGTGGACAAAAGATTTCTGGTTGAACTCCATTTTCCTGAATTGGTGGTGGTTGGGAACCGGTGTGGCTTTCCTTGGTGCCGCAGTGCTGTGGATGTATATCATCAAGAATTTTCCTTTCTCGATTGCTTATCCGCTCACCAGTCTGACCTACATATTTGGCATGCTGGCTGCATCGGTGGTTTTTCACGAAAGTATCAGCATTACCCAGTGGACAGGCATTCTTTGCATCATGGCAGGCTGCTACCTGATTGCAAGATGAGTTGCGCCAATATGAAAGATAATACCGAGCAAATCGCTTTGACTAAACAGGTCGGAATTATGGTTAATTGTTAATAATTTTTCTCAAAATAGGTCATTTATTAGCAAAGAGAGTGATTTTTTTACCTGAAAAGTGTTTTTCTTTGGAAAATATTTGTTTATATCAAAAAAAAGTCGTACCTTTGCAGTCCAAATCTTTTATGCTGAACATAAAAGAGTCTGAAAACAGAGAATTAAAAGTATAGATTTAGATTATAGTTTTTGGTTTGTACTATGGATAATGTACTGAAGAAAGTATCAAACTGGTATTTTAACAAGCGGGTTCTTCCGTATTGGGTGATTTTGATAGCAGATGCTTTGATAGTATTTGTATCTGCAATATTTGTTTTTTGGGCAACCAGCAATACACAAGTAACATATGATTACCGCCGCGCTGTAGTGTACACATCACTGCTGTATGCTGTTTTAAGTTGGGTGGGAGCCCGTTGTTTTCACACCTATTCCGGCGTACTGCGTTATTCCAGTTTCGTGGATTTGCTGAAACTGACCTATGCCAACATCACGTCTATTGTTTTGGCATTAGTCCTTTATTTCTTTTGCAATTGGCAGGGATTCACTGTCTTTTGCGTTTTCACGCCTATTCGTATCATCTTAGCCTTCGGGTTGTCCACGCTGCTGATGTGGGCTATGCGTATCCTGGTGAAACTGTTATTCGACATCTCCAATACAGATTCTTCCGCCATGCGTGTACTTATCTTCGGAGCGCTGAAAGGTGGAGTGGGATTGGCAAAGAATATCCGTTCACAGAGTCCTGCACAGTTCGAGTTGAAGGGATTTATCTCCCATGAACCTCGTATTCACAACAAACAGTTAATGGGTGTTCCTGTCTATTCTCCGGATGATGACCTGGTAGCCATTATCAAGAAAGAGAAGATTCAGGGAATACTGATTAGTCCGTTGCGCGAGGAAGAGTTCCGCCGCAACCAGAAATTGCAAGACTTGTTCATCAATGCAGGTTGCAAAATCTTTATGGCGCACGAAGCGCAGGAAGCCATCAAGCAGAATGGTGTGCTGACGGAGGAACAGATGGAGCACATGCAACTAAAAGAGGTGTCGGTAGAAGACCTTCTGCCGCGCTCTGAGATTCGTGTGGACATGGCTTCTGTAGGTGAGCAATTGGTAGGCAAACGCATCCTTATCACCGGGTCTGCCGGCAGTATAGGCATGGAGATTGTTCGTCAGGTGGCTCAGTTCAAGCCGGCATCGATGATGCTGATAGATCAGGCAGAAACGCCGCAACCCGACGTGCGCCTTATGATGAAAAAAGATTATCCGGAGGTGCCATGTCAGGTAGTGGTGACCAGTATCAGCCGCCGCACTCGTATGGAACATATTTTCTCTACGTTCCGTCCCGAATACGTGTTCCATGCTGCCGCATACAAACATGTGCCGATGATGGAGGATAACCCCAGTGAGGCGGTTCTGAACAACGTGTATGGTACGAAGGTGATTGCCGACCTCAGTGTGAAGTATGGTGTAAAGAAATTTGTGATGATTTCAACTGACAAAGCAGTTAACCCGACGAATGTAATGGGTTGCAGCAAGCGTATATGCGAAATCTATGTTCAGAGTCTTGACCGCAAACTGAAGTTGGAAGCCATGGAGAATTGGAAAGAGGGTGAACATGCCGCAGACTATACGCAGTTCGTCACCACTCGTTTCGGTAATGTGCTCGGATCCAATGGTTCGGTTATTCCGCTCTTCAAGGAGCAAATCAAGAGGGGTGGTCCGGTGACAGTTACCGATGAGCGCATTGTCCGTTACTTCATGCTTATCCCCGAGGCGTGCAAACTGGTGTTGGAAGCCGGAACGAAAGGAAATGGCGGCGAAATATTCGTTTTCGATATGGGACAGCCCGTTCGCATTGCCGATTTGGCAAAACGTATGATAGCGCTGTCTAACGCCAAGAACGTAAGAATAGAGTACACGGGCTTGCGCGAAGGCGAGAAATTGTACGAGGAAGTGCTTAACGAGTTGGAGGGAACCAAGCCTACGTTCCATGAGAAGATTCGTATTGCACAAGTTCGCGAGTACGACTACGCCGAGGTGGAGAAAGATATCAACGAGCTGGTGGAAATCTCCAAGCAATACGACAACATGGCTACGGTGCGTAAGATGAAAGACATCGTGCCGGAGTACAAATCAAACAATAGTGTATATGAAGTCCTTGACGGACCGAAACAGGAAAAAGCGGCAAGTAAAAAGTAAGGCGTAACCTTATTCTAAAGTAAGAGTTTATAGTAAGGCGCGACTATATAAATAAGGACTATAACTTGCACATAGACAAGTACACATAATACCAAGGTATATATAAAATAAGGACTCCTTCTGCGGGAGTCCTCATTTTTTTTCTAAAACGACAAGGCCATTTGATTTTAGACAAGTCAGTTTTATCGCTCCATAGACAGGTTATTTTTCGAAAAGACAGGTTATTAGAGGTTATTTTACAAACGGTTTCAAGTCTTTGGCGGCATCGGCAGCGGTGATACGTTTGCCTCCATTGTCCAAATCAATAAGGATATAGCGGTCATGCCCCATGCCCAGTTCTTTCATGTAAGACAGTTGTCGGAGCCCATGGCGCGTCTCGATACGTTCAATCATGGCGTGATTCTCTTCTTTGGTCATGGCGTAGAGTATATCCACGCATGCCTGATCTACGGCAAGAATATCCGTGGAAGAGAGGATTCCAACATTAGGCGTAACAACAGGTGCAGCAGCCACACCTTCACAATCGCATGAAACGGACATGTTCCGCATTACGTTCACGTATGAGATATGGTCTGCAAAATGGTCAATAGTGGCTTTGGTCGATTCGCTGATACGTTCCATCAGTTCCTCTTCGCTGATATCCCAGCGGTTGGGTTTGCCGGTACGGGTATGAATCCACATCTTACCAACCCTGCCGTCAGCACACCCAATGCCGATATTCTTGTTTGAGCCGCCGAAACCACCCATGGTGTGTCCTTTGAAGTGAGTAAGGATCAGCAGCGAATTGTAGTTGAGCATATGGCTCCCGACAGACATTTTATCGAACCACTTGCCGCCCTTTACGGGTAGCGTGACCGTGTCTTCCTCGTCCATGATATCCACGGGGCAGAAGGTCCATCCATTCACAGCGATAGTCTTGCGGTGTTGCTCGGTAGTGAAACGGTCTCCCTCGTAGTAGGTGTTGGTTTCAACAATGGTAGCGTCCGGCAGGTCTTTTTCGACGAGTTTTTTCACCCATTCTGCGGGGATGATGTTGGGACCGTGGGGTTCTCCGGTGTGTAATTTGATGCCCACTTTGCCTGTGATGGGCGCACTCACTTTCTCGTAGGCAGCAATCAATCCTTCCGGCGAGAGGTTGCGTGTGAAATAGACCACGGCTTCATCGCCTGTTCTGTCGGCATAAGGTACGTACTTGTTGCCGTCTTTACCTGCTACCGGCTTTTCACCATTGGCAGTAGCGGCATTCTTGCCACAAGAACAAAGAAGAGAAGAACCTACTAACATAATCAAACTGATTTTTAGAATGTGATTCATATGTGTGTTTTTATTTACCCAGCACGAGGGTAAACTTGAGTCCCACCTGGAAATGCTGCAGCAATATTCCGTGAGATGCCGGAAGCGAGTAGAAATGTGTCAACTCGTAGGTGGAATAGTCGGCAGGATTTCCAACCTTAGTCGAAACAGGAACGGGGTCAGATGGTAGCGGAACCCGTGCAAAATTCATAGGGTAGAAGCCCCAATCAGCAAAGAATGCCAAACGTGATTGCACAATGTCGCTACGTTCCTGCCCCAGGTTGAATCCAAACTCGGCACTGGCGCGTGGATCAAGGTCGAAGATAACGTTGTATTGTCCTTCGCGGATGACAGGAGCCATTATTGGTGCGTCAGTTACGGGTTGAGAAGAGGCGGGAGACACTTTGTAGGGCGAGCACGCCGATGTTTGTTTGCCCAAGATGTCGAATCCCAGTTTGACGCCAAAGAGGTAATAGACGGCTTTGAAATTCTTACCAAACAGGATGGGTACCTCTATTCCGGCAGAAAGTGCCCTGTCGTAACGGTCAGGAGCTGGCTGGTCAGCGATGTTCACGCGCCGGTCCAACCAATAGAACCCGGCACCCGTCTGCATCAGGAAAGACCGATGCTGGAACTCGTACATCACACCTGCAGCAGCACCAAAGCCCAATCCCATTGAAGTACTGTAATCGCTCATCTTCAAAGGCATACCGGCATACGCTCCTTGCAGGTAGATGGCGGCACGATGATGATTGATACTATCCTCTGCCATTGCCTCCAGTTCGTCGTCTATGCTGTCCAACTCATTGGTCAAACTATCCATGGCGGCTGTATGGCTTTGCGTCAGTTCACCATTCTGCATGACGTATTGTGGAACGCTGTGGATAGTATCTATCGAGACGGAGGCTTCCAGTTCGCATGGACTGAGGTAAGTATATTCCTGTCCAACTATGGCAGCATGGAAGCGGTCTGTCGGAGCGGATAATGTAAGGACGGAACCCGCCTTGCGATTGCCCAAATCCACAACGACATATGCCCATTCGCTACTGCCGGAGACCAGATAAGAATTATCCATCTTGAGCACTTTGCCGTCCAGAACAAAACCGGTCAACTTGTCTGCGGGAGTGATGATGAACAATAACGGCTTGACCATGCGTTGGGAAAACGTGTAGTGTTGCTCCGTTTGTGCTTCACAGCTGAGTGAGGGCAAGACGGTGGTGACGTACGCCTCACCAAACGATGTGGTGTGCTCTACATGAATGGGCTCATCCGCCTTGATGTACAATGACCGGGTCCGAGTGCCATCAGGGGTGCACCATTGGTCTGCATTGATGCGAAAGCGCTCGCCACGCATCAGGACCAATTCGCGCCCGTTGCTCAGCGTGACATGCGTCGGCTCAAACAAGGCGGTAATGACGCAGTGCTCGCCCGCTTTGTAGTTGCTAATGGCAACAAACTCAGTCCCATATGAGTCTATGGTCTCGGCTTGGACTGCTGGTATTACTGTGCTGAATGTCAGCCAACAGAGGCACAATATTATATTTTTTCTTATCTGTTTCATTTCCGTTTCGTTTTTTGAGGGTACAAAGTTACTACTTTTTTTTGACATTTGCAAGTTTTTTGCAAGAAAAGTAAAAAAAATCACAAAAAAATTTAATAATTAGGAGTTCAGACAACGCTACATTTGCATTGCACAATTTTGCTCACGCTTCGGAAACCCTTCGGAGACCTTTCGGAGGTGGTAGTAATGTCTGCACTCCTGAATTTCTTTCCTGCGCAAAAGCTACGGACGATCACTCCGTGTGCGTTTGCGAGTGCAAAGGTACGTTAATGAAACGGGGTTTTGCAAATTTTTTGGCAAGAAAATGCAAAAAACTTT
>ODAI011217729.1_pt1 | contig 21804 bp, 21 predicted proteins | sample 1539321 | NCBI WGS metagenome assembly ODAI01 (sample SAMN02144231, study PRJEB22623) | gut metagenome | biome: sheep rumen | host: Ovis aries | place: New Zealand | reverse complement strand
GGAAACCGTGACGTCGAAGGCGGCGTCGATGGGGGCGCTTTCAAGGCCCTGCTCTGTCCTGCAGTCCTGCCCGCCTGCCCCAGTCCTCTGCCCTTGGTCCCTGCACCGATCCTCTGCCCTGCTCCCCTGCTCCTCTGCCTGCCTCCCTTCCCTCTGCGCTTCTGCCCGCCTTGTCCGAACAGGACTGGCGTCAGGCTCTGCTAGGCCGCGCGCTCCCGTCTGGCGCGGACGAGCAGGAGGCAGGTGACGCCAAGGCAGGCCAGTTCCGCGCAGCTCCCGCCAAGCCACACGCCGTCGAGGCCGAGGACTTTGGGCAGGCAGAGGACGGCAAGGGAGCCGAAGACCAGGGGGCGCAGGCTGGCAATGAGGCCCGAGGCCAGGCCTCTGCCTATGGCCGTGAAGAAGGCCGAGCCCCAGATGTTGATCCAGCCGATCAGAAACGTCGGGGAGAGGAGCGCAATGGCGCGCCTGGCAAGGGCGCAGAGCGCTTGGTCGTAGCCTGCGTAGCAGGCGGCCAGCGGGCCTGCCAGGGCGAGGCACAGCCCAGCCAGGACAAGGCCTGCCAGGGCGTTCAGGACAAGGCTCTTGCGGAAGACGCTGTCCAGCTCGGCAAGGGTGCCTGCGCCGGCGTTGAAGCTGATGATCGGCGCGCTGCCGAGGGCGTAGCCGAGGAACACGGCCGTGAAGAAGTAGGAGATGTAGAGCTGGGCGCCGAAGGCGGCCACGCCGTCTTCGCCGGCAAGGTGCATGAGGCGCCAGTTGTAGAGGCAGGTCAGGAGCGGAAAGGCGATGTTGATCAGAAATTCGGAGCAGCCGTTGGCGCAGGCGCCGGCAAGAAAGCGCCAGGTTCGATGGCCCCGCAGGGGGCGTCCCAGGGCGAGCTGTCCCTGGCGTGCGCGCGCAAAGCAGGCCAGGGGGGCGAGTCCGCCCAGGGCTTCGCTGGCGGCCGTGGCCATGGCCGCGCCGGCCAGCCCCCAGCCAAGGCCGGCGACCAGCAGGGCGTCGAGGGCGATGTTGGCAAGGCCTGCGCCCACGGTCACGGCAAGGCCGAGCCGGGGACGTTCGGCGCAGGCAAAGAAGGGCTGGAAGCAGAACTGCAGCATGAAGCAGGGCAGGCTCAGGAGCGAGATGCGCCCGTAGAGCACGCTCTGCGCCAGCGTGCCGCCCGAGGCGCCGAAGCAGGCCATGAGGGGCTCGAGGACGAGCTGGCCGACCAGGGCAAGCAGGGTGCCAAGGGCCAGGGTCGCGTAGATGCAGAGGGAAAAGGCCTGCCTGGCCTCCCTGCGCCTGCCCTCGCCCAGCAGCCTGCCCACGTGCGCGCAGCCTCCGGCGCCCAGCATGAAGCCTGCGGCCCCGAGCACGCCCAGGAGCGGGAAGACCAGGGTCACGGCAGCGAGAGCCTCCTTGCCCGCGTAGTTGGACACGAACCAGCCGTCTGCGACGCTGTAGACGGAGGTGAAGAGCGACATGGCGACGGCAGGCAGGGTGAAGCGCAGAAGCCGGCCGTAGGTGAAGCGGTCGGAGAGGTGGATGGCCATGGCAGGCTCCGGCACCAGGCGCCAGGGCGCCCGCCAGGGAGGGAAGCTGGACGCCCCGCCCTGCGCAGAGGGCAGGACGGGGCGCCTTGGAAAAGTCGAGCCTCGGGCTGGCTACTTTTTGCCGAGCTGGTCGATGATCAGGCCCTTCACCTTGGCGAAGCCTTCGGCGATCTGTTCGTGGAAGACGCAGCCAACGCCGACGCCCACAAGGAAGATCAGCAGAGTTGCCATGAAATAGTCCTCCGTTGCTGCAGATTCTGGGCCGGACGCTTCCGGTCCTCCATCAAGGTAGTGTCTCAGGGGCCTTCCGTCAAACCCGTGCGCGGCTTTTTCCTGCGGCTGGCCGCCTGCCGGCCAGAACCGCCCGGCGCCGCAGGGGCCGCATCGTCCGCGGCATCGGCGGTCCTCCAGGGCTCGGGTTCGACCCTGAAGCGCTCGACGTGCCGCAGGGCGCGCTCGAGCTCGGCTTTGAAGGGTCTGGAGAAATAGAGGCCGTCGTCGCGCTTGAGCAGGAAGCGGAGGCGGAAGGAGTAAATGTCGTAGACGGCGAAGCTGTGCCTCGACGCCTTGAAGCGCCGGTCGAAGTCCGACATGTAGGCCGTGCAGTCGGCTTCGGCCTCGGCAAGGTGCCAGGCAACGTGGCCCTTGACGAAGGACGGATCCTCGAGCCGGGCAGGCAGGACGCCGGCAATGCGGTCAAGCATGGCGTGGAGCTCGGCCTCCACGGCCCGGCGCAGCGCGTCGGCAAAGGGCTTGCGCAGTCTGGCGATGCTATCCATGAGCCGCTGGGCCTCCCAGGCGCGCTCCATGATCCAGCCAAGGCGCTCGTCGCAGTCGTCTTCCGGCGCTCCGGGGAGAAGCTGGCCGCCGCTGCCGGCGGGCAGAGCGGCCAGGAACAGCGACGTCCCCTTGAGCGGGGCGAAGGAGGCGGTGAGCCGGCGCAGGCGCTCCCAGGCCTCCCTGAGCCGGGGATCGGCTTCGCGGACGCATTCCCCGGCAATTCTGGCAGCAGCGGCTTCCCAGTCCGGAGGGGCAAGCGACAGGTACTCGTCGGGATCAAGCTCGGCCGCAAGCCTGGCCAGCAGGCCGGCGATGGAAAGCCCGGCCCTCCCCCGCAGGCCGAAGCTCTGCAGGACCGTCAGGCGCGCCTCTTCCGCAAGGGGCGCAAGCGGGTGCTTGGCAAAGCCGCAGAGCAGGCACTGCATGGCGGTCTCGCACGTCCTGAGCTGGACGCGCTGCGCTGCCTCGGCGCCGCGGGGGGGCTTGCTTGGATTGCCCAGCGCCTTGTTGATCCGCTTGAGCGCAGTCCAGCGGACGTCGAGAAGGTCGAGGAAGAGGAACGAGACGCCTCCGCTGGTGCGGGCAAAGACGTCGTAGAGCAGGCACAGGCCGCTGATGGACGGGCATCCCCGGAGCTTCGCGACGGCGGGAGGCCGCGTCGCCCAGCTCCGCCAGATGATGCCCTGTCCGCCAAGGGCGGCCCGCACCCGCCGCCATGCCCGCCGGCAGACAAGCGCGATGCCGGCAAGCAGGCGCGGCATGCCTGCGGGGACATCGCCGGCATCGGCGTCATGGGCGTGCGCGATGCGGGGAAGGTCCGCCCCTGCGGGGGGATGCGTCTTCTTCATGCCGCAGCCTTGGGCTTCCCTCTGCTCCGGCAGGCCAAGGCCCGCCGGGGCCCGCTACCAGAGGCCTTCCGGCACTGGGCGCAGGGCATCGAGGCGCTTGCGGGCGTTTTTGACCCGCAGCCGGAAGAAGTCGGTGTGGGGCCACTCCAGGGCCTCCCAGTCGGCCAGCATGAGCGACACGCAGTTGGAGCAGGTCTGGAAAACGTCGAAGCGCTTGCCTGAAGCGTGGAAGCGCCGCTCGAACTCCGCCGTCATGCCGTCGATGTCGGCGTTGCCTTCGGGCATGAACCAGGCGAGGAACTCCCGGATCCAGCGGGTGCCGCTGGCGAAGGCCTCGTCGAAGAGGGGCCTTGCGGGGCGCAGGATCTGCATGGCCTCGCGCTCCACCTCGCCGTGCAGCCTGTCGGCAAAGGCCTGGCGCCCGGCCACGCAGCGCTCGAGCAGATCCATGCACGTCTCCATCTCAGCGTTGAAGAAGTGTACGCGCTCCAGCTGCCCCCGGGGCACGAAGGACGGCAGCCGGCAGGTCCGGGGGGCCGCAGAGGAGAGGAGCAGTTCGTAGTCCGGCTCGTCGGGATACCTGCCGGTCAGGACGCGCAGCTTTTCGTAGTCGGTTGCAAAGACGGGATCGGCAAAGGCCATGGCCTGGGCGCTGATGCGCTCGGCTGCAGCCTCCCAGTCGGGGACAGCGAGCCTTGCCCGCTCGGGGGCCGGCAGGTTTTGCTCAAGCCAGCGCCAGACCCCGCCGATGGAGATGCCGGGACGCCCCGTCTGGCCAAAGCACCTGAGGCACGTGCGGCGCACGGCTTCCTTGAGATCGGGCAGGGCCCGGGACCCGGCAAAGGCGAAGACCGTGTCGGCGAAGAGGAGCTTCTCCAGATCCCGGGGCACGCCGGCGCCATCCTCCTCGACGAACTGGTGCAGCATCTTCCTGTTGTGCATGGAGCGGAAGTAGGCGCCGTAGACGGGCTCGAGCAGGAAGGCGTGCCTGCGCCCGTGCGCACGAGCACATCGACGAGGAGTCCGTTGGGGGAGAAAGTCAGGCCATCGACATCGCGGTCGACATACTGAAGATGCGGCCATGCGGTCCTGGAGTCCTTGGCGGCGTCCTGGAGGCCATGTCTTTTCTGCTTCGTCACGGCAAAGCCTCCCGCGCATGGGCTGCGCTGTGCAGGCGCTTCAGCCGGAAACGGGGGCCTGCGCCTGCCTTCAGGCTCCCGTAGAAAGCATCGGTCAGAGGCCCCTCTGCTGTCAACAGAAGCCAGGAACCTCCAGGAACCCAGAAGCCCCCAGGGACCCAGAAACCCTCGGGATCCTCCAGGAACCAGGCGCTCCGGGGGCCCTGGTGGCTGGCACCCAGACTCCAGGCCCTGGATCGCCGTCGCCGGGCTTCTGGCCCCCGGACCATGGCGCTAAGAGGGCGCTGACGGGGACACGGACTTCGAACAGGGACTTCGTGCACTGGCCCCGAGCACTGGCTTTGGAAAGGGGCTTCGGAGAGGGGCTTGGGGCAGGAGCTTGGGCCGTGGGCAGAGTGCAGGAGCAGAGTGCAGGGGGCTTTGCCCGTGGACTTCGGTGCCAAGCCCAGGGAAGCCTGTGCCGGGACGGTTGCAATCTTATAAGGATGCGTTTTTGATAGTGCCAGCGCAACCTGTTGAATTTTCAAAACAATTTTTTTAGAAAAAAATTGTTGACCAAGTAACCGTTTTTGATTAGAACCTCCCCGTCCGCTCGCAACAGCAAGCCGCCCCAGAGGCGGAGGAAAGCGTGAAGCAGATTAGAAGACTGTACATCGCCGAGAAGCCGAAGCTCGGCAGGGCCATTGCGGCCTGTCTGGACGGGCCAGTCCAGAACTTCGGCGGCTGGATGGCCTGCGGGTCCGATGCCGTGACCTGGTGCTTCGGGCACCTCTTGGCCCAGTTCACTCCCGAGCAGTACGACCCTGCGCTGAAAAGCTGGCGCAGGGACACTCTTCCCATCGTTCCCGACCCCTTCCGGCTCGAGCCGAGGCCCGGCAAGGGCTGCGCCGAGCAGGTCAGGCTCATCGCCCTGCTCTGCGGCAGGGCTGAGACCGTGGTCAACGCCGGCGACCCCGACCGCGAGGGCCAGCTCCTCGTGGACGAGGTCCTGGAGCACGTAGGCTGGCAGGGGCCTGCGCTGAGGCTCCTGCTTCCCTCCTTCGACGAGGCAAGCGTCAGGAAGGCCCTGGCAAACCTGTCCTCCAACGGCGAGCCCCGATTTCGGGGCATGCGCGACGCAGCGCTGGCGCGCTCCCAGATCGACTGGATCTGCGGGCTGAACCTCACTCGGGCGCTCACGCTCTTTGCCCAGAGCCGCGGGCGCGCCGGCGTGTTCACGGCGGGACGCGTGCAGACGCCGACCCTGGCCCTGGTGGCTGCCAGGGAGGAAGCCGTGCTTGCCTTCAGGCCCGTGATCCACTACGGCGTCGCGCTTGCGCTTGAGCTTGGCGGCGTGCGCTTCGAGGCCGGGCTCGAGCTTCCCCCGGACCAGCTGGGCCTCGACGCTGAAGGCCGACTCGTCGATGCCGGCGAGGCCGGCAGGCTCGAATCCCGGCTCAAGGCCCTTGCCGGCGGCCATGCCCAGGTGGCTTCCTTTGCGCGCACGGAGCACAGCATCCCTCCGCCCCTGCCCTTTGCGCTCTCCGACCTCCAGAAGGAGGCGGGCGCCCGTCACGGGCTCGGCGCCAGGGAGGTGCTCGACAGCTGCCAGCGGCTCTATGAGCGGGGGCTGCTCAGCTATCCGCGCACGGACTGCCCCTACCTGCCCGAAGAGCAGCTGCCGGAGGCCCCCCGGGTGCTGGCAAGCCTCAGCGCCCTGCCCGCGCTGGAGCAGGCCTGCCAGGGCGCCGATCTGTCCCTGCGTCCGCGCTGCTACCAGAGCGCCAGGGTGGGCGCCCACCACGCCATCGTTCCCACGGGCGCCGGCGTCCCGGCCCTTGAGGGTGCCGATGCGGCCGTCTTCGCGCTCTGCGCCAGGCGCTGGCTGGCCCAGTTCCACCCCGACCAGCGCGAGGCCCGCTCCAGGGCCGTGCTGGAAGCCGGCGGGCTGACCTTCCGCGCCCAGGGCCGCGGCGTCCTCGAGCCCGGCTGGACCCGGGTCCAGTCCGGCGCAGGCCCGCAGGCAGGCCAGAGCCAGGCGCCCCTTCCCTTCCTGGAGCAGGGCGCGCAGGTTCCCATTGCGGGGGCCTTCCTGCGTCAGTTCCAGACCAGCCCGCCCGAACGCTTCACCGAAGGCGGCCTCGTCGACGCCATGAAGCACATCCAGCGCCATGTGGGCCGCCACGGCTACGGCATGGATGCCACCGAGGCGCAGAAGCAGGCGCTTTCCCGCTCCTGCGGCCTTGGCACCGAAGCCACGCGGGCGGACATCATCGAGCGCCTCATAGGGCACGGCTGTCTTGCCCGCAGGGGCAAGTGGCTTGTTCCCACCGACAAGGGCAGGGATCTCGTCAGCCTCTGTCCGCCCCAGCTCACAAGCCCCCTGGCCACGGCCGACCTCGAGGCCGATCTCGATGCCGTGGCCTCGGGAAAGGCGCCCTGGAAGCCTCTGGTCGAGCGGGCGGCCGTCCAGACGGCAGCCATGGTCGAGGCCGTCTTCGCCCAGAAGACGGAAGCCCTGCCCGTGGATCCTGCCTTCGCCTGCCCGGTCTGCGGGCGCGCCCTGGTGAAGCGCAAGGGGCATTCCGCAGGCTTCTTCGGCTGCTCGGGCTATCCCGAGTGCAGCTATGCGGCCGCCGATGCCGGGGGCCACCCCGGCGCCCCGCTGCGCACAGGCGCGGCAGGCCTGCCCTGCCCCCGCTGCGGCACGGGACGGCTGGTCCTTCGGGCCAATGCCGAGGGACCTGTCCTCGTCTGCCAGAATCCCGCCTGCGGCCACGCGATCGCAAGCCCCCCCGCAGGCCGGTCTGCCACAGGCCGGCAGAGGGGAGCCAGGCCTGCCGGCAGCGCAAGGCCGCGGCGCCAAAGGGCCAGGGCCTAGCACCGGCCAGGCCTTGGCCTCTCCCCTCCTGTTCCATCCCACCCCCATCCTTCACCCGTCCCGGGCGCAATCCTGCCCGGGGACGGAGGAGCTTTGAGCACGATGCACAACGATACCGCCGATCTCCAGCATTCTGCCAATCCCGTCGCTTCCGCCGCTCCTCAGCCTTCCCAGGCACCCGCAGCCCCTGCCAAGCCTTCTCCCCTTCAGCCTGCAGCCGACGGGACCCTTCCCTGCCCCGAGTGCGGTTCGCCCGTGGAGCCCATCAGCAAGAACGGCGTGATCCTCTTCTACGGCTGCACGGCCTACAGGAAGACGGGCTGCCGCGGCATGTGGAGCGCGGATCCCGACAATGGCGGCAAGCCCTTCGTCAAGATCTGTCCCGAATGCGGCAAGGCCCTCGTCAAGCGCCGCTCCAAGAAGGGCGGCAAGAGCTACGTCGCCTGCTTCAATGCCCAGAAGCACAAGTCGGGCGAAGTGCTCTTCTTTGACGCCGAGGGCGAGCCCGAGGCGCCCAAGCCCAGGCCCAAGGGCGAGTTCGTCTGCCCCGAGTGCGGCGGCCCCCTGAAGTACTTCAAGCTGAAGAAGGGGCGCAGCGCCGGCTCCATGTGCTTTGCCTGCTTCGAGAACAACAGGCACGCCAACTGTCAGCCGCGCTTCTTCGACGACGCGGACGGCGTGCCCGTGTTCGACAAGGCAGGCGCGGAGAGCCGGGCGTGATCCGGAGGCGTCCGGCAGCCTGCAGCCCCGCCCGCAGGCCGCTGCGCCGGCTGCTTGAGCGTGCCGGTGCAGGCCAGGCGGGGCTGGCGGCCAGAAGCGCCTTCCGCCTGGCCTTCCGCAGGCCTGACCGCTCCCGCGGCCTTGCGCCGGCTGGCCTGCCGCCGGCAGGGGCCCCCTTTGCCGAAATCCTCCGGCGCTGGCGCCTGGCGGAGCAGGATCTGCCGAAGGCCCTTGCCTTCTGGCGCCTCGAGGCCCTTGCCGGCTTTGGCCTGTGCGCCTTCGCCCTGACATGCCTTGCCGCAGGGCTTGCGGGCGGCCAGGAGGCGGGGGCCGTCCCTGGAACTGGCGCCGGCCAAAGCCAGGGCATGATCTGGGGCCTGGCGGGCATGGCTGCCAGCCTCCTGGCGCATCTGGCCAAGGCCAGCATGGCGCTGGCAGGCCTGGCCCTGGGCCTTGCCGCCTGCTGGCGCCGGACCGTGGCCAGCGGCCGGCGCTTCGTGCCCTTTGCCGAGTGGCTCTGCTTCTGGCGCTGAATGCAGCCTGCCGGTTCCGCAACGCCTGCGGGGCCGGCAGGCCCTGCCGGGCCTGGCGTCCGGCTGGGCTTGCGGCTGGGCCTGCGGCAGGCCGGAAGAAAAGGCGGTTCGAAGACGCCTGCTACTGCAGGATCTCGAGCTGCTTGACGTCGATCTTCGTCCTTTCGACAAACTCCTTGTCCACTTCGCCGGAAATGCGGACCAGGTTCTGCGGGGTCACGGTGCGGCCCATGAAGTACTTGTCGTCGATGTCGACGAGGATCTCGCCCGTGTTGTCCTTGAAGATGTAGTGCTCGTGGTCGCCGCCGGCACGTCTGACGATGTGGCCGGTGAGCACGACCCAGGAGTCGTCCCAGGCCCTTTTGGCCTGGGCCACGGTGCTGGAGGAGCCGCCTCCTCCGGGACCCTGGAAGCCGCCGCCCTGCGCGGGGCCCTGGCCGCCCTGGAAGTCGGCGAAGGCAGGAGAAGCCAGAAGCAGAACAAGGGCTAAAGCCGTCAGTATGCGCATAGGTTGCTCCTTTGCGCCCTTGCTGGGCGCATCGCTGGCTTGGGCGGGACTGCCGGGAGCCGGCTTCCCGCAGGCCGGTCTAGAAGGTGTATTCGAAGGCTGCCTGAACCTTCCAGGCATCCTTCTTGGAATAGCTGAGAGGGTCGTCCTCCATCCAGCGACGGTTCCAGGTCGACTTGCTGACGAGGTTGACCACGTAGCCGAGATCAAGGTGCACGGCGAAATTCTCGTACATTCTGTAGGTGCTGTCGAGGTTGAATTCGAGCAGGTAGTCGTTGGTCGTCAGGTAGGGGTTCTCGACGCCGCCCTCGTTCCAGGCCGTCCTGCCCTCCATGTAGGAGACCATGGAGACGCTGTTGGTGCCGCCCTGGAGCACGGCCCTGAAGGTGTGGCTGAGGCCCTCGAGGAAGCTCACGTCGCGCAGCTGCAGGCCCACGCCCCAGGTGCCGGAGTAGTCGGATCGCCATTCGCACATCCCGGGCTTGACGCCCCAGTCGAGGCCGCCGTAGCCGGTGAAGCTCGTGAAGCTGCCCTTGCCCCGAATGCTGGGCATGCGCTCGGAGCCGTTCTTGAGGTCGCCGTCGTCGCCCGAGGCGTACCAGGCCAGGACGCCGGGAGCGCCCCAGTCGAACCTGTACTCGACGAGGGCCTTGGCAAGCCAGCCCTGGCGCTGGGAGCTCGCCCGCACGTGCCGGTTCGAGCGCTCGCCGTACTTGGCGACGGTGTAGCTGCCGATGCTCTCCACGAAGCCGTAGTTGAAGTCGAGCTCGATGTGCAGCGGATCTCAGAGGTCGATGACCACGGGAAGGCCGGCCCAGAACATGGAGAAGCTGGACTTGCCGCTGGGGCCGAGGGGCGAGTCGTGCACGTCGGTCATCTCGTCGTAGTAGGAGGTGAGCGAGTCGAGCAGGCTGCCGTCGGCAGTCTTCCAGCCGGGCTGGTTGTAGCTCTTGCCTGCGCCGGTGTGCAGGAAGTGGTCTTCGACGCCCCCGGCCGTGCCGTCCCGGCTTATGCCGTTGAGGGCGTACTTGCCCAGGAAGCCGTACATGACCCAGGGCGTCAGCTTGACGCCGTCGAAGGTCAGGGGCACGGACAGGGCGAAGAGGTCCATGTTGTCCAGGAAGCCGGCTTCATGGCGCTGCTGGGGCGTCGCCGTGCGGGTCCAGCCGGCGAAGTTGTCGTTGAGCGGGCGCATCCAGGCGAAGGTGAGGCCGGCGTATTCGTTGATCTGCCAGTTGGCTGCCACGGCCGCCACGTCCGAGTCGAGGACGGCGGAGCCGCCGGCCGCGTTGGGCAGGGCAATGGGCTGGATGCCCATGCGGGTCTTGAGGTCGATGCCGGGCGCCATCCAGTCGATCCAGGCGCCCTTGACCTTGACGACCATGCCGTCGGCGCCGAGGGCGCCTCCGCTGGGGGTGCCGTCCGCGTAGGTGCTGCGGCCCCAGGCCTGGTCGCCGATTTCAAAGTAGAGCGTACCGGAGAGGGATTCGGAGGCCACGGCGTCCAGCTGCAGGCGGAAGCGCTGGCTGGCGCCGAACTTGTCTTCGTCGTTCAGCGGATCGTGGGTATGGTTCTTCTTGATAAGGCTCGCATCGCCAAGGGCGAAGCCGACGAGCCACTGGCCCTTGGCCTGAAATTCGACGGCCTGGGCGGCCGACTGGCCGGCCAGCGCCATGCCGGCTGCAAGAAGCGCAGAGAGACAGGCTTTGCCTGCTGTATGGGGGAAATTGGATTGCTTCGACATGCACAACCACTCCATGTAAACATAAGATGTAGCCGAGGCTTATAGAGCAAACACGGTGCAGCCACAATATTTTTGTCGCCGCATTTGCCGGTAATCATTTGCCTGCGGGACGAAAACATGACACAATTGCCGCATCGTCTGGAGCTAAAGTCCGCAAGCGCCTCCAGACAGAGGAGGAAGCCATGCCAGCCAAGGCCGTCTGGATAGTCGTCGGCGACATACACGAAAACCTTTCCCGCCTGCCCGGCATTCCCGAGCTGGCCGAGGCCCGGGGCATCCTCGTCAACGGCGACTTCACCAACTACGGAGGTCCCGGCAGACTGGAGCAGATTGTCGACTCGCTCGAGGCTGCCTGCCCCTGCGTGCTCGGGCATGCGGGCAATCTCGACAGGCCCGAGTGCCAGGACTGGCTCGAGGCCAGAGGGGCCAGCATCCACGCCAGAACCGTCGAGCTTGGCCCCGGCGTCTGCGCCATGGGCCTTGGCGGCTCCACGCCGACGCCGGCCCATACTCCCAGCGAGTTTGCCGAGGAGGTCTACGAAGGCTGGCTCACGGATCTGGCCAGGCAGGCGCAGGGCTTCAGGCAGCATGTCCTCGTCTCCCACAATCCCCCGCGCGGCTGCTCCTGCGACCGCATTGCCTGCGGCCTGCACGTGGGAAGCCAGGCCGTGCGCGCCTTCATCGAGGCGCATGCCCCGGCGATCTGCATCTGCGGGCACATCCACGAGGCCAGAGGCGAGGACAGGATAGGCCGCACCCGGATCATCAACCCCGGCGCCTTCAAGGACGGCGGCTACGTGGTGCTCTCCGCGGCCGAAGACGGCTCGCTCGAGGCAGAGCTGAAGTTCGCGGCGCCATAGCGGCAGCCCTGCCCTGCGGCCTTCCGCCAGCCCGGCCTGTCGCCAGCATGGCCTTTCGCCATCCCGGCCTGCCGTGGCAGAAGGCGCCTTGCCTTAGCCGGGCCGGAAGCCCATCTGCCGGCCTACCCGCCGAAGCGCATGGCCCCGATGTAGCGCTCGCGGAAGCCGGGATCAGCTTCAGGCCGGAGAATGCGGACGCCTTCCAGGCGCCGTGCCAGCGCCCGGCGCAGTTCGGGTCTGCGGGCAAGCAGGCACGCGCCTGCCAGCGAGGCATTGCCGCAGGCGCGGACAAGGCCAGCCGCTCCGCGGGGCACGAAGCCGAGATCCTCGAGGTCCTGGGCGTCGGCGTGCTGGCCAAGGGCGCCAGCTAGATGGATGCCGGCGAGGCTGGAGGCGTCAAGCCCCGCGTCCTCCAGCAGCATGTCCAGGGCAACGGCGAAGGCGGCCTTCACCTTGAGCAGCTCCTCCACGTCGCCAAGGGAAAGCCACAGGCCTCCCGGCAGCCTCAGCCGCGGGGTGCCCGGCCCCTCGAGGACGCTTGCGAGCAGGCGGGCAGCCAGGGGAGAAAGTCCTTCCCGCGTTCTGGCAAACTGCCCTTCCGGCGAGAGAAAGCCCGTGCGCAGGAGCAGGGCCAGCAGGGAGAGGTAGCCTGTGGCGCTGATGCCGGCAAGGGGAGCCGTGCCGCCGGCAGAGCTCTTTCCGTCCGCCGTGCCGCAGGCAAGCCCGAAGGGCGTGAGGGTGAAGCGGGTGGCGGCATCCGGGCCGGCCAGCCGCCCGCATTCCGGTCCCACGCCCTCCAGGGCGGGGCCTAGGGGAACGCTGGCCATGGCGATGGCGCCGTCCCTGCCGACGAGCGCGAACTCGCCGTTGGTGCCGAGGTCTGCCAGCACGAAGGGCCGGGGAACGCCCTGCTCCTCCAGGGCCAGCAGGCCGCAGGTCGCGTCCCCGCCGAGGAAGGGTCCTGCCAGCGGGGGAATCCATACCGGCGGGAGCCCCTCCACGGCAAAGCCTGCGGCTCCCCGGTGGGAGAGGCGGTAGGGCGCGCTGGAAAGCCCTGCGAGGTCGCGCTCGAGGAAGATGTCCGTCATGGCGGTGTTGCCCGCAAGGACGATCTCCGCCACGGAGCCGGGAAGGGAGCGGATGATCGCCTGCAGGCTCTGGCAGACGAGGCGCGAGAGCCTGCGGCGCCCTTCGGGGCTGGCCGCGAAGGCCAGCCGCGACATGACGTCGGCGCCGGCGCCTCCCTGGGGATTGAGCGTCTTGCCTGCCGCGACGGGGGTGCCGTCCGGCGCCAGTGCCTGCCAGCACAGGGTGGTCGTGCCGAGATCGACGGCAAGGGCAAGGCCGTCCTGCCCTCGCCTGCCGTCCTGCCCGCCGCTGGCTGGGCAAGCTTCGGGCAGGGCGTCTTCAGCTGCAGAAAGCTCAAGGAAAAGCGCCCCGCCCTCCGGGATGTCAGGCACCTGACGGCGGCAGGCCAGACGCCAGCCCTGGCTGACGGCCTCGGCCCCAAGCAGCTCCTCCTCGCAGGTCAGGGGTGCCGGCGCCTGCTCTTGATAGCGCACTCGGCAGCGCCCGCAGCGGGCAAGGCCGGCGCAAAGGCTCCGGGGGGCGACGAGGCCGGAAAGCCAGAGGGCTTCGGAGAGTTTCTGGCCGGGAATGGCTTGAATTTCAATGGTCTGCGGCGTTGTGCCTGCCACGGCAGGCAGGCTTGCCCTGATGGTTGTGCGTGTCATGCCAGCAGGATGCCTCAGGGAGCCTCCGCCGGCAAGGCCTGGCCTTGCTCCTTGTGGCAGAACCAGGCCGGTCCTCTGGCACGAAGCTTGCTTCTCTTGCAGGGATGGGCCAGAACAGCGTCAGCAAGCTGGCGCATCCTGCCCGTCTGCCCGTCTTTCCCCCCTGCCGGCGCCGTGCCGGGCAGGCCCCTGTCGGCGTGCCGCCCGACGCTCCACCTCCCCCCTTCGGAAGGCCTTGCCATGCAGAACACACTCCTCAGCCAGGACGAACTCGACTTCCTTCTGACCGGCGCCGTCAAGGACAGTCCCGACGAGGCGCCCTCGCCGGACGCGGCTGGCCAGGCCAGCCAGGCTCAGGCCAAGGCCCAGGGCCAGACTCAGGTTCAGGCCCAGGCCGGGCCCGCGGCCGAATCTTCTCCTGAAGCCGGCGCGGCCCCTGAAGCCGGCGCGGCAGCCGGCGCACGAGCCCTTGGCTTTTCCCCGGAAGCGCGCCTGCGCTTTGCCCTGCTCCTCCAGGAGGCCCTGCGGCAGGACGGCGATGCGCTCTGTCTGGTGCGCCCCGAACAGGACGGCGTCTGCGCTTCCGGCTGGAAGCCCTGCGCCGAGCTTGTCTGCGGGAGCCGTGCCTGCGTTGAAGCCGGAGGCAAGGTGTCCGGAACCCGGAGCTTCCGCCAGGCCGGCGTCAAGATCGATGCCCGGCTCGCCCAGGCGCTGCTGGCACGCGAGCTTGGGATTGCCGGCGCCTGCGGGCTTGCCGGCTGCGTCCCCACGAGGCTCGAGCAGACCGTGCTTAGGCACGCCCTGCGGGCCGTGCCGGACTGTCTTGCCAAGACCCTCGCCAGCGGGGGCGAGGGCTTCCAGGCACTCGGCATGGCTGTCCCTGCAGACGGCAGGGCGGATGCGGAGCAGGCAGGCTTCGGCTTTGCCGTGCGCCTGGGGAGCGGTGCGGGCAGGATCTGCGTCGAGCTGGCCTGACGGCGGACGCGCCTGGCCAGAGCCCGGCCCTACTCGCCCCTGATCCAGTAGGTGCTGAAGCCGTCGTCTAGATGGCCGTCCTCGATGTGCTTGAGGTCGCTTCTGCGGAAGGTGTCGCGGTACTCTTCGCGCGTGCGGCGCCAGCCCCAGAACTGCTGGCGGCGTATGCCCGAGTAGTGCAGAAGGCAGCGTATGCAGTTCTTCATGAAGTTGACGAAGCCCGCCACCTTGGACTGCTCCACGAGCAGCGAGGCGGAAAGGCAGATGATCTCGCCGCCAGGCAGGAGCATGTGGCGCAGCTGGGTCAGCATGCGGTCGAACTGCTGCTGGGGGATGCAGTAGTCTACGGCCGAGAGGTAGATCACGTCGTAGTGGATGTCGGGCGAAAGGCAGTCCGGCGGCTCGCCGATGAAGATGCGGGAGCCGGGAATGAGCCGGCGCATCCACTTCATGCCGACGGTGCTCGGCTCGTTGAGGTAGAGGTCCATGCCCTCGGGAATCTCCTCGAGCAGCACGCGCTCCATGTAGCCGACGCCGCAGCCGATGGAGAGCACGCGCACGGGCTCGCCCTCCTTCTTGGCGGTGCGGATGCGCTCCAGCCGCTTGGCCAGCCAGCGCGCGTCCTTGCGCTTGTTGGCCCGCCAGGCCTCGGGAAGGTCGTTCCAGTTCTGGAAGCGCCTGAAGAGCTCCTCGTAGAAGACTGCGTAGAACTTGGCATCGGCCAGATGGAAGAAGTGAGTGTACGCAAAGGTCGTGAAGGGGATGCCCTGCCAGCTTTCCTGATAAAAACGCCGCAATGTTGCCTCCGCCAAAGGAATTTTGAAATTTCATTTTAGACTAACGCGGAGCTGCCTTCAAGTGCTGATCAGCCAGTCAGCCAGTCATCGGCCTCGGTTTCGGCTCAGCTATGCTCGAAGCGCCTGGCCGGCGCCGCCTGGGGGGGGCGGCAGGTCTGCTCGCTGGGGGCCGGCAGGCCTGTCTTGGCTTGAGGGGAAAGGTCCGCTCCGGCTATGCTTGCCCAAGCAAGGCTGAGCTGGCCGGCGGGCGCGTTCCAGCGCGCCGGCAGGGCCTGAAGGAGGAAGGCAATGGACAGGGAAAGCCCCTGGCAGGCCATGGCGCGGCAGGCGCAGGCAGAAGCCAGGACCATCGTGGAGGAACTGGACATCGAAGGCTGCTGGCGCAGGGCCGGCGCCGAGATCAACGCCGTCGGCTCCTACAGGACCGGCCTGCTCGTCAGGCACAGGGACATCGACTTCCATGTCTACACGTCGAAGCTGGACCTTGACTTGAGCTTCGGCGTCATGGCCCGCCTTGCCCGGTCCCCCTGCCTGCACAGCCTGCACTTCGTCAACGGCAGCCTGACGGAGGAGCGCTGCCTCGAATGGCACGCCGTCTGGCGCAGGCCCGGCGGCGAGCCCTGGCAGATCGACATCATCCACATCGAGAAGGGCTCTGCCTTCGACGGCTATTTCGAGCGCTTTGCCGACCGCCTCTGCAGCCGTCTGGACGCCGAGTCGCGGGATGCCGTCCTGCGCCTCAAGTACGAGACGCCGGAAGCCGAGGCCGTGCACGGCATCGAATACTACCAGGCCGTGCTCGAGGGAGGCGTGCGCACGCTGGACCAGCTTCGCTGCTGGCGCAGGGCGCATCCCCTGGCCGGCGTGAACCTGTGGATGCCCTGACGCCGTGCCAGGCGTCCTTGCGTACGGCGCAGCCTTGCGCTCACGTCCATGGCACGGACCTGGAAGGGGCTGTCGCCCCAGTCCTGTCGGCCTGGTGGCAGGAGGCTGCCGTCGAAGTGCTGCAGAAGAAAGATGGCCGCAGAGGCGAAGGCGCATATGGCAAGAACGGAGAAGATGGTGGAACGGCGAGGCTTCGGGCTCTCCTTGGCCTTTGCTCCTTGGCCTTGCTCCTTGGACTGCTTCGTGGACTGGCAGAGGCATAGCGGCCTGCACGGCCTGCACGCGCTTGCGCCGCTGGCAGAGCGGGCGCAGATGCGCCCTGCCGCTATCGGGCCAGATGCTTGAGGGCGCCGTAGCCTTCCCTGTCCATGTCCTCGAGCGGCACGAAGCGCAGGGCCGCGCCGTTGATGCAGTAGCGCAGGCCGCCGAGTTCCCTGGGCCCGTCGCTGAAGACGTGGCCGAGATGGGCGCCGCCGGCCCGGCTGCGGACTTCGGTGCGCTCCATGCCATGGCTCAAGTCGGCCGACTCCTTCAGCACTTCCGGCGCGATGGGCCTGGCAAAGGCCGGCCAGCCGCATCCGGACTCGAACTTGTCTGCCGAGGCAAAGAGGGGCTCGCCCGTGGTGACGTCCACGTAGATGCCCCGCTCCCGGCTCTTCCAGTAGGGATGGCTGAAGGGGCGCTCGGTGCCGGCGAGCTGGGTGACGGTCCAGGCTTCGCTGGAGAGCCTTGCCTTGAGCTCCCCGTCCGAGGGCCGGGCGTAGCGGTTCGGATCCAGCGGGTCTGCCCCGGCAGGCTTGGCGGGCAGGTCGCCGAGGCTCTCGAAGGAGATGTGGCAGTAGCCGCCGGGATGCTTCTTCAAGTAGTCCTGATGATAGTCTTCGGCTGGATGGAACGAGGTCAGCGCTTCGAGCTCGACAGCGACCTTCCCCTGCACGCTGGCCTGCACGCCGGCCATGACGCTGGCCAGCACGGGCCTGTCTGCAGGGTCTGCGTAGTACATGCCGGTGCGGTACTGGGTGCCGATGTCGTTGCCCTGGCGGTTGACGCTCAGCGGGTCGATGATCTTGAAGAACTGGATGGCGAGGGTTTTCAGGCAGACGCGGGCTGGATCGTAGACCACGCGCACGGTTTCGGCATGGCCGGTTTTCCCCGTGCAGACATCCTGGTAGGAAGGATGCCTGGCCGAGCCGTTGGCGTAGCCGGCCTGCGTTTCGGCAACGCCGGGGATGCGCGAGAAGTACTCCTGCACGCCCCAGAAGCAGCCGCCGGCAAAGTAGATCTCGCGCAGGGCCGGGGCCCTGCCCTGCCCCGGCGAGGGATCGCCGGCCGAAGTCGGCGCGGCGCTGGCCGGGGAACCGGCCAGGGAGCCAGACAGGGCGCCGGTCAGGAAGAGGACTGAGCCGGCGAGCAGGATGAGGCAGCGATGCATGTCGTTCTCCTAGACAGCAGGGGGATGGCTGGCGGTGCCGGCAATGGCGGAGAGCCCGCCGCATCGCCCGGATTCGCATGGATTCGCACGCTTCGCCTGCAGAGTGCGCCGGCAGGGCCTGCGCGTCCCCGCATTCGCATGCAGGCCGGGCGCAGGCCTGGCGGACGATGCCGCCGTGCCGTCGCTGCCCTGGCAGAAGCCTGTCAGGCTACTGGAAAGCCTGCCCGAGCAGCTGTCTGTGGCGGCGCTCGACCGCCTTATTGTACTTCCAGCCGTTCTGCCGCACGTCCCTGAGGTAGTCTCCGGCAAGCCTGCCCGTGACCGTGCCCTTCAGGCGCGAGGCGCCTTCCTCGAGCCCCCTGCGCACGTCTTCGGCCATCCTCCCGCCGGCAAAGGCCGGAGAGTTGTCGAGATCCGAGAACAGGCACAGCTCCATGAGCGCCTCGTACTGGGCGGCGGCCTGGCTGCGGGCCAGTCCCGTCGCGCCTGCCTGGATGAAGCGCTCCCACTCCAGGGCCCAGCCGAGCATCTCGCCGATGCTGAAGAGGAGACCCGCATCCTCGACGAGGACGGCGGGCTGGCGCCGCTTCAGCCGGGCATAGTCTGCCATGGCCGGCGAGAGCCTGGCGTAGAGCCTGGCCTCGAAGGCGCCCTGATCGACCTGGAAATAGGGGGTGCCCTCGGTCATGGCCTTGACGAGACCGTGCCTGGCCAGCTCGGCAAAGCAGGCCTTGTCGGCAGGAGAGAGCCTGGCGTCGTCGAAGCTCTGCGCCCAGCGCGCAAAGAGGGGCTGGGCTGCCCTGTCGGCGTCCTGATAGGCCTTGGCGTCCTCGAGTCGCCTGAGCGGGGAGCTTTCGGAGGCGTAGAGCCGGTCCGCTTCGGCGGGGGAGAGTCCGTCGAAAGCGCGGATCGCCTTGCGGACGGCTTCGTCCCAGGCTGCCACGGCATCCGCGAGGCCGGGCACGGCCGCCAGGGCAGCCCCTGCACCGCCCGCATCGGCGCCGGCAGCCTCCGGCCGGGCGCTCCTAACGGAGGACGCCTCGCGCCTTCTGCCGGAGCCGAGAGGCGAAGCCTCCACATAGTCGGCGCAGATCCAAGCGTCCTGGCGGCTGTAGCCTGCCTCCGGCGACTCCAGCTTGTAGAGCACATGGTACCACTGCCGTCCATCGCCGGCCGTCGTGGCGCCGGAGGCGACGAATTCGCCGTGCCGGACGTCGGCATCGGCCATGTCAGCCACGTCGTGCGAGCTGCCGGGCCCCTGGCGCAGGCGCACGCCGGCGCCGGTGACCTTGAGGAGGACAAGGCCGGTGCCGGAGGCCTCGGCCTGCCGCAGAATCTCCTCCTTCTGGACAAGTGGCGGCTGGCCGAAGAACACTTCCTGAGACTGCGGCGCCGCAAGGGCGCCGCCTGCCAGGAGCACCAGTGCGGCTGCAGCCGCCGAAGAACGGAAAAGCATGGCTTCCTCCTTCATGCCGGCGCGCTCAGCCTGAGGCAGAACAGGGCGTTGATGATGGCGCGACCGAGGATGAAATAATACCACATATTTAATGATTATTTTGCCAATTTAAAGGCGATTAAATCACCTGTTTCTTCTTCAACATAAGATAGATATTTACCTTCAGAAAATGTATATTCAAAATTTCCTTCTGGTTCTTTAATGTTAACTCCATTTTTACTTTCCGTCCATTTTGCTTTTTTTTCACCTTCTCCATAGCTAACTATGACAGTTCCATTTTTTTTGAAGACAAAATAAGATTGTTTATAGAGAGATGAACAGGCGTTCTTTAGCGAATCTCCCTGTTCACATGCATAGAATTTAACGTTATCTGCATTGTTGTTAAACAAGGATTTGAAATTAGCCGATTCGGCCATTGCCACGGATGCTGAGCAAAGCAGGACGGCTGCGGAAAGGAAGGTCAGTGCTTTCTTCATGTCTGTCTCCAACTTCATGTCTGTCTCCAACGGAGGGGTTGCGGAACGGGAAAGGCTCGGGAGAAGCTTCCGGCCAGGCGCAGGGGGCAAGTGGCGGCGAATTCTTGAACCACGCGCTCGCGAATTAGTGATCCACCTGTGCTCGCGAATTGCTGATCCACCCGTGACCCTGGTCCTCGACGGCGCAGACGGCATTGCCTGTCGTCGGGATGCCCAGCGTCCTCCTGCCGAAGTGCCGGCCCTTGGCGCAGCTGTCCTTCCGGAAGGTCATGCACTTGGCCTTGCCGAGGACTGCGCGGATCTCGGCAGGCGAGTTCCCGCCCCCGGCCGTGCAGGCGCGGAAAGTCAGGCTGCTGGCGCCCAGTCCGCTGGAAAGGGCTTCCTGGCCAAAGGGCCGGGATGGAGCTTGGGGTGCGAAGGCAAGGCTGAAGTGGCGGTGCATCATGGGAAGATTCCTGCGCGCTGGGCAGGCGGCTTGAGGAAGGCGTCTGGCTGGCATGCCGGCCATGTTGCCGCAGAGGGCGCGGTCCTGACAACTCTGGGGCGCGCGGGAGGGGATTGCCCCTGCAGGGCGCCCGGCGCGCTGCGGGAAGTGGACGCCCCGTGAGGCCGCCTGGGGCGGAGCAGGCGCAGCTAGCCATTGCCGCAGGAGGCGGCAGAAAGGGATGCTTTGGCGATCCAGCCCGTGGCCCTCCCCCTTGCGGGAACCTCCGGAAATCTCGATGCTGAGGCAGGCTCCTTCGCCTTCCTGCATGAAGAAGGCGCGCGGCTGGGCCGGGTGCGACTGGCAATGTTGGCATGGCTTGAGGACGGGCCTGCCTCATCTGCCCTTGCTCTTCTTAGGCTGGGGAAGATCGCCGGCCACGGCATCCATGAGCTTTGCGAGGAGCCCAGGGCCGTCCACGCCTTCGATGCGCAGCATCGCCTTCCCGCCCTCGTAGGGAAGTTCCAGGCGGGCATGGGGCAGAAGCCTGCGCGCGGAGGCCGTCGGCTTCACGAGCAGCCTGTCGTCGTAGATGCCGCCGACGACCTTTCCCTTCACGTAGAGGATATATTCCCCCATCATCGCCCTGAACGAAACGTCCTCCAGCAGTGCGAGCTGGTCCAGCACGCGCTCGAGGGTCTGCCGGCTTGAAGCCATGGTGCCGATACCTCCCTTGCCCTGCCGGCGCGCCTGAAGGGCGCCGCAGGGGAGCTTTGCCTGGAAGCCTGGCGCCGGCGGGCGCTGCCCCGGCAAAAGGATCGGGCCCGACAGGCGAACGCGCCTGCGGGCCCGGGAAAGACATGCCGCTGCCGGACCGGCCGGCTATTGCGGCCAGATAAGCTGCAGGATCCAGTAGGAGCAGGCCCCCACCAGGCCGGCGGCAGGCAGGGTCAGGGTCCAGGCCACGATGAACTGCTTGGCCACGGTCCAGTGCACGGCGTTGAGGCGCTTGACCGAGCCCACGCCGAAGATGGCCGAGGAGACGGTGTGGGTGGTGCTCACCGGCGCGCCGAAGATGCTGGCGCCGGCAATGACGAGGCCGGTCGCGCTCTCGGCGGCGAAGCCGTGGTAGGTTTCCAGCTTGAAGATGCGGTTGCCCATGGTCTTGACGATGCGCCAGCCGCCGATGGCCGTGCCGAGGCACATGGCCAGGGCGCAGACTATCTTGACCCAGAGCGGGACCTCGATGGCCGGCAGGAAGCCGAAGAGCACGAGCGCCAGCGTGATGATGCCCATGGTCTTCTGGGCGTCGTTGAGGCCGTTGCTCAGGGCCACGAAGCCGGCGGAGAACCACTGCAGCTTCCTGAAGGTGGCGATGACCCGCGCCCTGCGGTGCCTCGAGCATATCCAGTAGAGCAGCCACATGATGAGGAAGCCGACGGAGAAGCCGATGAGGGGCGAGCCGACGAGGGGCACGAGGACCTTGAGGACCAGGCCCTGGAAGTTCACGGCGCTGGGGCCGGCATGGGCCCAGCCGGCGCCGATGAGCCCGCCGATGAGGGCGTGGGACGAGGACGAGGGTATGCCCAACCACCAGGTGAAGAAGTTCCAGAAGATGGCCCCCACGAGGGCGGCCAGCACGAGAATGTGGCAGCCCTCGACGACGTGCGGGTAGACCAGGCCGCCACCCAGGGTCTTGGCGACTTCCGTGCCCAGCAGCGCGCCCACGAAGTTCAGGGTGGCCGCCATGGCGATGGCGTACTTGGGCTTTGCCACCTTGGTGGAGACGATGCTCGCGATGGCGTTGGCGCAGTCGTGGGCGCCGTTGGTGAAGTCGAAGATCAGGGCCGTGGCGATGATCAGGATGAGCAGTATCGGGACCTCAAACATTTTTCAGCACCGCTTCTTCGATGTCTTCCGCCAGGTCCGTGAGCTTGGCCAGCACGGTCTCGAGCCTGTCGTAGATCTGGACCCACTTGAGGGCGTCCGTGAGATCCAGCGGCTTGACGTCCTCGGGCAGGTCCATGCACTCGGCAACGCCCACGGCGACGATGGTGTCGCACTCTTCCCTAAGCATGCGGAAGGCGCGGGTCTTG
>ODAI014653972.1_pt1 | contig 21810 bp, 12 predicted proteins | sample 1539321 | NCBI WGS metagenome assembly ODAI01 (sample SAMN02144231, study PRJEB22623) | gut metagenome | biome: sheep rumen | host: Ovis aries | place: New Zealand | reverse complement strand
TAATCAACGCCCGCGGCTGCGCCGGTATAACGTACGCCGGGCTGGTCGTGGTTCTCGATGCGGATGACATCCTTGGGGTGGATGGCCATCACTTCCGCAGTAGTGGCCTCTATTCCGTTGATGCGTAGTTGCACATCGTCGTTGGACAGCGTCTTGACGGTGTTGTCCGCTTGGTTGACCACGATGCGCGGAATCTGCAGGTTCTGCAGCAACGATACTCCGTCCGAGGAGGCCTTGCGCTGCTCGCGGTTAGGCAGAAGCACTTGTTTGTCCACTTTTTGAATAACGTTCTTGCTCTCAACAGTCACTTCCTGAAGCACGAAATCGGAAGCGTTAACTTGCAAGGTGTCGTTGTTTTGAGCCATGAGGTTCATGGCGATAATCAGTGCAAAAGCACTAAGAATACTCTTTTTCATTGTCGTATAATATGTAGTTTTACTTGTTTGTTTCGCGTTCATAGCGTCATTTCGCCGCATATGTTACCGGTTCGAAATCTGCTGCAAAGGTACTACAAAAAGTGTATTATATCCAAATTTCCGGGTTTATATTTTTGAGGAAGAAACCCAGCAAAACAGGGCATTTGCGAAGAAAAAGTTTATATCCGCGATTTTTGTGTTTATATTATTTGGTCATGTCAAAAAAAAGTAGTACCTTTGTGCCCGAAATCGATCAAAAAGATGAAGAAACAGGTACTATATTTAGCATTAGTGTTGTTGCTCGCGGGTTGTATTTCGCGCGATGTGCAACGGGTGGAAATGGCGGAGTCATTGCTGTACAGTAATCGTGACTCGGCAGAATTGCTGCTTCGGCAGGTGGAGCGTCCCGAACGTTTGGACGAAGCCCATCTGGCCCAATATTGGTTTGTGACCTGTGATTTGCACGCCAACTCGATGCAGTCGCTGTCGGAGGACTCCATGATTTGTTGGGCATCGGGCTACTACCGCAGGCAGTGGGAACAGGAACATGGTGATGCCCGTGCGATGATGTTGACCGGACTGGAGGAAGCGATGTACTACTGGTGGAACGGCAATAAACAGCAAGCACAGGCTGTGATGCAGCGACAGAAAGAGTACGCCGACGAAGTGGCAGAACTGACAGGCGACCATCTGTGGCAGGTAGTTGTGCTGCGCGTGTCGGGCGAGTTGGCTATGCGCGATTATGATTATGAACGGGTGCGTGCGTGCACGGAGACACTCATCGGGCTGGACGACGGCAAAGCCATTCATCTGGACGAAGTGGAGCGCGTGTATAACGCTTTGGCGATTGTATATTTCTCGCTCGGCGAGTACGACAAGATGGAATGGGCCTTTGAAGAAGCTATTGCCAATGCGGCAGACTCGACGTTTATCGTCAATGTGGTGCGGCGCAATTATGCTGATTTGTTGGGTGAGACGGGCCAGACAGACCGCGCCATAACCATACTGGATGAACTGACGGAGCAGTATCGCGAAGCGGACAACTGGCTGCAGGTGGAGAGCCTGTATTCGTTGTCGCGGATGTGGTTAAACAAAGGCAACAAACAGCGCGCAGACCATTATATGCGCGAGGCGGAGGAGTTGTTCAGCCGATATAAGGCGGATTCTGTTCAGTTTGATCCCGCAACCGATGCGGCTTTGCTGGCGCACAGACAGGTGTTGGATTACGCGATGAGCGGGAGGTACAACTTTTTCCCGCTGGTGCAGTACAACAACCGTTGGTCGGAATCGGACTACGTACGCTATCGTGTAGCTGAGGCCAAGGAGCGCTCCATTCGTGACCTGAGCGAGCGCAATCTGTACCTGACAATCAGCAGACAGCGACTGGTGATAGTATTGGTGTTGTCGGCGTTTTTGGCGCTCGGGTTGCTGTTCCTGTTTTTGTACTTGTACAACCGCCGCAAGCGCTTGCTGATGCAGAAAGAAGAGGAAGTGGAGACGTTGCGCAACATGTTGAATAACAGCAACTCTTCGAATCCGGAAAACGTGCAGCAACTGATGTTGAGACAGCTGGGCTTGATAAAGACTATCGCAGGCTCGCCTACCGAAGCCAATCAGCAACTGTTGGCACAACTGACCTCCATGGATGAGAACAAGGCTTCGTCTCTGATGGACTGGACAAGCATCTACCGCACCATAGATATGGCCTACGACGGCTTCCATAAACGTGTGGTGGGAAAATACGGCGAGGTGCTCAACGAAAAAGAAATCCAGCTCTGCTGTTTGCTCAAAGCTGGATTCTCGACCAAAGAAATCAATATGCTCACCCGCCAAAGTCTCCAGACAATCTATCAGCGCAAGACCCAAGTCCGTCAGAAACTCGGTCTGGCAGAGGGTGAGGACATCATAACGGCGATAAAATAAGGGCGAGGCACTTAAAGCGATATCAACAAACCGACCCACTGCCAGATGTTCAGCCTTTCGCCGAAGAGCAACAGTGCTCCCACGAGCGTCCACATCGGGCGAGTAGCTTGCATGGGGCTAACGACAGAAATTCTAAACTCTAAATTTTGAACTTTTCACTTTGAACCATGTCAACTCCTTCTTTTGAGAAGGAGGGAATGGTCATCAATGCGCGGTAGAAAGCGTCAGCGGATAGGGGAGACAGCGCCATGGTGCGTGACTTATAGTTGTATATGGTGTTGAGGCTGTAGTCGAGGATGTCTGCGATGATTTCATTTTGACCAATTCCGAGCCTGATAAGTGCAAAGATTCGCAGTTGAGTGTTGAGCAGTTCGCCTTCTTTGAGGGTGATGCGGTTTTGGGGGAGTAGCAGATTATTGAAGTCGTGTACAAAGGTGGGGTAGAGGCTGAGCAGCAGCGTGTCCATCTGTCTTCCGAAGGCTATTCGTTGCAAACGTGCGTCTGCTTTTTTTGGTATGGTCAGTAGTCTGTTCCACTGTCGATTGACGGCATTTTCCTTCACATCTTGCTGGTATTGGGCTATCGTGCTCAGGTACTGCGAATGGCCGACGAGCAAGGTGCCCAGCAATTCTTCTTTGAGTTTGTTTGCCTCCACCAGATGCTCATTCATCTGATGGATGGTGTGCCGTGCCGCATGTATGGCTTTGTTCTTGCGCGCCAACACAATGATCCCGACTATTCCGGCACAGAAAAGCAGTGCGACTACCCCCAGCAATGACCACGCGAAATGCTGTTGTTGCTTCAGTTGCTCCATCCATTGTTCCTCTATGATAGGCAGACTTTGGGCAATGCTCACCTGTCGGTAACGCGCGTTGTATTGCTGTGCGTCATGCATGGCGATATGTATATACCTATTTGCCAACTCTGTCTCGCCTTCTTTGAAGAGCAATTCGGCAATAGTACGCATTGCGACGGTCTCAAAGGTGGAGGATCGAATGTCGCAAATAGCGGCTTCTACCGACCAGCGTAAAGCGGCATGATTGTCACCGGATAAACGGTAGAGGTGTGCTAATGTGCTGGCGTAAATAGCGCGGTGGTGTAGAGAGGGTGGGGTGGCACGCAACGCTGCCTCACACCGCTCAATGCTTCGGGTGTAGTTTTTCTCCCGCAGGTCCAATATTGCCGAAAGGTAGTGGAATTGCGCCGTATCGCGAGCCGATGTTCGTTTGAGCAGTATTTCTGCAGATTGGTTACCAAGACGATTATATTTCTCTCCTATTTCCCCTCCGGCATTATCCGCCATGTCCCACATCAGTCTCGAATATATGGCGAGATAGTCGTCATAGAGTGTGGAGTCCGTGCCACTCCATCGGTCCAACAGGTCTGATGCTTCTTTGAAAAGTCCGCCCGAGTGAAAAACAAAAGCACGACACAGGTCCACCTCTGACAGTTGCGCTTGTGTGGCTTCTTTTTCCATAAAACGAACAAAAATGAGTGCAGTATCGTAGTTGTACGATTTATATTCTTCGTATAATTCTTTGTAGATACGATACGGCTCATTTTCCGTAATAGCAGTGCGGTATAAACTATCGATTCGAGCACGTTTGAGCGACTCTATCTGTGGTCTTTCCGACAAGATGGCATCGAGTTCTTGCAATTGCCTTTTTTCGCTGTTAGTCAGTGCGTATGCTCCTACTAATACTTGCGTAAGTGCAAGCAATATGAGTACTCTTAGTTTCATAGGTTTTGCAATTTGGGTGCAAAGTTACAAAAATTATTTGATATGTCAAAATATAAAGCGTAAAAAAGTGTAATTTTACTATATTTTATCTATATTATTTGCCCAAGTGGAATAATTGAAGTAATTTTGCAGAAAAATTTACGACTATGATGAAACGATTTGTTTTTTTATCTCTGTTTTGCTCAGTGCTTTGGGCATGTTCCCGAGAAGACCTCTCCGTCTGTTCGCCTGATGGAAGTTTGTGTGTTAATGTTTGTTTGCAAGAAGACGGGAGTCTTAGTTATTATGTTAAGCGTGCCGGAGTTTTCGTGATCATGCCTTCTGCATTGGGTATTGAAGCAGATGGTATTTCCTTATCGGACAATTTTTCTATTCTTCAAACGGAGAAATCTTCCGTATCTACTCAGTGGGAAACGGTGTGGGGAGAAGAGCGTCTTATCTCGGATGAGCACAACGCGCTTTGTGTACATCTTCGTCATGCGAGCGGTGCTCTTTTGGACGTGTGCTTGCGCGTATATAATGATGGTGTTGCTCTTCGTTACAGTTTTCCCAAGCAGCAACAGGAGCAGTGGGTCATTACCGATGAGTTGACTGAATATCATTTTGCCTCAGAGCCTCAGGTGTGGTCTATCCCATGGCGGACGGAGTACTATGAAGGTTTATGGCAAAAGAGGCCGCTCCTCAGCGTGGCGGATACACTGTGCTCTCCGCTCACTTTTGAGTTGGAAGACGGCTCATATGCTTTTCTGCACGAGGCCGCTCTTACGGACTATCCCGCTCAAAATTTCTTTGTTGAGGACGGGGTTCTTCGTACCTATCTTACACCCTGGCTCAGTGAGATGAAGGAGCGCAGGACAAGCGCCGGAGAGAGTGTTAAAGCTTATAAAGAAGCGCCCTTCAGTACGCCGTGGCGTTTCATAGTACTGACGCCGACGCTCTCGGAACTGGTGGCTTCTCGTATCATGCTGAACTTGAACGAGCCTTGTGCCATAGAAGATACAGAGTGGATTCGTCCGCAGAAGTTTCTGGGCATATGGTGGGGGATGCACATCAAGACGATGACGTGGGAAGCAGGTCCTAAGCATGGTGCTACTACGGAGAACATGGAGCGTTATCTTCGTTTTGCCAAGGAGCACGGCATAGATGCAGTGCTTGCAGAGGGTTGGAATTTGGGCTGGGAAGATTGGAAGCATTTTGATTTCACCACCCCATATCCGGACTGGGACATGGACTACTTGAGCCACTTGAGTGACAGCCTCGGCGTGGCTATTGTAGGACACAATGAGACAGGGGGTAATGCGGCATCCTATGAGCAAGATCTCGATAGCATCTATCGTTACCATGCCGCGCATGGGATTCATACCATTAAAACAGGTTATGTGGCTCCCATTATCAGAACGACAGACGGTTTGCAGTGGAATAAAGGCCAGTCCGGGGTTCGTCATTACCGCAAGGTGATAGAGACAGCGGCAAAGTATCATATTATGATAGACAATCACGAGCCGGTAATGCCTACAGGATTGCAGCGCACGTATCCGAACTTGCTCACTCAAGAAGGTGTTCGCGGGCAGGAGTGGAATGCGTGGAGCAATGATGGTGGTAGTCCGTGCGAGCATGTGACTGTTCTTCCTTATACCCGTATTCTGGCAGGGCCGGTAGATTACACTCCGGGCGTATTCCATTTTGAGAACCCGATTATTCCCACTACGCGTGTACATGCTACGCTTATGAACCAATTGGGTTTGTTTGTATGTTTCTACTCACCTCTGCAAATGGCGTGTGACCTTCCGGAGCATTACATGGAGCACCCCGATGCTTTTCGCTTTGTAGAGCACGTGCCATGTGATTGGGAGCGATCAGTCCTCGTAGATGGCGCAATTGGAGATCTGTGCGTCTATGCTCGTCAAGGTCGCGGCACGGAGGACTGGTACGTGGGAGGTATTACTGATGAAGAGGAGCGTGAAGCCATCGTGCCGCTCTCGATGCTGGTGCCGGGAAAATCTTATCACATGACTCTTTACCGAGACGCAGAGGATGCCGACTGGAGCACGCGCCCGTATGCATATGTCATAGAGGAGATGGAGGTGTCTTGTGCGGACACGCTCCGTGTACGGATGGCTTCGGGAGGCGGTTTTGCGGCAGAAATTCACCCTATAGAATAATCAACTAATCAACATACACACATGAAACGAAGAATTCTCATCCTTCCACTCCTTTGGCTTAGTGCCTTGGTCTGTGCACAGCCTCGCGTCTTCCGAGGAGTGGTTACCGACACCGGCGGTGAAACGCTAATCGGTGCTTCCGTGCTCGTAGAGGGCACGACCAACGGAACAATCACCGACTTCGATGGTCAGTTCGAGATTACTTGTGAAGAGGGAGCACCGCTTGTTTTCTCTTACATGGGGTATCAGTCGCAAACTCTGCCCGCATCGCAGAACATGAAAGTGCAACTTTCCGAAGATTCCGAGCAACTGGAAGAAGTCGTAGTTATCGGCTATGGTAGTCTCAGTAAGAAAGAGGTGTCCAGTTCTATTGTTCAGATTGATAGTAAGAGTTTTGTGAAAGGGCCGATGAACAATCCGATGGAAATGCTCAACGGTAAGGTGGCAGGTTTGACTGTGAACAGCACCTCTGCTGCGGATCCTAATGCCTCTTCTTCGTTGCAGATTCGCGGCGCAGGCTCTCTGAGTGGTAGCAACGAACCTCTTTATGTGATTGATGGTATTGCGGGCGGTGATATCCGTAATCTCAGTTCGCAAGACATCGAATCCATCACCGTGCTCAAGGACGCTGCTTCTGCGGCTATTTACGGTACTCGTGGCGCCAATGGTGTCGTGCTTATTACTACGAAGAAAGGTTCGTCCGAACAAGGCAGGGTCAGTGTGACATACGATTCTTATTTTGGAGCCAATGTGGCTAAACCGCATATGGCTGTATTGTCTGCTGATGAGTTCCGTCGCTCCCGTCGTGGCACGGACTATGGCTATAATACCGATTGGTATGGTGCCATCACGCGTCCTGCGGCGTACGACATCAACCAGTACGTGAACGTGGCTACTTCCGTGAAGGGAGGTAGCTATAGTGCATCTCTCAACTACAAAGATGCAACGGGTCTTGACATCGTCAGCGGTCGTCGCGAGTACGGAGGCCGATTTGCTATGGAGCAGAAGATTCTGAAAGACTATCTCACTATTTCTGCCAGTTTGGCGGGGCGTCGTGTGGACGAGAAATGGGGCGATAACAGTCAGGTGGATAATGCTTTGAGCATGAATCCCACCATGCCTATCTATAATGAGGACGGGTCGTACTACCAGCCGACGGGTACCACCGGAGCGACCAACCCCGTGACCCGCCTGCTTGAGACGGCGTCCAATGGTCAGCGCTTGTATGTGCTCGCCAATGTGGGGCTCAAGGTGAAACTCTATTCCGATGAGCATCATGGTCTGAACACCTCCGTTGCCTACTCGTTGGACTACAACGACCTCAAGTCCAACACGTATGCTTCCTCTCTTTCGAACGAGAGCTATTGGGGTGGTTACAAAGGCCGTGCTAACATCAATTATCAGAAGAATCAGACCCACCACCTTGATTGGTTGATCAACTATGATTTTCAGATGGATGATCATACCTTGCGCGTTGTGGCCGGAACTTCTTGGGAGCAACACACGTGGGAACAAGCAGGTGCTGAAAACCGTGACTTCACTTTCGACAACATGCTCTGGAACAATTTGGCTTCGGGCAGTTGGTTGGCGCAAGGTCTCGCCAGCATGTGGTCCGGTAAGACCCAAAACTCGCTGTTAGGTTTCTTCGGGCGCGTCAATTACAATTGGCGGGACATGCTTTTTGTGAGTGCGAGTATCCGTCGTGAGGCGAGTACGAAGTTCGGCTCGAAGAGTCGCTGGGGTAATTTTCCCTCAGCCAGTATAGCATGGGAGATGACGTCTGCGGACTTCATGGAGCCGGTAAAAGGTGTAGTGAAGAGTCTTAAGCCTCGTTTCTCCTATGGTCAGACAGGTCGTGAACCCAATGATGCATATCAGTCTCTTGCCACCTATTCTCCTCGTCACCAGTATTTTATGGACGGTGAGTGGGTTGTGGGCTATGCTTCTTCCTCCAACGCTAATCCTTTGCTGAGTTGGGAGAAGTCGGAGAGCTATAATATCGGTGTGGATTTCGATTTATGGAATCGTCTTCGCGGAAGTATTGAGTACTATATTCGTCGTTCACCGGATTTGCTCTACCAATATACAGCGCCTCAACCTCCGTATGTGCATCCCTCTATTTTGGTCAATGTGGGCACTACAACGAATCGTGGCGTGGAACTGAGTTTGAGCGGTGACATTATTCGTGGCAAGAATTTTGATTGGACGATGGGAGTCAATTATGCCTACGGTCGCACGTATCTGACCAAATTGTCCAACGATGTGTATCAGGCGGCTTATCTCGACCTCTACTTGAAGCCCGGTGTGGGTACTTCGGAGTATTTCTTCCGTGTAGAGGAAGGAAGTGAGATTGGTCAGTTCTACGGCTATGAGTTTGCCGGGATTGACCAAAGCGGCAACATGCTCGTTTATGACAAAGAGCACAACGCCCAGCCCGTGGGTTCAGCCGACCCGTCGTGGAAGCGGAACATAGGGAACGGTGCGCCTCGTCATACGCTGAGTTGGACGAACAGTTTTGAGTTCTATAATTTTGATTTGTCCATTCTCTTCACCGGTGCTTTCGACTACGATATTTTCAACATGCGCAAGTATGGCATGGGTCTGGTGGGTTGCGGAAGCGACAATGTGCTGCGTACAGCCTACACAACGGATAAATATGTGAAGACGGGCGGCGGCGTTATTACCAACTATTTCCTCGAGGATGGTTCGTACTTCAAGCTCGATAACATCACGTTGGGGTACAATTGGCGTTGGCAAGACAAAGTGGTGGATGGTCTGCGCTTATATGTGACAGCGAAGAATATTGTCACCATGACGCGTTACTCCGGCAACGACCCCAGTATTGTCACAGTGACTGGTATAACGCCAGGTGTGGACGTATCTTCCGCCTATCCTACGGCTACGCAACTTTGTTTAGGTGTAACTCTCAATTTGCATTAACATCATGAAAACAATATTGAATAAAATCTCATTATCACTCCTTCTGTTGTCAGTACTCTTTTTGGCGGGTTGCAACATGGAAGAGCAAGTGTTTGACCGTATTGATGCTAAGGTTTATTACCAGAACGAAGCATCCGTAAAAGGCGCCGTGGCAGCTATCTACGGCAATGCCGCGATGAGCTATCTTGAGTACTTCTGGTACCTCAATGAATTCAGTGCCGACCAGATTGTTTGGCGTGTGTGGAATGGCGGTCTTTGGGGGTATGATGAAGGTGAGAAAACAGTCCTTTCTACGCACACATGGACCGCAGAGTCGAAGATAATCCGCTCTACGTGGGAAACGGCATGGTCCACCATCGGGCTGTGTAATACGCTTATCAGCGACCTGAGCAAACTTGATGCAAAAGACCTCGATATGACCAACGAAAAACTGCAGAGTTATATTGCAGAAGTGCGGACGCTCCGTGCTTGGGCGTACTACAACTGCTTCGAGTTGTGGGGCGGTGCAATTCCTCTCTATACGGAGGACGATGGTACTATCCCCGGCTCGGCAGACGAGGATTTCGGGAAGGGGTGCGAGATAGTGTATAACTTCATCTGCTCCGAACTGGACGATTGCTACGCAAATCTGCCCAAAGAAGACGGCTCTCATGCAACACGTAACCGTATGAACCAAGCCGTGAACCGTATTATCCGTATGCGTATGCTACTCAACTCGGAAGTGTTCACGGGCACGCCTCGCTTCACCGAATGCGCTACTTTGGCGCAGCAACTGCTCAATGGCGACTACGGAACCTATGACCTTGCCTCAGACTACCGCGACATCTACCATGTCACCAACACGTCTTGTCCCGAAGTGGTGATGGCATTTTCTATGGAGAACGGGCAACTCAACGCGGGCTGGATGCGCGACATGCCATTCCTCGCCTATACCTATTCCGAATATTTCTCCTTCACGTCCACGCAGAGCGCTTGGAACTGCTGCTGTCTTGCTCCGTCTTACGACAACTCCGGTATCGTTAACTCCACTTACGGCTACTCTGAAGGTGCCAAATGTTTCCTTGATCCTCCCTACAATGACCGTTTAGGTGCTGTCTATGAGCGCTTCAACGACAAGGATATCCGCAAAGGCAACTACAAATGGGAGAACGGCAACTACTCGGGCATTTTCCTGCGCGGTCTGATGAAAGCTAATTGGGGTTCGGGCGATGTCCTCAAAGCGGATGCCGATCGCGATGGCCAAGACCTCTACTATGCAGACCAGGTGGGACAGTTTGAAGGCGCTACATCCATCGGTCGTGCACTTGAACCCGTTATGTCACCGCGTTGGGGCGAGACCAACTCCGGTGTGCGCTTGGTGCGTTATCCTATCTATCCCGAGAGCGAAGGTAAGGATTTTCAAGACATCGACGATGTGGAGTTCCGTTGGGCAGAGGTGTATTATACGCTTGCGGAGTGCAAACTTCGAGCAGGCGATGTAGGCGCAGCAGAAGACCTGGTTTTCCAAGTGCGGAAACGCTATTTTGCCAATCCCAACGATGCGAAGGCATATGGGCGTATTGCCATCAGTGACCCGCAGGCGTGGATGCTGGACCAGTGGGGACAGGAGTTTCTGTGTGAAGGGCGTCGCCGCCGTACTGATCTGCGCCGCTTTGATAAGTTTACGCAGGGACAGTGGTGGTTCTTTGGCCGTGCTACTGACGATGGAGTGGCCTATCCGGCTAAGCGTGACCGTAAGTATGAGTGGTTTCCGCTACCGGCTTCTGCGCTTAGTGTAAACCCCGGACTGAAACAAAATCCTAACTATTAATGAAGAGTCTTATGAAAACATATATCAATCTATGCGTGTGCACGCTTTGTGCAGCACTAATCCTCGCGGGGTGTGGGCGACAAGAGTTGGTCTTCGACCACGAGAAGACGCAGTTCGAACCCATGGGCAATGCTATCCTTGTCGAACTGATAGCCCCTGTCGGAACGGCAGTAGATGAAGAGATCTATATCTTTGGCGCGTTTAACGGCTTGGATGAAAAATCTGCCGTGGGCAAACTGGCATGGCAGATGGAGAAAGCCGCTAATTCCGACAACAAATGGGGAATCTATCTCTTCCCCTCTGATTTCCAAAACGGCAAAACCCTTGCTGACGGATTCTCCTTCGTGAGCAAGAAAAGCGGTGGAGAGCGTGACATCAAGGGAAACCCCGTAGTGCATCTTCTCGATGCGGCTGTGGGAACGGCTTACAATGTATGGGCAGATCGTTGGGCGGCTTACTTCAGTGGCAGCGAGACCATCGTCCACAATGGCCCCGTTATCTACGTACAGGACGAAAGCGGCTTTGCTCAACTGACACTTTATATGTACGGCGATGTGAACGATCTTGGCGGCAGTTGGCCGGGTAAGAGCATCACGGGCTACGAGACGATCAACGGAATAGAACTTGCCTATTTTGATATGGGCGAGGGTAATGAGGGTCTGAGTGAAACGCTTATCTTCTCCGACAATGGTTCCGACCAATTAGCGGATTTTGGTCCCGTTACACTCAGCAGTGAGCCAATCTACCTGCATATCACGGCAGATGGCAAGGTGGAAACGCTCAATATGGACGGCGTGGTAGGACACGACGGCGCTGTGGTGTATGTCCTGGATGGCATGGATTGGGGATTCAGTACCACCCTTTACATGTGGGGCGATGTCAATGACCTCAACGGCGGTTGGCCGGGGATGAGTGTCACCGGTACACAAGTCTTTGGCGAGTACACCTATCTCTACTTCGATATGGGAGCTGCTAACGAGGGCCTGACCGAGCACCTTATCTTCTCCAATGAAGGTAAAAACCAATTATCGGACTACGATGACTACAAGATTGGAGAGGACATCTATCTCTATATCTCCGCATCGGGCGTACAGGTTATTGCCGACCCCGAGAACCCGGGCGAGGTGGAGTGGTTCAATCCACAAGCAACGCCCAAAGAACCCGCAACTATTGACATCTGGTTCTATGAGGCCACCGACTCTCTCAAACTCCTTTCTGACTCTGTTTCCGGCGATTCTATTATACCCCTTTATGTATATTGTTGGGGTAGCAACGAGGCGTTTGGCGCATGGCCCGGTACGCAGCTTGACGGCATGGATGAATACAGTATTCTCGGCCTGCCTCTCAAGCATACCCGCATCGAAGGCTTTGTGGGGGATGAGTACAACCTCATTATCAATAACAATGCGGGCAAACAATTGCCTGATTATCAGGTCGCGGCTTCGGAATCGGAGAACGAGTACTATCTCAAAATCTCTGACACTGTCGTCACCACCCTTTCTGTTGTACCGAAAAATAGCATAAAACGATGAAAACAACGAACATAATGAATTCTCTCATAGCACTCTCCACATTGGCTATCGTGCTCGCTTCCTGTACCGAGCAACCCCGTATCCTGCCGCCCCAAGAAGAGGTGAAACCTATCACCGACGCCAATACAACCGTTATCTACGAGTGCAACGAACGACTCTTTGCCGAGCAGAACGCTTTTGCCGCCATTGAAGCGTATGTCCCCACACTTGCCGACATGGGAGTGAACGTCCTATGGCTCATGCCTATCCATCCCCGTGGGGCGGACGAAAAAGCCATCGGCTCGCCCTATTGCGTCAAGGATTTTCGTGCCATTGACCCCGCTTTCGGTACGATGGCTGACCTCAAGTCACTCGTCAATGCAGCTCACCAAAAGGGCATGCGGGTTATGCTCGATTGGATTGCGAATCACACCTCCTGGGACAACGCTTGGGTGACAACTCACCCTGATTGGTATCAAAGCGCGCAGACCGCTGACGAGCAGTTCTGGACTGATGTCACTTTCCTCAACTACAACGTCCAGGAGTGCTGCGACACGATGCAAGCCTGCATGCTCTATTGGGTCAAAGAAGCAGACATTGACGGTTTTCGATGCGACTATGCCGATGGCGCACCACTCACCTTCTGGACCAATGCCATCGCTGCTATTCGCACGCTCAAGAGTGATGCGCTCATGCTCGCGGAAACATCAGACGCGCGGCTCTACTCCGCAGGGTTCGATTTGCTCTACAGCTGGAGTTATATGTATGCTATTGAAGGGTTGTTCAATGGTAGCGGTACTTTCGGGTCGTTGCTCTCTGCCAACACCGCGGAGTACAACTCTACGCCGCAGGGAGCTGAGCGTATGCGCTATATCACTACACACGACGAGACCTCCCAGACTGCTCCTGCTTCTATCTTCCGTACCGCGCAGGGCGAACTCTCCGCGTTCTGCCTCACTGCTTTCATGGCAGGAGTGCCTATGATCTACTCCTCGCAGGAGATAGGGCACCTCAACAGCATCAATTTCTTCAACTACGAACTGCTCGACTTTACCTCTGCCAACGCCACTCGCGATGCGCTCAAGACGCTTCTCAAGGTTTATCATCAAACTGCGCACCTACGAGGCGGAACACGTCTCACAGGTTCGCTTAGTGCCAAAGTGCCTTTCATCGAATATACCGATGAGAAGGAAACCATGCTGGTCATCTGCAACACTGCCAACTCCGAGCAGGAGGTTCGTTTGCCGATGAAGCACCAGGGACGCGAGGTCACCGATCTTCTGACAGGCGAACCTGCTCAACTTGCCACTACAACCACCCTCGCTCCGTACGAATATCGCATCTACAAGCATTGATTCTCTTTAGTATTGTAGGGACAGACCTCGCGCCTGTCCCTACTTTTTTTTATGCCCTTTTGCAGTGGGAGGCGGGAGTATGAAAAAAAGCGTATAGGTCATTTTGCAGGCTGGGAAATGACCTACACGCCTAAAATTAATCACAATTATGAAAAAATATGTAAATCAGATGCTTCAAGTTGTTAGCATCAAGAACAATGATATTGTAACATCAAGTCCCGGTTATGGAGGTTCTACTGAAGCAGTAAGCGGAAACCTCGCCTCCGGTTAGCGTAGTATGGACGATTGGGACGCAGGTTACTAACTCCCCTTCCCCTAAAGGCTACATTCTCAGCGCACCTGCACAGAAATGTGTGGGTGCGCTTAGTGTATGGTTTTGGCGAAAAAAGGGATATTTAGACTCCGTGGAGCAGAAAAATTTGCATAAATAGAACTTTCCCCCTCTCTAAATTTGCATAATTCAAAAAAAAGCAGTAACTTTGCAGTCGCAAAGATTTCGGCGCGCTTTCAGGCGTTGATGATTTGACGTATTTTCGGGTACTGACAAGCAGTATTTGGAAGATGATTTCGCAACCACGGAGAGTGGCGTACCCAATTAAAAAGTTAGAATATAAAAAAGGCAATTTTTTTGGAGAATATGAAAAAAGCATTATTATTGGTGGCAGCGGTGCTGATGGTAGTATCCTGCTCGAAGAAAGACGAACAGACTCTGCGGACACAATACGAAGTGATAGGTGCCGATTTTGAGGCGTTTTGCGATTCGGTGTCGCAGAACTGCACGCAGGAAGAGGCGATGGAACTGATTATGCCGCGTTACGAGGCGTTCATGCAGGAAATCTACAACCTTCTGGATGAACACATGGGCGCAGACTACTCCGACTCGCTTTTCTGCGATGTGTTCCCCATGTTGGAGCCGGAGCAGAAAGAGCAACTTGTCGCCAAGGTGACGGACAAGATGCGGGAGAACGAGACCCTCGCATCGCTACTGGGCATCTACGAGAAGCAGCAGTCCACCGGCAAGGGCAAACATTTCACTGAAATCACCGCTCCACGTGCTGACGGCTCGCTGTTGAGCGTGTCGGAACTGGTAGGCAAAACCGACTACGTGTTGGTGGATTTCTGGGCATCGTGGTGCGGTCCTTGCCGTCGTCTGATGCCATCGTTGAAAGAACTGTACGCAGAGTTCCACCCCCAAGGCAAGCTTGATATCCTCGGCGTCAGTGTGGACCAAGACGAAGAGGCGTGGCTGAAAGCCGTTGCTGACGACCAACTGCCCTGGCATCAGGTTCGTAATCAGGAAGAAGAGTCCGGCAATCCGGCAGATGCATATGGCGTACAGTTTATCCCCACCACTGTATTGATTGACCGCGAAGGAACCGTCGTAGCCCGCGGCGAGGACGAGGCAGTGCTGCGCGCCATTATTGCAGGAGAAAAGTAACTTTTTATCATTAGTTGAGTGGAACAGGAGCAAGATATAGAACAAAACGCAGTGACTCCCGTCAATTACGACGAGGGTAATATTATCCATTTGGACGACCGCGACCATATTCGCCGCCGTCCGGGTATGTATATTGGCAAATTGGGGGACGGAAGTCACTCCGACGATGGCATATATGTGCTCATCAAGGAAACCATTGACAACTCTATCGACGAGTTCCGTATGGGCGAGGGTCGCATAGTGGAAGTGAGTGTCGAGACGGGAGTGGAGCATGGTAGTGTCCGCGTCAGAGACTACGGCAGAGGTATTCCTTTGGGCAAGATGGTGGAGGCGGTGTCTGTGCTGAACACCGGCGGCAAGTACGACACTAAGGCGTTCAAGAAAAGTGTCGGACTGAATGGCGTGGGTACCAAGGCGGTGAATATGCTCAGCCGACATTTTGTCGTGCAGGCGTTCCGCGATGGCAAGACGCGCCGTGCCGAGTTCGAGCAGGGCAAACTGGTTAGTGACACAGGTATCATTGACAACACCACCGGCGAGCAGAGAGGCACGCTCATTGAGTTCGAACCCGATGCCACCAAGGGGTTCTTTGAGAACTATATCTTCAGGGCGGACACGATTGAGACAATGATGCGCAATTACGCCTATCTCAATTCCGGTTTGACACTCAACTTCAACGGCAAGAAATTTCACTCTAAGAACGGATTGTTCGACCTCCTCACGGAGAATATGGACGTAGAGCCGCTCTATCCAATCATTCACCTCAGCGGCGAAGATATTGAGATAGCACTCACTCATACCGACCAGAACAATGACCAGTATTTCTCTTTCGTCAATGGTCAGCACACTATTCAGGGCGGTACCCACCAGACGGCTTTTCGCGAGGCGATAGGTAAGACTATCAAGGAGTTTTATGGTAAGAACATGGACCTGTCGGACATCCGCAATGGGGTCGTGGGAGCGATTGCCATCAATGTGCAGGAACCGGTCTTTGAGAGTCAGACCAAGGTGAAACTGGGTTCCAAGGATATGTCCAACGAAGAAGGTAGCGTCAGCATAAACAAGTTCGTCAACGATTTTGTGAAGCGTGAACTGGATAATTACCTGCACAAGAACCCCGAGGTGGTGCAAGTCATGCTGCAGAAAATCCAGGAGAGCGAGCGTGAGCGCAAAGCGATAGCAGGTGTCACCAAGCAGGCAAGAGAGCGCGCCAAGAAGAACCTGGTCAACAACCCCAAACTGCGCGACTGCCGTATTCATTACAACGATGCCAAACCGCAGTATGCCTCCAAGGAGAGCAAAGACGACTTGCGCGAGGAGAGTTCGATCTTCATCACCGAGGGTCTGTCTGCATCGGGTTCCATCACCAAGAGCCGCGATGTGAATACGCAAGCCGTGTTCTCCCTGCGCGGCAAACCGCTGAACAGTTACGGACTGACGAAGAAAGTGGTGTACGAAAACGAGGAGTTCAACTGCCTGCAATCCGCTCTCAACATTGAGGAGGGATTGGACGACCTCCGTTACAACAAAGTGATTATCGCCACCGATGCCGATGTGGACGGCATGCACATACGCCTGCTCATGCTCACCTTCTTCTTGCAGTTTTTCCCCGACTTGGTCAAGAAAGGGCACGTGTATATCTTGCAGACGCCGCTTTTCCGCGTAAAGAACAAGAAGGAGACACGTTATTGCTACTCGGAGGAGGAACGCATTCAGGCGATTGATGCACTGAAACCCTCGCCCGAGATAACGCGATTCAAGGGATTGGGGGAAATATCTCCGGACGAGTTCAAGGGTTTCATTGGCAAAGAGATCCGTCTGGACCAAGTGACCTTGCGCAAAGAGGACGCGGTGGCGGACCTGATGGGATTCTACATGGGTAAGAACACCGCCGAGCGGCAGAACTTCATTATCGGCAACCTGAAGGTGGAGGAGGACGCTGTGGGGGAATAATTGAGAATGTGTGTATTTCTTTACCCGACAGAGGGAACGCCCCATGGGCTGACACTGCGTGTGGTAAATTGGTAAATCTGTAAATTAGCGTTGGAAAATCTATTAATATTGGCGGCTTTTTTGGGCTTGGGGCTGGTTACATTGGTCCTGATGGAGTGGCGTGAGCGCAAGCGCAAGAAAACAGAGAGTGCCAACCCTCAGGCAGACCACATGGTGCGTGTGCCCGTGGACGATGCTTGTTGTGGCAGGCACTTGGTGTGCGAGCGTGAGAGCCTGCTTTCTTCCACCCCCGAGGTGGTTTACTACGATGATGAGGATTTGGACCGTCTGGCGTCCATTGACCCGCAAAACTACAGTGAGACCGACCTCAGCGACCTCAATGATGTGTTCTCCACACTCAGGCCAGAGGACGTGGCGGGATGGCTCCGAAGCCTGCAATTGAGAAATATTGCGCTGCCGGACGAACTTAGGGACGCTGCTCTGATGATTGTTGCTGAACGACGAGCCACATTGTCACACTCCCCGCAATAAGACTGAGCACACCTACCCACCATGTGTCGCCACTACCGAAGGCATCAATGGACTCTTCGCTCACCAACCCTTTTCCTGCAATATAGTAACTGATGACGGCAATAGCGTTGTTGGTGAAGTGTGCCAGCATGGGTACGTATAATGACCCGCTGAACACCAACAGGTAGCCGAGCAGGGCTCCCAACAGCATACGCGGCACAAAGCCGTAGAACTGGAAATGCAGCGCAGAGAATAGGATGGCGGTTAACCAGACTGATGTGTGTACGCGGGCGCGCATGTGTCCGATATAATAAGTAGGTCTTTGCTTTTCCATAAACAAACCCTGCAACCCGCCGCGGAAACACAACTCTTCCCCGATGGCGGGCAGAACCGCCATAATCAGCAAGTTTACACATAGTTGCGGAATCGTGTCCGCCCGGGCAAACAGTTCAGTCAGTGCCGAGGCGGCATCTTCCTGCTCTTTCAGCATGACTTCCAGTTCTGCCAACCAAGACGGCAGCACCACCTGTTGGTTGAGAACGCTGAGCAGGTTGATGCCTGGCGAGAACAATATCATCATCAGCGGAACCAACAGGGCAGTCTGTACGTTCATTCCTTTGTCCAAGTGCAGCCATTTGACAGGTCTGTCCGACCACAACCATGCCGCTACCAATACGGGTACGATGAACACGACGAATGTTTGCACCGTTTGCAGCACTTTCAGTGCCGTTACAGAAGGGTTGCCGCCTGCGATTAGTCTCCATATCACGAGTGTGGGTAAGGTCAGTACAAATATCATGCAGAGCCACACCAATAAGCGGACAAAGATATTTTTGTCAGAAAGAGATCCTCGGATAGTCATATTGTATAAAAATTTTTTGCAAAGTTACAAATATTTTGGCAAATTTGCAAAACTTTTGTCGATATGACGTTTTTTTTTGTAAAAAATTTTGTTTATTCAAAAAAAACTACTACCTTTGCGTCCGTTTTCGCGAAATAAGAAGTACGAATGAGCAAAAATTTAGTTATAGTAGAGTCTCCGGAGAAAGCGCGCACCATTGGCGGGTTCCTTGGCAGTAACTATCATGTACTGCCGTCTAAGGGCCACGTTCGCGACATAGAAGGCATGGGCAAAAACAGCATGGGCATCGATCTGGAGCACGGTTATACACCTAATTATGTGATGGAAGAGAGCAAGGCGCGTCTGGTTCAAACGCTTCAATCCGAAGCGGAGAAGGCAGACACGGTGTGGCTTGCATCCGATGAGGACCGCGAGGGAGAGGCGATAGCGTGGCACCTGAAGGAGGTGCTGAACCTTCCTGCGGAAAAAACCAAGCGTATTGTTTTCCACGAAATAACCAAATCGGCGATACTGAACGCAATAGAACACCCGCGCGACATTGATTACAACTTGGTCAATGCGCAGCAGGCCCGTCGCGTGATGGACCGTATAGTAGGGTTCGAGTTGTCGCCCGTGTTGTGGCGTAAGATTGCGACCGGACTGAGTGCAGGACGCGTGCAGTCGGTGGCTGTTCGTCTGATAGTTGAGCGTGAGCGCGAGATAGAGAATTTCAATTCCGCAGCATCTTACCGCGTCACGGCGGATTTCCTCGGCAAGAACGCCAAGGGTGAGGAGGTAGTGCTCAAAACGGAACTCAATCATCGTTTTGCCACGAAGATGGAGGCAGGGAGTTTTCTAAGTCATTTCGACCTCACGTCCTATTCCGTCCGCGATGTGCAGCGCAAGCCCGGCACCAAGTCGCCAGCTCCGCCGTTCACCACATCAACGCTGCAACAGGAGGCGGCTCGCAAACTGCGTTTTCCTGTTGCCAAGACGATGCGCGTGGCACAGGCGTTGTACGAGGCGGGTAAGATCACCTATATGCGTACTGACTCGGTCAACCTCTCTACGCTGGCAATCGCCACAGCCAAGGACGAGGTGCTCGACTTGTATGGAAGCAAATACCATAAGTCGCGCAATTTCCGTACCTCCTCCAAGGGGGCACAGGAGGCGCATGAGGCCATCCGTCCTACATATTTCAGTCATCGTACTATTGACGGCTCAGCAGACGAGAAAAACCTGTATGAGTTGATTTGGAAGCGTGCCATTGCCTCCCAGATGGCTGATGCCAAGGTGGAGACGACCCGCATAGAGGTGGCGTCGCCCCATTCGCCCTATATCTTTGTTGCCTCCGGTGAGACGGTTCTGTTTGACGGTTTCATGCGGGCGTACGTACAGTCCTCGGACGATGAGGGTGAGAAGAGTGCGAACTTGTTGCCGCAACTGAACGTGGGTGAAGCGCTCAAGGCGAAGGAAGTGGTGGCGCAGGAGGTCTATTCCAAACCTCCCCAACGCTATACAGAGGCTTCGTTGGTGAAGAAAATGGAGGAACTGGGGATAGGGCGTCCCTCGACTTATGCTACAATTATCGAGACCATTCAACAACGCCACTACGTAGAGCGTGGCAACGTGCAGGGTAAGAAAAAGGAGGTAAGTGTTATCACTCTCCGTAACGAGAAGCTGACAGACAAAGTCAAGACGGAGATAGTAGGTGCCGATATGGGCAAACTGCTGCCAACCGACCTTGGACGTGCTACCAACGACTATCTGGTGGAGGAGTTCCCCGACATCCTCAACTACGATTTCACCGCCAAGGCGGAGGAAGATTTTGACCGTATTGCCGAGGGCAAGATGAGTTGGGTGAAGGTGATTGACAAGTTCTACCATCCGTTCCACGAATCAGTGGCAAACGTCAAGAGCGGTAAGCTGCAGGCGCGAGAATTGGGAACCGACCCCGCAACGGGCAAACCCGTTTATGCCAAAATAGGCAAGACGGGTCCCCTCGTTCAGATTGGCAGTACCGAGAGCGAAGAAAAGCCGCGTTTTGCCTCTCTCCAGAAAGGGCAGTCTATTTATACTATCACACTAAAAGAGGCGCTGGCGCTGTTTGAGTCCACAATGCCTTTCACCCTTGGTGAAATAGACGGCAAGGAGGTAGTGGTCGGCAAGGGCAAGTTTGGTCCCTACATCCATTTTGGAGACCAATATGTCAGTATCCCTAAGAATCTTGACCCCATGAAGGTGACGATGGCTGATGCCGAAAAACTGCTCAGCGAGAAGGAGACCTCCATGAAACCCATCCACGAGTTTGGCGATATACGTGTGCTTAACGGCCGTTATGGGGCGTATATCAAGCAGGGAGAGGTGAACTACAAAATCCCCCACGGAACGGCAGTGGAATCGCTCACGCGCGAGCAGTGCGAAGAGATAATCCAAAAAGCAGCTGATGCGCCGAAGAAACCGGTGTTCAGACGCAGAAAGTAAGGGTTTTGTATACGAAAGTTACCTTTAAGTTTTCCCCCGAAGGCGTTGTTTTCGGGGGAAAATTTTGTGTCTATGTGGGACTGTTGAACCATGTGTTTATTCTTGTGTATCAGTTAGTTGCTTTGCAAAAATCCGGTTGTTATCTCCACTTGGAGACAGGTTGTCGTCTCGGTGGTGTCGGCTGAATGACCTATGAAAGACATATGTAGGTCCTATTGATTATCTATGAATGACATACGAATCACCTATGAATCTCCTACGAATCACCTACGAATCACCTACGAATCACCTACGAATCACCTACGAATCACCTACGCTTATTAGCAGGGAAGAGTGTACATATCTGTATGAAAATCAGGCGCAAAGTATTAATGGAAGTAACAATGAAAAAGATAATGGAAATAGGAGAGGCTGAGGAAATGACAAGGAAAGCGGCAGGGGAAGGGCTATCAACCACAGGTGTCTACCGTTTAGGACGATTGTCTATGTTATTAGGAATATGTCAATAAATTTAGGAAGATGACAACTAAGTTAGGAAAGTGTCTACGGATTTTAGGACGAATGTCTACTGGCGTAGGAAACTAAACAAAAAACTGTCTACTAAATTTAGGAAAAGACCCTCCCCATCGGATTGATAAAAGTCCCCCTATCAAGGGGGATTTAGAGGGGGTCTTTGTTATACATTTTGCTTACGGGGTGCTTACCTTCTCCTTACTTTCTCCTTAC
>ODAI013159435.1_pt1 | contig 21810 bp, 13 predicted proteins | sample 1539321 | NCBI WGS metagenome assembly ODAI01 (sample SAMN02144231, study PRJEB22623) | gut metagenome | biome: sheep rumen | host: Ovis aries | place: New Zealand | reverse complement strand
TTGGTTGCAAGCATTGCATTTGCAACATATTTTGTCATTTCAGAGCTTTTGACATCCATTAAAACAAATCTGTCGTGATTGGATACAAATGGAGCATACAGCTTTTTAAGGGTGGTAAACACTTCCTCCTTTTCAGCTCCGATTACAACCCTGTCAGGCCTCATGCAGTCTTCCACAGCCACTCCTTCCTTTAAGAATTCAGGATTTGAGGCTATGTCTATTGTTATTTCAAGATTTCTCTCTTTAATTATGTTTTCAATATGCTCTTTGACTTTGAATCCTGTTCCAACAGGCACTGTTGATTTTACAACCACTAGGGAGTCTTTAGATATGTTGTTTCCAATATCTCTTGCTGCAGACATTATATAATCAAGGTTCACGCTGCCGTCCTCTCTCATTGGAGTTCCAACGGCTATAAATATTATATCTGAATTGTCCAATGCCTCCTTGATGTCAGTTGTAAAAATTAAGTCTCTTCGAGCTTGATTGTCCAACACAAGAGTTCTAAGATGCGGCTCGTAAATAGGCATTATCCCTTTTTTAAGACCTTCTATCTTTTCACGGTCAATATCCACGCAATAAACCCTGTTTCCCATATCAGCAAAACAGGTTCCGGTTACAAGACCGACATAGCTTGTTCCTATTACTGTAATTTTCATAACTGCACCGATTTATAAAATTCATAATTAGAGTATATTTAATAATTTTTAATCATTTTTTATTTCTCATGCTTTTATTGCAGTATAATTAATCTTAAAATGGTTATACATAATGTCCTTCAATAGCATTATTAAAATCATCAACAACTTGAATATCATCTCTTCCACTAATTTGAGAAGCGGGTTCAATCAAATCCTCTGATAAGACATTGATGATGTCATAATTAGAATAAGCTTCTTCTAGTGCAGGTTCACACAGATTTTTCAAATCTATTTCAGAAAAAATATTTTTGTGAATCCAAATGGAGTTGTTTCTCCTGTAGTAACTGAAAAGCAATGTTTCCTCAATATCATATCCGTCATAGTTGATTACAGCATCAAAAGGAGTATTGTAATAATATCTTTCCAATTCTCTTTCAAACATTCTTTTAAGCTTTTTAGGATGTTTTATTGCATTTCCTTTAAGTTCTTTCAATAATTTTTCCTCTCTATATGTAGGTTTCAATCGAGTTCTTAATGGAAATATTTGGATGTCTTCGGGTATGGATTTAAAGATTTCTTCATGATTTGTTTTCACATTTTTTTCCCATGGACGCAATGAAAGGAAGAAATTATATTTTTCAGTATCGGCATTTTCCAGTAAGTTTAAAAGCGAAGATGTAATTTCGTTATTTTTCATTGTTCCTCCGTAAATCAAAATATTTTTCTTATCGTTTTTAATTTTCTCTTCCTTGCAAATTTTTTCACCATTAAAAATATGCCTGCATAGATATTCTGTAGAATCAGCTCGATCATATGTGCAGTATTTTTCTAAAAATTCACTGTCATCATAATCTTTAGGAGAATTCATTTCCTTGATAAGGTCTTTCACGGTTTGCACTTTTGGAAAAGGTAAATCTGATAATGGGAAATACAATTCACGGTCTTTTAAATATTCCTCTTCATCGTAGTTGAATATTATTATTTTTTCCCTTGTGTTTGCATAATCAAAAAAGACACTTGAATAATCTGTTATCAAGCAATCAGCCATATTCAATATGTCATAAGTTTCGTAACCGGTTGGAAATGCCCTTACATGTTTAAATTTCTTAAAATTAATTTTTTCATTGTTGTTTGGATGCAGTTTGGCATAAAGTATCTGATCGTCGTTTAAATTTTCATCGATTTCAGCCAGGCATTCTGCAACCATGTCCTTTTGCTCCTGGTCTTTTCTCTGGTAGAAAACTCCCCTGTAGGTTGGCATGTATACGAAAATTTTTTTATCGCTGACATTGAACTTGGATTTCAATTCTTCCTTTCTTTTTTTATCAAAGAACACGCTGTTTCTAGGATAGCCTTCAAGCAATATACTGCCGGGGTATATCTTATCTATCATATATGATTCAAGCATCTTTTCCTTCATATAGTCATTAGGATAAATCAAATAATCAGAGCACATGAATGGATGCTGCACATTGGCAATATGATGCTCTTCAGGAACATTGTCAACACCCATTACTTTTAAAGGGGTTCCGTGCCAGGTATTGACAAATATCTGGCCCTTTCGTTTCACATATCTGTTCAATATGCCTCCATCGGTTAAAATATATTTGGAGCATTCCAAATATTTAGTAGCTGTAATTTTGCTAGTGGTAATGCGATGAATCTTCAAATTATAATTTTTTTCAAGTTCTTTTATTTTGGAAACGACCCCTTCTTTTGCAAAGAGGTATATTTTGTAATCCCCATATTTTCCACTTGAAAGCTCCTCAACCATTCGGAGCATGTTTCCAGTCAGATCGTCTCCGCCTCTAGATTGCACATAAATCGCTTTTTCATCTATTTTACTATGGTAATAGGAATAATATATGTAACTGTTATAGTATTGTTTTTTCCATTTATTGATTGACTTTTTCAATCCCTTAAGATGATTCATTTCTACCCCTCTGATTAGTTAATTATTTTTTAATTTTTACTTATATTCATTTTGATTTTTATAAATTTTGATTGAAAACTTTATATCCTTTAAAATGATTTTATTTTGTCTGTGGGTTTGATTATTTTTAGATTTATTTTTTTATTTTTTTAATTTGCCGAAATCCTATTTTATACTTGAAATAATACATATTCAAAAAAATTTGGTTTCTAAATATGTATAAATTCTAAAAATACTTTAATTTTGTTACATTTGAAATTGTAATTAGAGTTAAAAAAATAAGTAGTAATATAATTTATTTACTAAAAATGGGAGTAAATATAATTTATAAAAGCGAAAATATTAATTCCCCATCTTATTTTGGTCATTCATTTCAATTAAGTCTTTCGAATTTCCATTTTGATAATCCTATGAAGTTTACGATTTAATAATGATTAAAAATCATGAAAGCATATTTAACAAGAATAGACCAGGGTTTTTATTGTTTACATCTATAATGCAGTTATATTTATTTATTATATTATACATATTTTTTATAAGCAAGATGTCGTATTGAATTTATAAAATTTATTTTTTTTCGATTGATAGAATTTAACGGAATTTTTAAACATTTAAATGATTTTAAAGCCAAAGATTATTTTCAAATATATTGTGGTGGTTTTATTTCCAGTAATTACAGAATTAACAAATTCGACAACTTAAGAGGCATTGCTATTCTTTTAATTGTTTTAGGCCATTACATTTACTTAATGGAAACTCCTGGAATCAATACCATTCATAATTTTCTCTACATTATCCATTTGCCGATATTCTTTTTTGTTGCAGGGTATTTTTCCAAAATAGATATTGGCCAGCCTTTAAAAAATTTTAAAAGATTATTCATCCCCTTTGTCGAATTCTGCATTCTTTACTTTTTATTTGGAACTTATGTGCTGGGAGTAGACCAGGGAAGATTGTTCATCGATCCGGGTTATGGATTATGGTTTTTAATCTCCCTCTTTACAATGAAAATGATTCTGCCAGTAATTGATAAGCTGAAATTTCCATTACTTACAGCATTTGTCTTGTCATTATGCATAGGCTTTATTGATTGCAATATTTTAGGAATATCTAGAACATTCATATTTTTACCAGCATTTGTTCTGGGATTCTATTACAATTCATACAGAGATTATTTTGCAAATAATCATCAACGAATTTATAATGTTTTGAAAAATAAGACTTCAATAATTATTATCCTAATCTTTACGATAGTAATTCTGCTATTCATTTCATACAATGTTCCATTCGAATGGGTAACTTTCAGAAGTCCTTATACAAGGAATTTGGAAATTATCACAAGAGCTGTTTGCATTCTGCTTGGAATGGTGTTTACATTAATATTGAATTCTGTTGTCAGCAATAATTACAGCATTATTACCAAATTCGGTGAAAACTCCCTTGCTGTTTATGTGTTCCATATCTTCACAGTTGAACATATGGCAACTGCATTTGCAAATATTTTAGCGGGGCATGAAGCGATATTTTTCGTATATATGTGTCTGATAAGCTTTGCTATGGTTTATATTCTATCTCGCGATATTGTGACAGATATATTAAATAAAATGATAGATGCTTTTTATAATCTGTTCTTTATGCCTTTTGATAATTGATTTTTGGCTTTTATTTTATCAATGGTTTTTCTTTAAATTTTAAGCTATTTTTTTCTTTTTCGATTTATTTTTTAGCAATATTTTCAGAATTTGAAGTTATGAAAATTTTTTTACAAAGGGCTTTACTTTTGACATGGTTGGTTTATAAATGATTTATAACAAAAATTAAATTAATAACTAAAATCTAAAAACTTGTTTAAACCATTTTTCCATAAAACTTTTAAGAAGTGATTTTCATGAACAATTTTAAAGTTTCCGTGCTCATTTCGACGTATAACTCAGGATATTATTTAAAATTAGCTGTCGACTCGATTTTAAACCAGACAATTGGATTTGAGAATATTGAGATTATTATAGTGGATGACAAGTCTGACGATGACTATACTCTTTTTTTGCTGGATAAATATGATAAGAAATATTCAAATTGCAAGGTAATAATTCTTGAAGGGCATACAGGATTTCCAGGTCAACCGCGAAATGTTGGATTTGAAAATGCAACAGGAGAATACGTAATTTTCATGGATTCGGATGATACATATTCCCTAGATGCTTTTGAGGTGATGTATGATGCTGCTAAACGCGAGGATTATGATTTTGTAATCACGACATTTAAAAGGGTGCTCACAAATGGAGTTGAATTGTATAAGCATCCTGATTTTTTAGATAAGGATTTTTACAGATTTAATTCAGTCGAAGAGAATTTGAATTTATTCAAATTGCAGCCCAGTCTCTGGGCCAGATTGATAAAAAGAGATTTTTTAATTGAAAATAATATTCGATCTGTAGAAGGAGTAAATGCGCAAGATTTGGAATTTGTAGTGCATACTCTTTTGTGTGCTACTAATTTTGTTTATCTTAGTAAGTTTCCAGCCTATAATTATAGCATACGTGATAGGTCAAATGATATGTCTTCCATTCGAAATCATAATGAAAAACTATTAAATGGATTAAAAAACGGTTATTTTGCTACTTATGATCTTTTAAGAAGATTTGATAAGGAGTCTTATTTTTCTATCTTTTTTCAAACCCATATTTATTTTTATTTGGATATTATGAGCAAAAGCTCCGTAAACGATGAGATTAAGACAAATATGATAAGGGAATTTTCACCAATATTAAAAAAACAGTTTGAACTGAGTCCTGATTTTGCAAGCAAGCTATTTGCTCCAATCAAGGAGGATTTATTCAATGATGATTATGAAGAGCTTGTTAAAAAGCTAAATAAAAATCATAAAGCCATATTGAAAGCGGATTCAATTTATGAAACTTTTTATAAAAATGAGAATTTCAACACTGTGAGATTTAATAATTTCAATAGTGATGAAAGAGAGATATTTTTTTACCCATTGCATAATAGACGAATCTATTCAAAGTGCTCAATAACAAATATTGATTCGGATTTTGATATTTATAGAATAACATCTATCAATGCTGTTGAAGATAAAAAATCTGGACAACAAGTATTTTCAAATGAATCTCCTGTTTACAGGATTAGTGGAGATTTTTCCAAAGGATCTTTTATTGAAATCACATTCACCATTTGTGAGATTTCCGATATTGAATTTAAAATGATTAAAAATAATCTTGCTTTAAGGAAGAAAAACAAGAAATTAAGCAATGAAAATAAAAAATTTAGAAAGGAACTGGATTTTTATGTGAAGCTATTAAATACTAAGCCTTACAGGCTTGCAAAAGTATTAAGAGGTTTTGCTCAAAAAATCAGGTATTTGAAAAGAGCCTTTTAATTTTTGGCATGTGATAGAGTAGTTTTCTTTATTGAGGTTAATAATTTATAAAGGTTTTTACCATGCTTTAATGGTTAATCATTAATTTTCTTAAATGCAATTTTATGGAGGATTACCTTAAAATTGAATAAAATTCATCCAATGCTTTTCTGTTGTAATCTTCAAAGTCTATACCCATTGTGTGAACATTTCCATCCATATAGTCATGCATTCCCTGCAAAATTCCATCTTCACTATTTTCAACTATGTGGCCGTTGTATTCTCTCAGCATCTGCACGCCGCCAATGTCGGTTGCTATGATAGGAACATCAAGTGCTTCGGCTTCCATAAGAACCATAGGCCATCCTTCATAAAATGAAGAGAGGATAAACAAGTCGCATTTTCCTAAAATAGGCATTGGATTGGGTATTGATTTTATAATTGTGACATTTTTGCCGTGTTTCATATTTCTTCTCAAAGATTTGGTTTCTTCATAAAGGGGGCCGTGTCCTCCAATGATTATAAGCTGTGTATCAGGATAATCATCACAAAACCGGTTAAAAGCATTTAATAGTCGATTATGGCCTTTTTCAGGAGAAAAACGTCCTATAGTGATGAATTTACTGCTTTTTGAGTTTAAAATATCATTAATATCATTGCTTGAATCTAAAACCGTGTCTTTATCAATAAACAGATCTTTTTTAGCATTTCTTCTAATATCTTCATAATCACATAAATTATGAACTACATTAATATTATTTTTTGTTCCACTAATATTGGAAGTAGGTTCACTTAAATCGGGTGAGACAACAGCTACATGATTATAGTTGGAGTAAGCTTCTTTTAATGCATTAGGATTCTGGTTGTTTCTAGTACTAATCTCCAGAATCATATTGTTATGAACCCATATAGTACTATTCTTTGAAGAGTTGAAAAGCATTTGCTGGTCGGGACCATATCCGTCAAAATCAATAACGTTGTGGAAGATATCAGAGCCGTAATATTTTTTGAATTTTCTTTTATACATCTTTTTTATAATTTTTTTATTCTTTCCACAATTAAAGAATTCATGCAATGCCTCTTCTTCAAAATATGTGGGGTCGTTGTTTCTTATCAATGGGAAAAATTCAATATTGTTCGGAAATTTATCAAGTATTTCAATGTGATGGTTTATGAAATATTCATCCCACTGCCTGTAGGATATGAAGAAATTGTACTTTTTTGTATCAACATGGTTCATCAAACTTAAGAGAGAGGATGTCAGGCCGTTTTTCCATAATCCTCCAGCATATATCAGCACGTTTTTCTTATTGTTTTCTATTTTTTTCTCAATGCAGGCTTTTTTACCTTTAAAAATGTGTTTGCATAAGTTTTTAACTGCATTTTGATTATCATAAGTACAGAATTTGTATATAAAATCAGCATCATCATAGTCTTTCGGCGAATTCATTTCCTTTATTAAATCTTCAATAGTTTGAACTTTGGGAAAAGGGAAATCACTTAATGGAATATAATTCTCATGTGTTTCTTCATCATTATTGAATAATATGATTTTTCTTTCTGTATTTAAATAATCAAATAATACGCTTGAATAATCTGTTATTAAACAGTTAGAGATATTTAAAATATCATAACTATCAAAATTTTTTGGAAATGGTTTTATGTGATTGTATTTTTTAAATTTTATCTTGACTTTCTCTTTTGGATGCAGCTTTAAAAAAAGTATTTGATCATCGTTTAGTTTTTCATCCAGGCTTTTTAATATTTTTTTAAGTTTTTTATTTCCAGTTTTCCTATATGTCGGCATATAAGCAAATATTTCATTGTTTTCCAAACCCAATTCAGATTTCACATCACTTCTTCTCTCATTATCAAAAAATATTCTGTTTCTTGGAGTTCCTTCCATTAATATTTTTCCAGGATATATTTTTTCAATCATGTATGCATTGAGTATTGTATCTTTCGCATAATCGCTTGGAAAAATAAGATAGTCGGAATTTATAAGGGCGTTCTGCATAAAGCCAAGCTCATGCTCTTTTTGCCTAAAGTCACGGCCTTCATGTTTTAATGGGCTGCCGTTTAAAGTTTCAATGATTATCTGTCCGTCTCTTTTTATATAGTCCTTTCTGAAAATGGAGTCTATGACAATGTATTTTGCATGCTCCATTATCATCATTGATAGTCGGGGATGTGTTATGATGCGGATGTTGAGATTATATGTTTCCTTAAGGCTTTCAATTCTTTTATAAGCCTTTTTTGTGGAGTAGACAATTATTTTGTAATTTTTATAATCTTTTGTTGAAAGCCCTTTTATAATTTGAAGGATATTGCTCTCTAAACCTTTTCCTTGTCTGCTTTCAATATAAATCAAATTTTTATAAATGGGTGCATGGTAGTAGATATGATATGAAATCCTTTCAACCATTTTCTTTTTGAAGGTTTGAAAATTGTTATTTTCTCTCAATGGATTCATATCTCCCTAATTTGTTAAAAAGGTTCCCATTCTATATGTATATCAACAATTTCGTTATTTTTCACTTTTTCTAATGTGTAATAGTAAGATTTAATAAGTTGACATTCGTTTAATTCGTTATCAAAAACACGTGTTCCATTTACTATAAGTTTAGTGAAATTTACATCAATCACGGTTTTATGGTCATTTTTGCCAATATAGTCCAAACCTCTAATATATATTTTTAATTGGCCATCGTTCACACATTTGATTTTTAAATCTATGGTGCCTTTTTTACTATGTATCATCCATCCAGATCCTTCTTTATTTTTAAACCAGTCTGGAGATTCGATTTTACTATTTTCATCTGAACTTTCTAAAATAATTAAGTCATTTTCTTCATCACCGTAATTTTTAATATCTATACGAGCTATGGTGTATTTAATAAATACACTTAAATTATCCAAATTATTTTCAAAGAATTCATGTTCCATTAAATCTTGTATTGTTTTATTATCTGATTCCATATTTTACCACTACTTGGTTTCTCAATAAATTTAAATTTATAATTTATTTTTAAATACAAACTTAAAAACCAGCTTTTTTAAGTTAAAAATTTTCTTTAAAGATATTAACTTTAATATCTATTATTAGAATTAATTATATTTTCTGATTATATACTCTTTCAATGTTTTTATAAATTCATTTGCATAATTAGATTCTATATAATAAATTTCATGATTGGAATTAGAAATGTTTTTATCATTAGTGATAATAAAATCATAAAAATCTAAATTCAAATTCATGCTGTCATTATTTTTGTTTAGCCATAGTACTTTAATAGCATTTTCACGAATTTTAGATGTTTCTAAATCTAGATTATCCGAAAATGAGATTATAACATCAAAATTTTTAAATGACTTTATTTTATTAGAAAGTTTAACAGTATAATTTTTATTTTCAAGCTCTTCTTTTAAATTTAATATAAATTCCTCATCACTTTTTTTATTTTCAAATTTTTCAGATACTATCATAATTTTCAATTTTGCATCACAAAAGAATTCTTTTGATTCAATCATGTCCATGAAAATATGTCTGTTTAAATAATTATACCATTTGCTAAACAGTACTTTCCGATTTCTTGCGACATTTTCACTATTGTCTTTTCTAGTGTATGATTCATAATGGAATAATAATGCTGAAGAGCAATAATAAATGTCATAGTTGGCTTTATGTAATTTTAAAGAAAAATCTACATCTTCAAAGCAATAAAAATAATCTTCATCAAGTCCTCCTATATCAAGATATAGTGATTTTTTTACTAAAAGAACAGCACCGGTAACTGATATTGCTTTTCTTGTATGGCTGACATGCTCGTCAAAAGGGTTAAAAAATTTGTACTGGTTATGAGGTCTGATAAGATTGTCACCAAATGCAAAAATATCTCCCCCATGCTGAATTTTAAATGATCTCTGATGTGATTTGTCCTCCTTAAAATATGGATATAATAATTTAGCACCAACGGATCCTACATTTTCATTATTCAGCATGATGCCCATCATTTCATTTAGCCAGCCATATGTAGGCTCAATATCATTGTTGAGAAGCAAAACATATTCTCCATTTGATGCTTTTGCAGCATCATTGTTGGCTTTTGAAAAAGAGAGATTTTCCTCATTTTCCATGACTATTAAAGGATAGTCCACATCTAATGATTTGACATAATCCACAGAATCATCATCTGAGGCATTGTCAACTAAAATCACTTCAAAATTCGAATAGTTTGTTTTTTTATCAAAGTCCTTGAATAATATCTCTAAATTTTCCCTGCCGTTGCGATTTAAAATAATTATTGAAACCAAAGGCTCTTCATCAAATTCATAATTATTGAGATATTTTTTATTTTCTTCTATAATATTCTGTTTTTCCAATATAGAAGATGGGAAAATCTTTTTATTTTCATTTTTACCCCATAGTACATAATGAACTAAAGGATTTAAATCGGATTTTTTAACATTAGGGTAAGCATAATAATATCTTAAGGTGTTGAAGTTCAATGAAGGGTCAAAATCTTCTTTATAACCTTCAAACAGGTAATGCATTAAAAGATCTTCATCGGATGAATAAAAATTCTCCTTATAGAACTCTTCATCAAATAATTCTGAGTTTAATATTATATTATAAGCTCTTTTATAGTTCAAAGATTCTTTAATGTTAAAATTGGATTTTACTAAAAAATTAAGCATGTTTGACAAATGACCACCATTATTACAAATATTTTAAATATTAATGATAATAATTTTAAAATAATATTTTATATAGTTATGGTTTAAAAAAACAGGTCAAAATTCGCTGAAAAAATATAAAAAGAAGATTATATATGAACTCAACAAAGTTTTTGATAATCTTCTAAAAATTTTATAAAATTGCCTTTTTTATAATTTATTTATATAACTTCTTTGTGAATTATTTGGCTTTATTTCCATAAAAAACAATTTTATATATGAATTACAAAATATATACTAATTACAATTTAAAATTTTAAACACTATTTCTAATAAAAAACTTAATTAAGGTGAACATTTTGAAATCAGAATCAGAATCATTATTCTATCATAATTTTAATAAACTTTCCAATGTTCCTTTGTTTTATAAAGGAGAAAGGGATGAAAAACTGATTGAGGATATTAAAAATAATAAAATTGTTATTTATACTGCATTTACTGGGGATTATGATAATTTAAAGGATCCTAAATTCATTGATGAGAATTGTGATTATGTTTGCTTTACTGATAATGCTGAAGCTAGTTCTGATATCTGGAAAATAATTCCTATTAATGATTCCAATTTAGATAATAACCGCATAGCCAAACAATTTAAAATTTTACCACATAGATATCTATCTGATTATGAATACAGTTTCTGGCTTGATGGCTCTTTTGAAATTACAGGCAGCATTAGGGAATATATTTACAAATATCTTAAAAATCCGATGTTAAATGTTTCACATGATGAAAGGGATTGCATATATGATGAAACAAGTGTTTCAGCTGGTCTGCCAAGGTATCCTACAGAAACATTAATTAAACAAAGTGAAGATTATAGAAAACAGGGATTGCCTTCTCATTATGGGCTTCCTTCTGCAGGCGCTATTTTTAGAAAACATAATGATTCCACCGTCATGAAAGTAATGGAAGATTGGTGGAGTGAAAATTTAAAATACACTAATCAGGATCAAATTAGTTTTACATATGTTTGTTGGAAAAACGATTTTCATCCTTCCGTAAGTGATGTGTATTATTGGAATAATAAATATTGGACCAAAGGAGAAGGATACCACCATAAAGTTGTATTAAAGAATGCTTTAACTAGTTATAATTTAATAGAAAATATTGAATCAAAAAAATCATCTATTTCAAATTTATCTCCAAGTGAGATACAATTATTATATAACGATTTAACTAATCTAATTTTTGAGGAAGAGAATCCTATGGAATTTTTGCATGTTAGATTAGTAGTCTATCAAGAGGGCAAGGAAACTACTTTAATCAAGGGTTGTCACTGTGAAGATATAAACAGTTTGAAATTTGATTTAGGTTTCTTTAAGGATATTAAGAAATTGGCTTTTTTACCATCACCTACTGGATATATCGAGTGTAAAATAATTTCAATAGATTCTGATGCTGAGTATATTAAAATTACTAAATTTAATTCATTCAATAATCCTTCCGACGATGTTCAATTATTTGGAAATGTTACACCGCGATATGAAATCGAGGGAGATTTTTCTGATTCCAATTATCTTGAAATAAATTTTGAAATATCCCCTATTTCCCTTAAAAAAATAGAAAAAGGGATGAAAAAGTTATATCAATCTGAAAAGAAGAAAAATAATGAAATCAAAAAATTAAAAAATAAAAATAAGAAGATTTTAAACTCAACCTCATGGAAAATAACAAAACCTATGCGTTCATTAACAAATTTATTTAAAAAATAATAATCATAATAAGATTTTTAAAAAACATGTTATTAATAAGTATTTTTAAAAGCATAATCGTAATAATAATGGGGTCGAGTTTAAATTTAGTATAAAATATTAGAGGAAATTTTATGAAAATCGCTAATTTTAAGGGGCTAATGAATAAATTTAAAGGGATTTCGATTAATTCAATTATATATTTTATATATAACCATAATATTAAAGATAATGTTGTTTATTTAGAATCAAGAGATGGAAATGATTTCACTGGAAATATATTGCGCATCGTTGAGGAACTCTCATCTGGCGATTATGGAGACTATAAAATTTATATATTTGCAAAAAAGGAATTGCATCAAAAAATTAAAAAATTACAAAGAAATTATAATCTAAAAATTACTCATATTACCTCCAGTATACCATTAGCCACTATGATATTGGAATTTTCTAAATATATTATTACAGATTCCGGTATTCGTGCCAAATATGTGAAAAGAGATGGCCAGATATTTCTTGAAACTTGGCATGGAACTCCATTAAAAGTCATGGGCAAAGATAATAGGCCTGAAGAACATTTAAATGGCCATATCCAATATTCTTTTTTAGGTTCTGACTTTTTATTATATCCAAATGACTATATTAAGGATAAAATGATTGATGCTTATATGATGGAAAACATATATAGCGGGAAAATTTTATTGGAAGGTTATCCTAGAAACAGTGTTTTTTTTAGTAATGACAAAAGAGAAGAATTTAAATTAAAATTTAACTTTGAAAATAAAGATATTTTTGCTTATATGCCTACTTTTAAGGGAATTCTAAATGATAGGGATGATAAAAAACAAAAAAATGAATTACAAAATTATTTATCCAATATTGATAAGGCGCTAAATGATAATCAAATTTTTCTAGTTAAATTACATCCATTTAATCAGGAAGAAATTAACTTTGATGAATATAAACATATTGAGCCATTCCCTATAGGATATGAAACCTACGACATATTAAATATGGCGGATTGTTTGATTACTGATTATTCCAGCGTATTTTTTGACTTTGCCAACACTAGAAGAAAGATAATATTATTTAATTATGATGAGAAGGCATATCAGGACTACAGAGGAACCTATTTCTCACTATCTGAACTTCCATTTCCTAAAGTTCAAAGTGTTGAAGATTTAATTAAAGAGTTAAATAAACCAAAAGAATATGATGATACTGAGTTTATAAAAAAATTCTGCACTTATGATAATCCAAATTCTGTTAAAAACATATGCAGACATATTTTTAATGGTGAAAATGTATGTAACGTGGAAACATTTGAAAATAATAAGAAAAACATTCTTATATTTGCTGGAAATTTACGGAATAACAAACCTACTTCTTATTTATTAAGCTTTTTAGAAAAATTTGATGAAGAAAAGTATAATATTTATTTGTCTTTCCGTCAATGGGATGGTTATATAAATAAAAATCATTATAAAATTTTTGATAAGATTCCCGATTATGTAAATGTATTTCCATTAAGATCTGGAATGAACTTAACATTGTCTGAGGATAGGAAATATAAAAATTTCATAGGCTCTGGAAATGCTTCCGAATGCCCTAAGTCTCTTGAAAAAATGTTTAAAAGAGAATTGGTTAGGTATTATGACAAATTTCCTTTTGACATAGTACTAAACTTTGAAGCAAACAATCCAGACCAGATATTGCTTTTCAGCTATTCTAACGCTAAAAAATACATGTTTGTTTTTGAAGATTTGCTTGAAAAATCTAAAAAGAACAATAGATTGAATTCCAGCGCATTAAAAGAGGCATTTTCCAATTATGATGATATTATTGTAGATTCCTCTAATTTAGTTAAACCAACTAATAAAATCGTTAATAATAAAGATAAAATTAAAGTTATTCCTAAACTTTATAATTATGAAGAGGTAATAAATAACTCCAATGAAGATATTTTAATTGATAAAGGCACTTTAATGGTTTCTAGCAATCTTTATGGCCTAAAGGGCGTGCTAGAATCCAAAGGCAAGAAATTCATATCCATTGGGGACTATTCAAAAAATAAGAATAATGAATCTCTCCTAAAGGCATTTGATAAGTTTTGTGATGATAATCCTGATGCTCAGCTTATCATAATTGGAAACGGAGGAAAGCTTTACAATAAAGCCAAATCATGGAGATCCAATCTTAATCATTGGCAGAATGTCACTCTTGTCAGAGGCATTTCCAATTATCTGCCTATTTTAAAAGAATGTGATTTATTCATATCATCTTCAACCAGCGAAAGTTCGTTTTTGCATATAATGGAAGCGGATATTTTAAATATTCCTGTAATTGCAACCAAAAATGACGATTTCAAGTGGATGAAAAAGTACGATGGATTTTTAGTTGAAGGTGATGAAAAAGGTTTATTGGATGGAATGAAGGCCTTCATGGACGGAAATATTAATTTAATGAATATTGATATAGTGCAACATAATAAAGATGCTTTGGAGGAATTTAATTCGCTTTTAAATTAGGTAACTTCTTAACTAGATTTTTCATTATTAAACTACTTTAGTTTTCACGGGGGGAATATTATTTTAAAAAACAAATTGAAATCAAAATTAAAAAATATCTTATTAAATCATTATTTTGGAACTACTGATGAATTGCAGATAGTGGAAGACAATATAGCAAATCACTATTTTGAAATTACAGAAAAGGGAGACAGCTTAGTCTTCAAATTAAAAAATTTCACCCCTTTTTTTGAAAAGAATTTGATTGTGAAAAATAGAAAAACGGGAAAAAGACTTTCCATACCCTTTAAAAAAACAAAAGCTGTATTAACCGCTCAGGAATTGGATGAAATTGATGAACTGGATTATTATAACATATTTCTGAGGGTTTTTGTACAAGGTGAAACATTTTTAGAGAGATCAAAGTATCATCATCAAAACGGCGGAAGGAAGCTGCTGAATTTTGAAAATGAAAAAATAGCAGAATTCTATCCAACTATAGATTATAATCTGTCCTTTAAATATAAGGAATCCCCATATCAGGCGGAATTATCTTCCATTAAAATGAATAATGATTTATTGGAACTGGATGGAACCATAAACATGCTTCAGGATATTGATTTCGATAGGATGGAATTTTTAATATTTTCAGATACCAAAGGCAGGGCTTTTCCATGTGAATATAAAAATGCAGGAAAAAATAAACTGCATTTCAAATCCTTTGTTCAATTTGATTTCAATGAAAAATTATTAAACACTTCCTGGGATACTAAAATCCGGCTGATTAAAGATGACATTGTAATATATAATGCCAATTTGAAAACTTATAAGCTATTTGATTCTTATAATAATGAAGATAAGATATTTGGAATAGTAAGCAGCGAAGAAAAAGACTTGTCTGAAATATTTTATACTAATAATAAATTCAATTTAAAGGTGGATATCACAAGCATTGACAAATCTAAAAATCTCATTGCACTTGCAAAAGGCGAAGATATCTACAATCATTATTCAGAAAATACTGAAATAGATGATAATTTAATCTTTTTTGAAAGCTTCAATGGACTTTATTCCCATAATCCCAAATACATCTATGAGAAAATGCTTGAGATGGGATATGATGAAAAATACAAGTTTGTATGGAACTTGAAGGATAAGAATACTGAAATTCCTGGAAATCCAATAGTAGTAGGAAACAGGGATGAGAATTATTACAAATATCTGGCCAAGGCAAAGTACTGGATAAATAATACTCCTTTTCCAAGGCTTTATAAAAAAGGGCATGAATATTTGCAAACATGGCATGGAACTCCATATAAAAGGTTGAGCTATTATGTGGATGATAATGATGAAGTTTATTTATCAGAATTTATAGGAGAATCTCGCAATTGGAATTATTTAATTACTCCTAATGAATATTCCACAAAAAAATTAAAGGAACATTTTAATTTTAAAAAAAGGGTGTTTGAATTCGGGTATCCGGCAAACGATGTGTTCTATACTAAAAATCAGGATTTTAAGGATTCAATCAAGGACAAATTGAACATTCCTAAAGATAAAAGGGTAGTGCTTTATGCGCCTACCTATAGAAAGGAAGACATTGATTTGGGCTTGAATAAGGTTATAAATGGTTTGAGTGAAGATTTCATTTTTATTATAAAAAACCATCCAGATTCAAAATCACTTGAAGTTGATAAGAAAGACTTTGTTATGGATTTATCTCATTATAATGACATACATGAATTATATTTAATCTCAGATATTTTAATAACCGATTATTCTTCCGTGGTTTTTGATTTCGCACACAGCAAAAAACCAATTTTATTCTATGTGCCGGATATTGAGGCTTATCTGGCTGAAAATTTATTGTTTAAGGAAATTCAGGCTGATTTGCCAGGTCCTCAATTAATCAATGCCGAAGATTTGATTGATTCCATTAAAAACATTGGTGAAATAAGTGAGGATTACAAGGAGAAGTATGATATCTTCTTTAATAAATACTGCAGTATTGGCCATGGAACAGCATCCGAAGAAATCATAAATGCTGTTTTTAAAATAGAGGAGGGGGTTTAAAATGAGTGATTATGAATATAAGGTAAGTGCCATTGTTTTGGTTTACAATGGGGGTAAGTATTTAAGAGACTGCATTGAATCTCTTGTTAATCAGACCCTTGATGGTTTGGAGATTATCCTTATAAATGATGTCAGCACGGATGACAGCTTAAGCGTTTGCAGAGAGTTTGAAAGGGACTATGACAATGTTAGGATTATAAACAAGGAAATTAATGAAGGTTTGGCAAAAAATGCAAACATTGGAATTGAAAATGCTAAAGGAGAATATGTCATATTGGTTGATAATGACGATATTATTCCAAATTATGCATATGAGAGACTATATAATAAGGCAAAAGAGGCTGATGCAGATATTTCCATTGGAAGTGCAAATTTTTTAATTGGAAAGCATCAATATGAAATGCCTGCATATGAAAGAAACGCATGGGAGAAAGAAAGAGTAATAAATGACCTTGAAGAGTTTCCTATTTTATTCGGAGATGCTTTTTATTGGAATAAAATAATTAAAAGGGATTTGTTAATTGAGCATAACATTCGCTTGCCAATTGACATGATATATGCTGATAGAAAATTTTCACATACTGCATATTCCTACGCTCGCACCATTGCAATTATTCCTGATTGCGTTTATATGTGGAGGCAGAGAAGAAACTCTTTAAGCGATGAAAGAAAAGCTTTAGGCAATTATATTAATAGAATCGAGTCATATAAGTTGGATTTGGACAAGATTACTTCATCTTATCATGACTATATGAAAATATTAATGAGGAGAGTTACTGTTCCTATTCATGGAATATTAAATAATGAAGAGTTTGAGGACTATTTATTTAATGAAACCCGTGATTTTTTAATAAGTGAAATATCTAAAATAAATGATGTTTATGATAACAGCTTAAATATTATTGAAAATCTGTATATTTATCTGATTTTAAATAATCATAGGAAAGAACTTAAACAATTGTTAAAAACAGGCTTCAAAATTTTCAAGGATGTAGTTAATGAGAATAATAAAAGCTACTGGAATCTTCCTTTGTTTAGAAATCCCGATTTAGATGTTCCAGATAGATTATTTGAAATAAAAAGGTTGATACCTCAGTTTATAAAAATTAAGGAAATTATTACAGATGATGATTCCATAATCTTCAATGAAATAGAACTTCCTAGATTCTTTGAAATGAAAAAAGGAGAAATTGTATTTGCAGGTAGATGTGAATTCGATGAGATATTGGAAGAAAATTCTGTTCATTTTGAACTTGAACCAATAGTAAATGAAAAAGGAAGAAATATATTCAAAGCAGAAATTCCATTAAGCAAGTTGAATATTTTTGAAGATTATGACATCTATTTCCAAGCTCATTATGAGGAATATTCGGATAATATCAGAATTAGCAAAGATTGTGTGGGGAATATTATAAATCATAATGATGGAATAAATCTTTTGTATACTGCTAATAATTTGTTATCAGCATGTACTCAACTCTTAACTGGAGAATTCAAGTTTGATTGTGATGAAGAAACTTTTAAAATTCTTGTAGAAAATGGAGACGGGATCAAGAAGAAATTGAAGATTTATGTAAGAAATCCTTCAACAAAGGAAAAGACCCATTTAAGCTTAAATGAAGATAAGACAGCATATGAGCTGAAATGGAAATTCTTCTTGGATAAGAAATCATCATATACGGCTCATTTAACAGTTCATGATGATATTGGCAGAGTAAATAAAAAGATAAGATTAACCACAAACAATTTCAATGATTTTGATGAAATTTCATTGAATACGAAAGATAATAAAAAGGTTAAGATTTTTAATACAAAATACAGTAACATAAGGATTAGATGCTATTAACGGATTATGTTATGCATGGTTTTTAAGAGGTTCATTTTTATTTCACACTTGTTCATTATATAAAAAGGACTAAAAAAATAACTTCTAAAGATTCAATTTAAACAATTAGGATTACTTGGACTGTTATTTTAGCAAAAAATCATCAATTGATAATATTGGTGAAATAGAACTTTTCAACAATAATACTAAAAATAGTTTTTTAATAAGTGGAGAATAGTCAAGTTATTATGAGATGTAATAACTATTCTCCATATTAATATAGGTTTTTTAAGTTATTAAATTTTGGCATGTTCAAAGGACTGATTAGAAAAACAATTTTCATATCATTATAAATTCGAATTAATTATTAGTTTTATGCTTTTAATCTACTTTAATGATTTTTAGGAGAAAAATATTTTTTTTAATAATGTAATTTCAAAAAAAACTAAGTTTTTTTCATTTGGAATATTCTCAATTGAGTGAAATTCTATCAATTTTATATCTGGCATTGTCCGTTTGGAAAAATTTAGATTTAAATTATATTTAAATGTCAGTACTTATTATATTAATAACCTAATCAACTAATTAATAGGGATGTAACAATGAAGTATGATTATTTAATTGTAGGTTCTGGTCTGTTTGGCTCAGTATTCGCACATGAAATGACTAAAAAAGGCAAAAAGTGTCTGGTAATAGAAAGACGCGACCACATTGGTGGAAATGTCTACACAGAAGAGAAAGAGAACATAAATGTCCATAAATACGGTGCTCATATATTCCACACTTCCAACAAAGAGGTTTGGAACTACATCAATCAATTTGCTGAGTTTAACCGTTACACAAACTCACCTGTTGCCAACTACAAGGGCGAATTATACAACCTTCCTTTCAATATGAACACCTTTTATCAGATGTGGAAAGTCAAAACTCCAGATGAAGCAAGGGCAAAAATCGAAGAGCAGAAAAAGGAATCAGGCATTACAGATCCAAAAAACCTTGAAGAGCAGGCTATTTCCCTGATTGGAAGGGATATCTATGAAAAGCTTGTAAAGGGATACACCCAGAAGCAGTGGGGCAAGGAATGCACAGAACTTCCTTCATTTATTATCAAACGTCTTCCTGTTAGATTCACCTATGACAACAACTACTTCAACGACTCCTACCAGGGAATACCTATCGGAGGATATACCTAAATCATTGAAAAACTTTTAGAAGGAATAGAAGTACAATTAAACTCAGACTTCTTTGACAAGAAAGAGGAATACATGGAAATGGTTGACAAGGTCCTATTTACTGGAATGATAGACCAGTACTTTGACTACTGCTTCGGAGAGCTTGAATACAGGGGATTGAAGTTCGAGTCTGAAACTCTCAACACAAATAACTATCAGGGAAATGCTGTAATTAATTATACTGATGCTGAAACTCCATACACACGAATCATCGAACACAAGCATTTTGAAATTCCTGCTAATGAACTGGGCACGGAAAAAGATTCAGACAAGACAATCATTACAAGGGAGTATCCAATGCAGTGGAAAAAGGGCGAGGAAGCCTATTATCCTATAAATGATGAGAAGAACTCTGCATTATATCAGAAGTACAAGGAACTGGCTGAGGCGGAAGAGAATGTGATTTTTGGCGGAAGGCTTGGAATGTATCAGTACTTTGACATGTGGAAGGTCATTGAGGAAGCCTTGAAGTTGGTGGATGAGGAAAGTGATTGAGTGCCTTTAAATTAATGATGATTAAAGAGGTTGATTATTCCAACTGTTCATTTTTTTATTAAATTTCTTTTTTTATTTTTAAGAGATATTCTTTTTGCAGTTAAAATCATAATCTTTAAAGATGAAAATAATTATATTAATAAGTGTAAGATTTCAAAGATAAAAGTATTCCCATTTAGTCTCGTCGTGATGAGCGGCGAATTAGGTGCTTTATGGGTTCTTTAATCTTCATAATTATTTTACAGACTTATTTTATTAATTTTCACATAATATTCTTACAGACTTATTTTCAACAATCTTAAACAATTCTGGATTTTTATATTCAACAGTTTGATATGAAGACCAAGATATTAAATCAGCGATTTGCAATCCTTTATAATTAACAGAATTTACATGTTTTATTTCCACAGGATAATTCTTTCTATTATTTAATTTGTTCTTGAATAAATTATTAAAATTATCAATCTGATTTTTATTCTTTGTCTTATCTATAAAATAGTTGTTCTATCATCAATTGGAATTATTTTTGCCAATTGGGATGCTAATATATCATATAGCATATTGATATTATGGTCATAATCAATTTTATGCATATTCTGTTTATCAAATACAACAATGAAAGCTTGATAATCAATATTGTTTTACCGTTTAAAAATGTCTTTTATAACATCATTAGGAGTGGTTGTTCCTTTAATCTCATTCATCCTATGAATTTTTTTATATTTCCTATAAGTGTTTAATCAGGTTATCTAGTTTTTTAGGTTTATCAACCATTATTCCAGCAAAAACAAAATAGTTGGAACTAGAATTTTTACTTCCTAAATCTCCACTTTCATCAATGTAAACGTATTTCATCAACTATAAAGTATGGTATTCATTATTTAAAAATATTTTTAAAAAATAATTATTGTTAATTGAAAAATATCCTCCAGAATTACATACATGCGTATTTGGGAAAAAATACTGTTGATTTTTTTTAATTAAAAAAATGATTTTGTTTGGTCATTTGAATGGGCATTAGTATTTAAAGGTTTGGTCATGAAAAACCAAAACATATAAACAACAAAATAGGGCAGCAATTAGCTTATTAAATTATAATCTAAAAAGGATTGTTTGAATGGTATTTCAAAATCATCAGTTGCTAGAAATGCTTATTTTAAAAAAAGAAAGATTTAGATAATAAATCTAAATTCATTTAATTTTTCAGTTTTGATAATTCACGTTCTGCTTTTCAATCATAGGATAGGAAATCAATTCACTTGAATCAAGATCCTCCCTGTGCATGTCCACTGCATTGATC
>ODAI013788888.1_pt1 | contig 21814 bp, 17 predicted proteins | sample 1539321 | NCBI WGS metagenome assembly ODAI01 (sample SAMN02144231, study PRJEB22623) | gut metagenome | biome: sheep rumen | host: Ovis aries | place: New Zealand | reverse complement strand
TCCCGGAAGACGGTTATAGAGACCCTCGACGAGGCGATGGCCAAGGAGGACCAGATCCGCGCCAGGCGCTCTGAGCAGCTCGAGATCCCGGAGAAACTGGAGACAGCGATGCCGGTTGTGGAGAACGGCTTTGTCTCGAGCCTTCTGCTGGCCAACGATATCCAGGACGAGGAATACTATAAGCAGCTGCTTGAGATCTCGGAGGATTACGCCTACGCGGAGGTGCTGCAGCTGGGGAGCGGGATCCGGGACGGGCGGCTGGAAAGCCCCGTAGGGAGCCGTCTGAAGGCCCAGGAGTCCTACAGCCAGATCCGTTCCATCGTCAAATCCTTCCAGAGATGCATCATCGGGCCGGTCATGTCCGACCGGATCGTTCTGATCCTTCCCTACGGACAGGAACATTTCAGTTATGAGGAGCGGATCGGGGCGATTGACCGGATCCGCCGGATCATCCAGCGTCTGGAGGAGAAGCTTGAACTGAAATTCCGCTGCGGAATCGGTAGAATCTGCAGAATCGGGGACTTCCGCATCAGCTACCAGGAGGCGGTGTCCGCCCTGCAGAATTCCAGGTCCAGGGTTACCCACACGGATGACCTGACCAGACACGGGATTATCGAGGACAATTATCCCATCGAACTGGAGCGGGATGAGTTCGCATGCCTGAACCGCGGAGACGTGGAAGGGGTGCGCAGAAACATCGACGCCTTTTTTGACTGGATGACCGCCAAAGATCCGGAGGACCTGGACAGCATGAGGCTGAAAGCGCTCGAGCTTCTGCTGAGGGCCGAGAAGGAGGCCTTCCAGGCAGGCGCGGTTAATTATGCCTACAGCTACCGCAAAGACTATCTGACCCAGGTGGCTGCCCTCTCGGACGCTGACCAGATCCGCGGCTGGTTTATGGATCATATGATGAGCATCACCGGGGCCATCCGGGACCGCATTGAAAACCAGTCCGAATCCGCCGTTGCGCGCGCCCAGAAATATATCCGCGAGCATTATATGACGGAGATTTCGCTGGATGACGTATCGAAGGAAGTCAATGTGAGCCCCTACTATTTCAGCAAGCTGTTCAAGGAAGAGGTAGGGGAGAATTTCATCGATTATCTGACGTCGGTCCGGATTGACCGGGCGAAAAACGCCCTCCGCGATCCCCTCCTGTCGGTGCGGGAGGTGGGCGCCATGTCCGGTTATACCGATCCCAACTATTTCAGCCGGATCTTTAAGAAACAGACCGGCATGACGCCCAGGGAATACCGGGATTCACTGAAGGGCTGAACTGCAGGAGACGGAGCAGGGCCGGACGGAACAGGAGATGGTTTCCCTTGCGGGGAAACAGTGATGATCCTGCCGGGAGGCTGTACCGGCAGAAGGAGACTATCATGCGCAGATGGTTCGGAAAATGGATGCTGTATATGATTCTGACCGCCCTGCTTCTGTGCCTGGGCGGCTGTTCCCGGGGCGGGGAGCAGAGCGCCGGAACCGGCATAAAAGAGAGCGAAGATGCCCCGGGGCCGATCCGGATCGGCCTGTGCTTTGACTCATTCGTGATCGAGCGCTGGCTCAGGGACCGGGATGTGTTTGTCTCCACGGCCCAGAGCCTCGGGGCGGAGGTCAATGTACAGAACGCCAACGGGGAGGTGGAGGAGCAGATCGAGCAGATCCGCTACCTGATCTCCAGGAAAATGGATGTCATCGTGATCATTGCGATCGACGGAGAGGCTCTGACAGAGGTAGTGGAGGAGGCGAAAAATGCGGGAATCGTGGTAATCTCCTATGACCGTCTGATCCGCGGGGCGGGCACGGACCTCTATATCTCCTTTGACAATGAGATGGTGGGAAGCCTGATGGGGCATGCCCTGGTGGAGGCGCTTCCGGAGGGCGGAACAGTCTTTGAGATCCTCGGTTCCGCGAGCGACAATAACGTCTGGCAGCTGAAGAAAGGCTTTGAGGAGGCCATAGAAGGGCACGGCATCGATATCGTTTATGAGTCCTTCTGCGAGAACTGGCTGGCGGAGCTGGCCTTTGAGAAGGTAAATGAAGGTCTGGAACAGACCGGCGGAAAAGTGGACGGCGTCATGTGCGGAAACGATGACCTGGCCGGCCAGGCGATCAAGGCCCTCACCGAGAACCGGATCGCCGGGAGCGTGCCGGTGGTGGCCCAGGATGCGGAACTCTCCGCCTGCCAGAGGATCGTGGAGGGAACCCAGACCATGACCGTGTACAAGCCGGTCGATGAGGAGGCCAGGATCGCCGCCTGCTTCGCCGTGGAGATGGCCCAGGGAAAGGATATCCGGGATGAGAGCCTTGAATATCATACCGGGGAGACGATCTTCGACGGAGTCAGCGAGGTGCCGTGCTGCGCTCTTGAACCGGCGGCCGTGACGCGGGAGAATATGGACGAGGGGATCATCGGGGGCGGCTTCCACCAGAGGGAGGACGTATACCTGAACGTAAACGGATAAGAGGGCCGTGAATAGTAACCGACTGAGAACTGCCGCCGCGAATCGCAGACAGGAGGACTTGCATTTTTCTGAGAGCTGGTGTATTGTACTCAAAAACCACTGCTTAAAAACCACAGACATAACAGACCGGAAAGGAGCGTTCAGGAATAACAGCTTGAAGCGCTCCTTTCTTTCTGCCGGAAGAAGAGGGATCTGAACTATGAGTGAAACAAAGGAGCTGTTCCGTGTCGCAGACATCTTCGGGGAAGATGTGTTCAATGACAGGGTAATGCAGGAGCGCCTCCCCAGACGGGTCTACCGGGAGCTGCGCAGGACGATCGAGGAGGGAAAGGACCTGGATCCGCTTGTGGCGGATGAGATCGCCGAGGCCATGAAGGAATGGGCGATCGGGAAGGGGGCCACCCACTATACGCACTGGTTCCAGCCTCTGACCGGCGTCACCGCCGAGAAACACGACTCTTTCCTGACCGCTCCGAGACAGGACGGTTCCGTTCTGCTGGAATTTTCCGGGAAGGAGCTGATCAAGGGAGAGCCTGACGCCTCCTCCTTCCCCTCCGGAGGCCTCAGGGCGACCTTTGAGGCGCGCGGCTATACTGCCTGGGATCCGACTTCCCCGGCTTTTATCCGCAGGGATGCGGCCGGCGCGATTCTCTGCATTCCGACGGCTTTCTGCTCCTACAACGGGGAAGCCCTGGATTTCAAGACGCCCCTTCTGCGCTCCATGGAGGCGATCAATGCGCAGTCCCTGCGTCTGATCCGTCTTTTCGGCAACGACCGCTCCAGCCGCGTGACGCCCTCCGTCGGGCCTGAGCAGGAGTATTTCCTGGTTGACGCGGATGCCTTCCGCCAGAGGAAGGACCTGATCTATGCCGGGAGAACCCTGTTCGGCGCCATGCCGCCGAAAGGGCAGGAACTGGATGATCATTATTTCGGCGTTCTGCGCCAGAGGGTCGCATCCTTTATGAAGGACGTCAATGAGGAACTGTGGCGTCTGGGCGTTCCTGCCAAGACCCAGCATAATGAGGCGGCTCCGGCCCAGCATGAGCTGGCGGTGATCTATGAGTCCGCTTCTCTGGCGCTGGATCATAACCATATAGCCATGCAGACCCTGAAAAAGGTGGCGGCTGCCCACCATATGAGGTGCCTGCTCCATGAAAAACCCTTTGCGCAGGTCAATGGCTCCGGCAAGCACAACAACTGGTCCCTCTCAACCGACGACGGAATCAACCTGCTCGACCCGGGCAGGACGCCTCACCAGAATATCCAGTTTCTTCTGGTCCTTGCCTGCATTTTGAGGGCTGTCGACATGCATGCGGATCTTCTGCGCGAATCAGCCGCGGACACGGGCAATGATCACAGGCTTGGAGGCAATGAGGCTCCGCCGGCTATCATCTCCGTTTTCCTCGGGGACCAGCTGGACGATGTGGTGATGCAGCTGATCCAGACCGGTACGGCGACCAGCTCTATCAAGGGCGGAAAGCTGAAGACCGGCGTCAGCACGCTGCCCAATTTTTCGAAGGACGCGACAGACAGGAACCGGACCAGCCCCTTTGCCTTCACAGGGAATAAATTTGAATTCCGTATGGTCGGTTCGCGGGATTCCATCGCCGCGCCGAATATCGTACTGAACACGATCGTCGCGGAATCCTTCTCGGATGCCTGCGATGTGCTGGAGAAGGCGGAGGACTTTGATCTTGCGGTTCACGACCTGATCAAGCGCTATCTGACCGAACACCAGAGAATCATCTTCAACGGAAACGGATATTCCGAAGAATGGCGCAGGGAGGCGGAGCGGAGAGGACTTCCCAATATAAGATCCATGGTGGACGCGATTCCGGCCCTGACCACTCCGGTCTCGATCGAACTGTTCCGGCGCTTCGGCGTCTTTACGGAATCCGAGCTCAGATCCAGGGCGGAGATTAAATATGAGCTGTATGGCAAGGCCATCCATATCGAATCCCGGACCATGATTGACATGGCTTCCAAGTCCATCATCCCGGCTGTGATCCACTGGACCCGGAGCCTGGCCGATTCCGTGAACGCTGTCCGGCAGGCGGGCGCTGAGCCGGATGTTCAGTGCGCTATGCTCACGGAATCCAATGATCTTCTGTTAAGGACAAAGCGCGCCCTTGAGGAGCTTTCCGATCTGACCGAAAAGGCGGAACTTAAGCCCGAAGGCCGTGAGAGGGCAGTGTTCTATCATGAGCAGATTCTGCCGGCCATGGAAGCGCTGCGCGCTCCCGTCGACAGGCTGGAGATGATCGTGGACAAGGATATGTGGCCGATGCCCTCCTACGGCGACCTGCTTTTCGAAATCTGAGCCTGCAGGGCCATAAAAAGCAGTACAAAAGAATCGTGCAAATTACACAAATTACGTTGATTTTTTTGGAAAAAAAGCTTACACTATATTCATACTTATGGTAAATATGAATAGTTTTTACTCGATCTGAGTGCAGAATCTGCATTTTCATATGAGTTTCTGTTCACGGCCTCAGACAGCAGCATCGAAGATGCGGCATACGTGCCAGCACGGATGGTCTGCTCTGTACGCTGTTCCATTAAGCAGCAAAGCTGCCAGGTGGAATATGCGTGCGGCCTGATGTGTGGAAGGCTGTGAAAAGCAACTCATACAAGAAGGCGGGATGCGGCTGCGGGCCTTGCAGGCCGGGACGGATCGTTTAAGAGACATTGTGTGAGGAGGGTATGCCCATGATATCAAACCAGGTGCTGCAGTCGACTCTGGACGGCCTCAAGGTGATCAGCAGAGTTGATATGTGTATCATGGATACAGAAGGGATTGTGCTTGCCACCACATTTGAGCAGGCGGAGAATTTCCGTGAGGCGGTGCTTGAATTTGAGAATTCACCTGCTGAGAGCCAGGTGATCTCCGGTTTTCAGTTTTTTAAAGTTGTGGACGATACACAGCTGGAATATATTCTGATCGCGAGCGGCAGTTCGGACGACGTCTACATGGTCGGAAAGATGGCTGCCTTTCAGATCCAGAGCCTTCTGGTGGCATACAAGGAACGCTTCGACAAGGACAACTTTATCAAGAATCTCCTGCTCGACAACCTGCTGCTGGTTGATATCTATAACAGAGCGAAGAAGCTTCACATTGACTCCGAAGCGCGCCGCGTCGTCTATATTCTGGAGCTGGATACAGAGCGGGAGAACAGTTCCCTCGAGACAGTGCGCAGCCTGATCGGCACCAAGAACAGCGATTTTGTGACCGCTGTGGACGAGAAGAGCGTGATCATCGTCAAGGAACTGTTTCCGGACGAGGGGAATGACCGCCTGGAGGAGGTCTCGAAGCTGATCCTCAGCTCCCTTCCGGAGGAGCGCAGGGGGAACGCCCTGATCGCCTACGGTACGGTTGTGAATGAGCTGAAGGAGGTTTCCCGCTCCTATAAGGAAGCGCGCATGGCTCTGAACGTAGGGAAGATTTTCTTCGCCGACCGTCAGATCATCGCCTACAGCAGCCTGGGGATCGGACGCCTGATTTACCAGCTTCCGATACCGCTCTGCAAGATGTTCATCAAGGAAGTCTTCGAGGGCAAGTCCCCGGATGATTTTGATGAGGAGACTTTGATCACCATCAACAAGTTCTTCGAGAACAGCCTGAACGTTTCCGAGACCTCCAGACAGCTTTACATCCACCGCAATACGCTGGTTTACAGACTGGACAAGCTGCAGAAGCAGACCGGCCTGGACCTGAGGGTATTCGAGGATGCGATCACCCTGAAGATCGCTCTGATGGTTGTCAAATATATGAAATACATGGAAAACCAGGATTATTGAGTGAGACGCATGGCCCGCGGAAGCGGGCGTGAGTGCCGGGCCACTGCAGAGGATGCGGTGGTCCGTCTTTATCTGCAGGATATGGCCGCAGAGCGGGTACCCGCCTGTACGGGGCAGTTCTGACGGCCGGTGCGGATCAGAGCGGGCGGGCGCCGGCATCTTCTGCCGGCCTGTCCGATTAAAGGGGAAGGAGCCTGAAAAGTGGCGGATGAGACATTTGTCTTCAGACAGAAACTGAAAGGACTTACAGACCTGGCGAAGGAACAGGATATGAGCCTGGACCTTGCCCAGGTAAAAAAGGCGCTGGAAGGAACAGGGCTTGATCAGTCCCGTTTTTCGCTTGTATGCGATTATCTTAAGCAGGAAGGAATCGAGCTGACGGATCCGGAGCAGGAGAAGGAAGAGCGGACAGAGCGGCGCAGCATACTTGAGATCTATCTGGAGGACCTGAACGGGATCCTCCCGGTTGACGAGAAGGAGGAATTCCGGCTTTTCCGGCAGGCTTCCTCAGGGGACGGCGGCGCCAGGAACAGGCTTGTGGAGCTTTATCTGCAGACGGTATGCGACCTTGCGGGAGAGTTTGACCTTGCGGGGAAGACGGGAAACAGGCCCGCTTCTGCCGCGCATGCTGCCGCCGGGCGTTTTCTGCAGATTGATCCGGAGGACCTTGTACAGGAGGCGAACATCGGCCTTTTGCTTGCCATGGACCGGCTGGGCAGAGAAGAATCGCTGGCTGCCTACCGTGTGAAGCTTCTCAACAGTGTGACCGACTATCTGGAGGAATGGATCCGGGGGGAGGAGGACGCTCTGAGGAGCGACCGGAGAATTGTAAGAAATATGAATCAGCTCGCTGATGCGGCCAGGGAGCTTGAGGGAGAAAACGGGGAGAAGCCCTCCGCCGAGGAACTTTCCGCTTACCTGGAACTGCCCCTGGAGCGGATCCTGGATCTGCTCAGGGTCGGAGGAGAAGTCTGAAACAGAGCAAAAGGACAGCAGTTTCATGACCCTGCTGATCTTTTATACAAATCAGGATCCGGAGCTTGCATATTCCTGCATTGAGGGGATGCAGTCCACGGGAATCCGCAGTGTGTTCATCCGGACTTTTCAGGACACCGGTGAAGAATATGGAATGCCGTCCATTTTTATAGAGCCTGCAGAAAAAGCCATGCATGAGGTGGAACAGCTGACAGGAACTCTGGAAGTGGGCAAGAAGGCTGATATGATTCTGTTTGATCCGAGACATCTGAAGTCTTTCCCGGACCATGACGCGGAAGCGGCCGTAGTCTATGCCTCATCAGAAGAAAACATCGATACTACGATCGTCAACGGGAAGATCGTATATCACAGAGGTACTTTTGCCGGGGGACTCAGTGAGAAAGAACTCATCCGGGAAATAGATGCTGAACTTGCAAAAATGAAGGCAGAGGACCTGTAAAGGTTCCTCTGCCTGATGGCATAAAGCATTTTTTATTCTTCCGGGGGCTTCTGTTCCGGGAGCGTGAGGCGGACCCTGCCGATCCGTTTCCGGTTCATATTCTCGACGCTCAGGATGAGGCCTTCTTCCGTCTGCACTTTCTCATGCGCGGTGGGCAGGTGGTCCAGGTGCTCGATCACATATCCGCCGATGGAATCATACTCCTCCGACTGAAGGGATGTCCCGATGCGGTCATTGATATCGTCCAGCTTGACGCCGCCCTCGATCAGGTATTCCCTTTCCGACAGCTTCCGGATCCATTCCTCTTCATTTTCATCGTACTCATCCCGGATTTCTCCGACCAGTTCTTCCATCAGATCCTCGAAGGTCAGCATGCCGGCCGCGGAACCGTATTCATCAAGAACGATGGTGAGACTGGCTGAATTCTCCCGCATCTCGACCAGGAGGTCGGCAAGCGGTTTGGTCTCGAAGGTATAGTAGGGGGCGTACATGAGGTCCTTCGGGCGGAAGCTGCTGCGATCCTCGACGAAGCAGAAATCCTTGAGATTCAGGACACCCACGATATGGTCCCTGTCCTTCTCATAGACGGGAAGTCTTGTAAAGCGCTCGGAGCGGTAGATGGCTGCGACGGTGTCGTAGTCATCCTCCGTGCTCACCAGAACCATGTCTGCGCGGGGAACCATGATATCGCTGGCGGTCTGGTCTCCGAAATCATAGACATTGTTGATCATCTCCCGCTCCGCGCCGGTCGTCTCACCGTCTTCATGGCTGACGTCGACCAGTGTCCGGATCTCATCCTCCGTAACCAGACTGTCCCCGCTTTCCACCTGAATATGAAAGAGCTTCATCACGCCTCCGGCAAGAAGATTCACCAGGCAGATCAGGGGCGTCATGATGATCATCAGAAAATGGATGATTCCGCCGTAGCGCAGGGACAGCTTTTCCGAGTTGGCGTTTGCGGCATTTTTCGGCGTGATCTCCCCGAAGATCAGCACGATCAGGGTCAGGGCGCCGGTCATCAATCCGATGGATCTGCGCCCGAACAGGGAGATGGCAAGGGAAGTAGCCAGCGAGGAAGCGGAAATGTTGACGAGATTGTTGCCGATCAGGATGCAGCTGAGCATCTTTTCGGAGGAATCAAGTATCTGAAGCACTCTGGCGGCTCTCTGGTTTCCGTCATCTGCGAGATTTTTAATGCGGATCCGGTTTACGGTAGTGAGCGCCGTCTCGGCGGACGAGAAAAAACCGGACAGGACGATCAGGATCAGCAGGATCAGTCCCTGGATGATTTGGTCAGATGACAAAGCAGCACCAGCTCCTTTCTGTACAGGAATAATCATTTCAGCTAGAATACAATAGAATAAAAGAAAATGCAAACAGAGTTGCGATTCTGCGTCCGGTTATGGTATAGTAAAAAAGTCGTTATTCACGGCCTGATCTGTGGGGCCCTGGATAGAAAGAAAAAGTCTGAACAGTTTCAGGACCCGGCGGCAAAGGCTGCGGGAGCGGCCTGAGACGATAATCGAACAGGTATCCTGCCGGCATGGCAGGTCCGTCTGAATCTCCCCGCTGCGGGGAGTATTTCCGGAACATCCGTTCTACAGCCGGACTTCCGAGGAAGATTCTTCCGGAGGTTCCGAACGATCCTTTCCCCTTGTTTTTGCAGAAGTAAAACCGGAAGATCTTTGTATGGCGTCCGGTTTCAGTGGATTTATGTATTTTTATTTATAGAAAGCAGGTTATATGAACAGAGATAATTATGAACTTCTTTCCGCAGCCCTTCTGAAGGATATGGCTAAAAAGAGAGGAATCCGCGGGCTGTCCGGCATGCGCAAGAGCCAGGTCGTGGACGCTCTGGTGGACTATGACAGACAGAAGGAAGCTTCCCGGGAGCAGCAGGGAGGGACAGGAACTGCCTTTGCGCCGGCTTCCCCCGCTCCTTCCGCGGATAGAACAGCGGCGGAAGCTGTCATCCGCAGTGCCGGCGCGGAGAATGAAGATGCAGGAGGAGCGGAAAAAGTTCCGCACGGCAGAGCTGCAGAAGGTATAGAATCAGGGGCTGAGGGAAATGATTCCCGGCGCGCAGATGCTGAACCTGCGGAGCCGGGCAGCATGGCAGGCCTTTCTCAGCGCGCAGGCAGAGAAGAAGCGGCCGTCAGCAGCCCGGAACAGCGCGGCAGCCGGTATGCATCAGGCGGATCCGCCGAGGAGAGGCGGAACGCGGGGACACGAAGGGCTGCTGAAAACGGGACAAGAAGCTTCAGGCAGCGTCCGGTCCAGAGCCGGCAGGAAATGCAGCGTCCGGCCCAGAACCGGCAGGAGATGCAGCGCCCGGTCCAGGCCCGGCAGGATCTGCAGCGTCCGGTCCAGAACCGGCAGGAGATGCAGCGCCCGGTTCAGAGCAGCCAGGATCTGCAGCGCCCGGTTCAGGCCCGGCAGGAGATGCAGCGTCCTGTCCAGAGCAGTCAGGATCTGCAGCGCCCGGTCCAGACCCGCCAGGACATGCCGCAGGAGGAGAGAAGCCTGCGGAGCCAGACGGACGAAGGCAGCGCCATGTTCCTGAGCGAGAGCGACCGTCCGCCCATGGACCTTCGGCAGCTGGATTCAGGCAATATGGCGGAAGGTGTCCTGGAAGTCATGGCGGATGGTTACGGTTTTATCCGGAGCAACAATTATCTGCCCGGCGATGATGACGTATACGTCTCCCCGTCCCAGATCCGCCGTTTCAATCTCAAGACCGGAGACCTGGTCGGCGGGAATACCAGGGTACACACACAGCAGGAAAAATTCAGCGCGCTTCTCTTTGTACGGACCATCAACGGCATGAGTCCTTCAGAAGCGGCAAAGCGATATAATTTTGAAGACATGACGCCTGTCTTCCCGAATGAGCGTCTGCGCATGGAGCGGACGGGGAAGGAACTGGCGATGCGGATCGTGGATCTGCTCTCCCCGATCGGGAAAGGACAGCGCGGAATGATCGTTTCGCCTCCGAAGGCCGGAAAAACGACCCTGCTGAAGGATATCGCGCGCTCGATTCTCCGGAACAATCCGGAGATGCACCTGATTATCATGCTGATCGACGAGCGTCCCGAGGAAGTCACGGATATCCGTGAGGCGATTGTCGGCGATAATGTGGAGGTTCTGGATTCCACCTTTGATGAGACGCCGGAGCATCACAGAAGAGTGGCCGAGATGGGGATCGAGAGGGCGAAGCGCCTCGTGGAACACTGCACGGACGTTACGATCCTGCTGGATTCCATCACCCGTCTGGCCAGGGCTTACAACCTGATTGTTCCGCCGTCCGGCAGAACCCTCTCCGGCGGCCTTGATCCGGCTGCTCTTCATCCCCCGAAGCGTTTCTTCGGAGCGGCCCGCAATATGCGGGAGGGAGGCAGCCTGACGATTCTCGCGACAGCCCTGGTGGACACGGGCTCCAAGATGGATGACGTGGTCTACGAGGAATTCAAGGGAACCGGCAACATGGAACTGATTCTCGACCGGAAGCTGTCGGAGCGCAGAGTCTTCCCGGCGATCGACATCGTCAAGTCCGGCACGCGCAGGGACGATCTGCTGCTGGATCCGGCGGAAGCAGAAGCTGCCCTTTCCATGAGAAGAGCCCTGAACGGAATGAAGGGCGAGGAAGCGGTGGAGCGGATCCTGGATCTTTTTGCCCACACCAGGAACAATGCGGAACTGGTGGCCAGAGTGAAGGGGAGCAGGATTATATAAGCTGCGGACCGCGGCTTTGTGCGGAGCGCTGTAAAAACTCCGTGAAGGCGAAAGGAAAAAAGCGGCTTATATACCGTGAAAGCAAAAGAAAAAAGTGGTTGAATTCAAAGATTGACCATGCTATAATTACGAAGCTGTTTCCGAGGGCGGAGGAAAGCCGCAGCGCCATTGAGGACGATGGGGTTCGGAGGACGGCAAACTGCATGGACTTGCAGGGATAGCCCGGAGGCCGGGAAAAGGCGCACTGTATTGGGACAGGGGCGCAGGCAGTTCACAGAAAAAGAAAGAGGAGAAGAAAGATGAGAGAGAAGATTCATCCGAAATATTTTCAGGCAACTGTTACCTGCAACTGCGGGAATACTTTCGTGACCGGTTCCACAAAGCCGGAGATCCATGTTGAGATCTGCTCCAAGTGCCATTCATTCTATACCGGACAGCAGAAGGCGACACAGGCACGCGGCCGTATCGATAAGTTCAACAGAAAGTATGGTTTCTCGAACAAGTAATTACAGGTTTGAAACAATAAGGGTTGAGGTGAAAACCTCAACCTTTTTTCGGATTCTGCCGGAGCGGAGATTGTTATGAAGTATTCAAATATAGGCGGCCAGGCGGTCATGGAAGGCGTCATGATGCGCAACGGCGGACACTATGCGGTAGCCGTGAGGACCGCGGACAAACGGATTACCGTGAAAACGGGGGTCTATAACGGAGTGATCCGGAATAAAAAGATCGCCGGGATTCCTGTCATCCGCGGGATGGTGAGTTTTGTGGATTCCCTCTATCTGGGCATGAAGAGCCTTATGTTCTCCGCGGACCTTTTTGCAGAGGAGTCGGAGCAGGAACTCGAGGAGCGGCTGAAGGAAGAGAAGAAAAAGGCGGAAAAGAACGCCGCGAAGCTCAGAAAGCAGGGGAAGGAAGAGGAAGCGGCAAAGCTTCTTGAGAAAACGGAAGCAGGCGCCGAAGAAGAGCGGCGGAAGCTGAGAGAGCGCGCCGTCTCCGAGAGCGGCAAGAGCGAGGATTCAGACAACTCTCTTCTGCTCGGCCTGACGGTAGCCTTTTCCCTGGTGGTATCCATCGCCCTTTTCATGATGCTGCCCTTCGCCCTCTCCGGAATTCTGCGCAGGGTTACGGATTCAGAACTTCTGATCTCGATCGCGGAAGGCTTGCTCAGGATGGCCGTATTTTTCGGCTATATGCTCCTGATTTCGCGCATGAAGGATATTCAGAGGACCTTCATGTATCACGGGGCGGAGCATAAGTGCATCAACTGCATAGAGCACGGACTGGAACTGAATGTGGAGAACGTCCGGAAAAGTTCCAGACAGCATAAAAGATGCGGGACCAGCTTCCTGCTCTTTGTCATGATCGTCAGCGTGATCTTTTTCCTCTTCATCCGGACAGACAGTCTGGCCCTGAGGATTGTGATCCGCCTGCTGCTGATTCCCGTGATCGCGGGGGTTTCCTTTGAATTCATCCGGCTGGCGGGGCGCTCCGACAATGTTTTTGTGAACCTGCTCAGCAAACCGGGGCTTGCCCTGCAGAGACTGACGACCCGTGAACCGGACGATTCCCAGATTGAAGTCGGGATCGCATCCGTCGAGGCGGTCTTCAATTGGAAAAAGTATCTGAATGAGAATTTCGGCGCCCACTATGAGCTGACGCCGGAGGATGAACCTTCCCACGGCGAAGAAGTGTTTACACTGGGGCTGTGAATGGATCATCCGCTTACAGGCCGGACAGGGACGATGGGCGAAGCCTTAGATTTCTGACTGGCAGTTAATACCGCCCGGGCAAAAGCGCGTCCGGGCGCCCGGCGGCTTCAGCAGCCTGACCGGGCGGAAAGGCAGTGTGAGGAATCCGGTATGACCTACAGGGAGGCATATGAAGAGGGTGTAAAGAAGCTGGAAGAGCATGGCGTTCCCGATGCGGATCTGGATGCCTTTTATCTTCTTGAATATGCTTCAGGCGGCCGGCTCAGCCGGGCCAGGTACCTGGCCTGCAGGGAGGACAATATAGAGGATGCGCTCCTTGAACCCTACAGAGAACTCCTGGCCCTGAGACAGAAGCGGATCCCTCTGCAGCAGATTACAGGCAGCCAGGAATTCTGCGGCCTTAACTTTCTGGTGAACGGAAACGTGCTGATTCCGCGGCAGGATACGGAAACACTGGTGGAGGAGGCTCTGCGCCTGCTCAGGCCCGGGATGCGGGTCCTGGATCTCTGCACCGGGTCGGGCTGCATTATCATCAGCCTGAAAAAACTCTGTCCGGGGATAGAAGCTTATGCCTGCGATCTTTCCGCCGAAGCGCTCGTGACAGCCGGGCAGAATGCAAAGAACATCGGAACCGGGATTTCTTTTTTTCAGGGAGATCTTTTTGATGCGGTCCCCGCAGGGGACAGGTATGATATGATTGTCTCAAACCCGCCCTATATAGAGAGCGGGGAGATTGATTCCCTTATGGAGGAAGTGCGGCTTTACGAGCCGAGGATGGCGCTGGACGGGGGAGAGGACGGCCTTGCCTTTTACCGCAGAATCATCGCCGCAGGAGCGGATTATCTTACAGGTGAAGGCTGGCTTGTCTTCGAGACAGGCTGCAGCCAGGGCGGAGCGGTTGCGGGCCTGATGGAGAAGAGCGGCTTTTCCAAAGTCCGTGTCTGCAGGGATCTGGCCGGCATGGACCGGGTGGTGATGGGCCGCAGACCTGCTGCCCCGCAGACCTGCTGACCCGGAAGATCCGCTTCCGGGCATACAGCATAACAGCCTTATGGAGGAGATATGTTTGACCAGCTGAATGAGGTGACAGGAAGACTGGAGGAGATCATGCGCATGCTCTCAGAGCCGGAGACCCTGAAAGATCCTGATCTTCTGCAGAAGCTGATGAAAGAGCAGGCGGCCCTTTCGCCGCTTGTGGAATGCTACCGGAAGCTTCAAAGAGCGGAGCAGACCGCTGCGGACGCACTGAAGATGCTCAGGGAGGAGTCTGACGAGGAGATGCTCGAGATGCTCCGCGAAGAGCTGTCTTCTTCGAAGGAGGAGGTCCTGAAGCTGAAGGAGGAGCTGAAGATCATGCTTCTTCCGAAGGACCCGAACGATGAGAAGAATGTCGTCGTGGAGATCCGGGCAGGTGTCGGAGGGGATGAGGCCGCTCTGTTTGCGGCTGAGATCTACCGCATGTATGCCCGTTACGCGGACCGGATGGGCTGGCGGGTGGAGCTTACTTCCGTCAGTGAGAACGGCCTGGGCGGATTCAAGGAATGCGTGTTCCTGATCAACGGGCAGGGAGCCTACTCCAGGCTCAAGTACGAATCCGGCGTGCACAGGGTCCAGCGTGTACCCGAGACGGAATCGGGCGGAAGGATCCACACGTCCGCCGTGACGGTCGCAATCATGCCGCAGGCGGAGGAGATCGATTTCCACCTGGATTTAAGCGAATGCCGCTTCGACGTGTTCAGGGCTTCCGGAAATGGCGGGCAGTGCGTCAATACGACGGATTCCGCGGTCCGGCTGACCCACATCCCTACAGGCATCGTGGTCAGCTGCCAGGATGAAAAATCGCAGCTGAAGAATAAGGATAAGGCCCTGAAGGTGCTGCGCGCGAAGCTCTATCAGCTTGAACTTGACCGCCGCCACGACGCGGAGGCGGAAGAGAGGCGAAGCCAGGTAGGCAGCGGCGACCGCTCAGAGAAGATCCGCACCTATAATTTCCCGCAGGGAAGAGTGACCGATCACAGAATTAAGCTGACCCTTTACCGGATTGAACAGGTCATGGACGGCGACCTGGACGAGATCATCGACAGCCTGGCCGCAGCCGACCAGGCCAGGAAGCTTGCTTCCAGCGGCTCTGACGTGGCCTGAAGGCATCCTGCGCCGGGAACAGGAATTGATACAGAGAGGATAACAGACTATGGCATCCTGGGAAGAGAATGTAAGAAAAGCAGTCCCGTATACACCGGGGGAGCAGCCGAAGATTGCCAATATCATCAAGCTGAATACAAATGAAAATCCCTATCCGCCTTCGCCCGCTGTCTTAAAGGCGCTTCGCGGAACGGACGTGGAGTATCTGCGCAGATATCCGGATCCGAAGACCTTTGATCTGACAGAGGCTTTTGCGCGCCTTAACGGGATCAGCCCCGACAGAGTCTTCGCGGGCGTGGGTTCGGATGACGTGCTGGCCATGAGCTTCCTGACCTTCTTCAATTCAGACAGGCCGGTGCTCTTTCCCGATATCACCTATTCTTTCTATGACGTATGGGCGGATCTGTTCCGGATTCCCTACAGGACGGTCCCTCTGGATGAGAATTTCAGAATCGTGAAAGAAGATTATTACGGGGAAAACGGAGGTATCGTGATCGCGAACCCGAATGCCCCGACCGGTATCGCGATGAAGCAGTCCGACCTGATGGATATTATTGACCGCAACAGGGACGTGGTTGTGATTGTGGATGAAGCCTATATCGATTTCGGCGGTGAGAGCCTGCTCGGCCTGACAGCTGAATATGAGAACCTTCTTGTGGTACAGACTCTCTCCAAGTCCCGCGCGCTTGCGGGCATGCGGATCGGATTTGCGGCCGGAAGTGAGAAACTGATCCGGTATCTGAACGACGTCAAGTACTCTTTTAACTCCTATACGATGAATGACAGCGCCATCAGGGCAGGAGCGGCCGCGCTGGACGACCGGGAATATTTCGAGTATACGCGCGGCAGGATCATCGCCACCAGGGAGCGGTCAAAGAAAGAGATGGAAAAGCTGGGCTTTATCGTGACGGATTCCCGGTCCAATTTTCTTTTCGTAAGACATAAGGAAGCGGCGGCCAGGGATATTTTCCATGCCCTGAGGCAGGCCGGCATAATTGTTCGCTACTTTGATAAGCCAAGGATAGATAATTATCTCCGCATTACCGTCGGAACCGATGAGCAGATGGACACGCTCTTTGCTTTTCTGGCATCCTGGCTGAAAAAAGAAAAAGCCTGAAAGATCCGGAGGAGTATAATTCATTATGACAAACGCACTTGCAACCTGGTTTGCCAACAATCTCGGCACTGTCATGCCGGCCGAGCTGGTCGTCTTTATCGTATCCCTCTTTCCGATCCTGGAATGCAGAGGCGGGCTGATTGTGGCGGCCCTTCTGGGTGTAAAGATGACAGCAGCGGTTCCGATCTGTATCGTGGGAAATGTACTGCCGGTTCCTTTTATTCTTCTTTTCCTGAAGGCGGTGCTTGAGTTTATGAAGAAGACCCGGCTGAGTTTTCTGGCGGAAAAGATAGAGGATCATGCCAGAAAGAAAAACAGGATCAGGGAACACGGCGAATTTCTGGGCCTGCTCCTCTTTGTCGGGATTCCTCTTCCGGGAACCGGCGCCTGGACAGGCTCCCTGGTCGCAACCCTGTTCGGCATGGACCGTAAAAAGGCGGTTCCGGCCATTCTTCTCGGAGTTCTGATGGCAACCGTGATCATGACGGTATTTTCCTATGCCTTTCTGGCAAATGTAGTCGGATGAGCGCCTAAGGAAACACTGATTATATCAGTGTTTCCTTAGTGCCTCCGGCGGATCGCAGTGCTGCGCAGCGGAAGGCTTGCTTTGCAAGCCGCGCAGCACGCGGCTTTGAGCGCATTACGCGCTCAAAGATTATATAGGGAAACGCTGATTCTACGGCATTAAAAGCTGTCAGTCAGAATAAATCAGCGTTTCCCTAATATAGAATTCACACCTCTGCGCAAGTCATTATCGCGCAGGTAATAATTACGTAAAAAGTAAGGGGAGCCGATGAAGGCTCCCCTCTCGATACTATTCACGGCCCTCCACACATCAGACCACACGCATATTCCACCTGGCAGCCCTGCTGCCTTAGTGGAATAGCGTACAGAGTAGAGCATCCGTGCTGCGCACGTATGACGCATCTCAGCGGCGGTACATTTCTATACTGCCGTGTCCGCCGTCTTCTGTCTCAGGATGTCATAGAGGTCAGCCTGCGCGCTCAGCCCTATCAGCAGCTTCTGTCTGGAGTGCGGACAGGAATCCATCTTCTCCCCGTCCTCATTCCGGATATCCAGAACCCTGGCAGTGATATTGCTGCAGTCCGGCTTCATGATCTCGATCAGGTCTCCGACGCAGAATTTATTCTTCTGGGTGATCTCTATGTATCTGCTGCCCTCCAGTTCCCGGAAGCCCTGCACCGTTCCCAGATAAGTGTAATTGTTGACGTATGTATTGCTGTCATAGATCTGCGCGTCATTCCCCGGCTTCCCGTAAAAGAAGCCTGTGGTAAAGCTCCGGTAGGTACAGTCGCGGATCTGCTCCCGGTACCAGTCCATGTTCTTTTCATAGACCTGCAGGCCCCTGGCGTAATCGTCCAGGGCCTTCCGGTAGGTACGCGCCGCTGAAGCCACATAGAGGGCAGTCTTCATACGGCCTTCGATCTTCAGAGAATCGATCCCCGCCGCGATCATGTCCGGTATGTGTTCGATCATGCACAGGTCCTTTGAATTAAAAATATAGGTCCCGCGTTCATTCTCATAGACCGGCATGTATTCTCCCGGCCTGGTCTCCTCGACCACGCTGTACTTCCAGCGGCAGGGGTGCGTGCAGGCACCCCGGTTGGCATCCCTTCCCGTAAAGAAATTCGACATCAGGCAGCGTCCGGAATAAGAGATACACATGGCGCCGTGAACGAAAGCTTCAATCTCCAGGTCATCCGGGATCCTTTCACGGATCTGGCGGATCTCCTTCAGGGACAGCTCTCTGCCGCAGACCACGCGCTTCGCTCCAAGTTCCCGCCAGAAAAGGAAGGTTTCATAATTCACATTGTTGGCCTGGGTGGAAATATGCAGATCGATCTGCGGACAGATCTTCCGCGCCCTCATAAAGAGTCCGGGATCCGCCACAAGCAGGGCATCCGGGCGGACCGTGTTCAGAAAGGCAAGATATTCATCCGCTTCCTCCAGATCCTCGTTGTGGGCCAGAATATTGACCGTGACGTAGACCTTCACACCATGTTCGTGGGCGAAGCGGATTCCTTCCGCCATCTCCTCCTGCGTAAAGTTTCTGGCTTTTGCCCTGAGAGAGAACGCTTCCCCTCCGATATAGACCGCATCTGCCCCAAACAGAACCGCTGTTTTCAGCACCTCCAGACCGGAGGCCGGGATCAGCAGCTCCGGCAGCTTTCCTTCCTGATGCATCTGTCTGTCTCCTCTGTTGCCCTGCCTTTTTTGCCCTAAGTCCGCAAACGGCATCCTAAATTCCGGCTGCATGTCTCCATCCATTCAGCTCTCTGCCCGCAGATCAGGCGTGAAGGCCGGATGATCCGCCCTGCGTCTTTTTAACGCTCACTGCGGCTCCGTCCCCGATCGGCACGATGGAAGTGACCAGGCTGTCCGTATGCCTGAGCGCATACAGGTACTCCCTTATCCGCTTATAGATGGTGCGGTCGCGCCGCTCCACCGCGTAGTGGGACTCCAGAATCACCCCGTCCTGCAGTACATTATCCGAGATCAGGATCCCGCCCGGGGCCAGCAGTCTCAGAACATCCGGAAGAAAGTGGATATACTGGGCTTTGGCTGCATCCATGAAAATGAAATCAAAGGCCTCTTCTCCCTGCTCCTCAGGGAGCCGCTTAAGGGCGATGGCCGCATCCTCCGCCAGCAGCTTCACGCGGCTGCTCCAGGGTGAGGATGCTATGTTCTTTCGCGCCTGCTCCAGCCGCTTCTCATAATTCTCAATTGTGATAATCTGTGTGTCCGGCGGCGTGAAAGAAGCCATCAGAAGGGCGGAAAACCCGACCGCAGTTCCGACCTCGAGTATCCTGGAGGGTTTCTTCAGCTCCAGAAATACCTGCAGGAAACTCTGCATTTCCTGCCGGATCACCGGCACCCCTTCCCTGGAAGCAGCTGCCTGCAGATCATCCAGAAAGGAACCGTTTCCCGAATCCAGAGAATGAAGGAAAGCTGCCAGTCTCTCATCGTATATCATAAACGCGCCTTCTTACCGCCGGACCATAGCAGCCTGTCACTCTTCCACTTCCATAATAATCGGAAGGATCATCGGACTGCGTTTGGTCCTCTTCCACAGAAAATCGCTCAGATCATCCCGGATCGCGTTCTTGATCCTGCCCCAGTCGGAACTCTTGCGGGACATGGCAGAACGGATCGCGTCCTCGATGACCTCCTGCGCCTCCTCCATCAGTTCTTCGGACTCTCTCACATAGACAAAACCTCTGGAGACAATGTCCGGACCGGAAAGAACCTCGCCGGATACATTTCCAAGCGTCATAACAACTATGATAATGCCGTCCTCAGCCAGATGCTGCCGGTCCCTGAGAACGATATTTCCGACATCGCCCACTCCAAGACCGTCGACCAGAATGCCGCCGTTCTGCACATGTCCGGTCACTTCAGCGCTTTCGCCGCCGATCTCCAGCACATCACCGCTCTTGAGCATCATCACATGTTCCGCGTCATAGCCCAGCATCCTGGCAATCTTGGCCTGGGCGACCCTGTGCCGGTATTCCCCGTGGATCGGGATCGCGTAAGCGGGCTTGACGAGGGAGTAGATCAGCTTGATCTCCTCCTGGCAGGGATGGCCGGATACATGCGTATCCTGGAAAATCACATCCGCGCCTTTGGCGTACAGCTCATTCATCACCCTGGAGACCGATTTTTCATTGCCCGGAATCGGGTTGGAAGAAAATACAATCGTATCGCCCGGCTTGATCTGAACCTTCTTGTGCATGCTCGCCGCCATCCTCGAGAGCGCCGCCATGGATTCTCCCTGGCTTCCGGTCGTGATCAGTACCATCTGTTCGTCCGGATAATTGCGCATCTGGTCAAGGGTGACCAGGGTATTTTCCGGAATGCTGATATAGCCGAGCTGCTCGGCGGTCGAGATCACATTTACCATGGAGCGGCCTTCGATCACGACTTTCCGGCCGTATTTATAGGCGGTATCAATGATCTGCTGCACACGATCGACATTCGACGCGAAGGTCGCGATGATCAGCCGGCTGCTGCTGTGTTCGGAGAAAATGGTATCAAAGGCCTTACCGACTGTCCGCTCGGAGGCCGTATAACCCGGGCGCTCCGCGTTGGTGGAGTCGCACATCAGGGCCAGTACCCCTTTCCGGCCGATCTCCGCAAACCTCTGCAGATCTATGGAGTCGCCGAAAACCGGCGTGTAGTCCACCTTGAAATCACCTGTGTGGATTACAGTTCCGGCCGGACTGTAGATCGCGAGCGCCACAGCATCCTGGATCGAATGGTTGGTTTTGATAAACTCGACGCGGAACTGGCCGAGATTAATGGTCTGACCGGGATGAACGACCTTTCTTCTGGTCGTCTTCATCAGGTTATGCTCCTCAAGCTTCAGCTCGATCAGTCCCATCGTCAGCTTGGTTGCATAGATCGGGATATTCAGCTGTTTCAGTATATAAGGAAGGGCCCCGATATGGTCCTCGTGGCCATGGGTAAATACGAAGCCTTTCACCCTGTCCCGGTTCTCCAGCAGATAAGTAATATCCGGAATGACCAGGTCAATCCCGTACATGTCGTCCTCCGGGAAAGCCAGTCCGCAGTCCACTACGACTATGCTGTCGTCATAATCGAAAGCAGTAATATTCATGCCGATCTGCTCAAGGCCGCCCAGGGGTATAATCTTCAGTTTCATTGCTGTTTCGTTTGTCACACGTGTCTCCTTCTCTCATAAGTCAGCTTTTCAGGGCAGCACAATAGACGCGTAGGAATCCCTACGCCTGTCCGCCAATTGCCGTTCCCTGCGGACAGCGCATATCTCCCGCGCGTCAGGAAAGTTCCACACCGTCAAGCATCTGTGCAAAGACGCCGGACAGTGCGTTCAGTTCATCCTCATCCTCAACAAACTCATAGACCGCTTCCGCATCTCCGTCCGCGGAGCAGTCTCTCAGTATCCATGCCTCGCCGTCCCCCTCTTCGGAGTCGGTTACCAGCAGGTAATATCTTCCTGCCACCCTGGTCTGTTCCAGGACATAGAACTCAATCGCCTCTTCCTCACCCTGTGGTATAAACTTCAGTTTCTCCATCTATATTATCTTACTCTCAATCCGGCCGTCCGGCCCTGATTTTCCGCAGCTGTTCCCTTCTGTATCCCGACTTCTCCGCGGCGCTTTTTCCGCCGGCAGTTCCGGGTTTATTCTCTCCGCACTTCCGATTCGTTATCTTCCAGCGGCGCTTCTTCCGCCGGCGTTACCGGTTCATACTTTTCCCGCGGCGCTTCTTCCGCCGGCGCTTCCGGTTCATACTTTTCCCGCAGCGCTGCTTCCACCGGCGCTTCCGGTTCATATTCTTCCCGCGGCACTTCTTCCGCCGGCGCTTCCGGCCCGTTTTCCTCCCCGGACGACTCCGCGGCCCGCAGCCTGCAGGCTTT
>ODAI013570469.1_pt1 | contig 21818 bp, 19 predicted proteins | sample 1539321 | NCBI WGS metagenome assembly ODAI01 (sample SAMN02144231, study PRJEB22623) | gut metagenome | biome: sheep rumen | host: Ovis aries | place: New Zealand | reverse complement strand
CTGGACTTCATCGCCCAGGAAATGAACCGGGAATCCAATACCATTCTTTCCAAGTCCATCGACCTGGAGATCTCGGACCATGCCATCAACCTCAAGACTTCGGTCGAAAAGGTCCGTGAGCAGATCCAGAACATCGAATAAAGCTTATGGAGATCAAACTCATTCATATCGGATTCGGCAATATCGTCAACGCGGGCAAAATCATCGCCATTGTCTCTCCGGAGTCGGCTCCGGTCAGACGCCTGGTGGCCTCCGCCAGAGAGGACGGCAGGACCATCGATGCCACCCAGGGACGAAAGACCAAATCCGTCATAGTCATGGAAAACGACAGGATCGTCCTGTCGGCGCTGCTGCCGGAGACCATCCGGGGCAGAGCCCAGTCAGATACGGAAACGGAGGAGACAATAGATGAGTAAAGGCAAGATCGCAGTTATTTCCGGCTTTTCCGGCGCGGGCAAGGGAACTGTCGTCAGGACCCTTATGGGAAAATATGACCATTATGCCCTGTCCGTCTCCATGACCACCAGAAGCCCCAGAGACGGGGAAGTCCACGGCCGGGAATATTATTTCGTATCCCATGAGGAGTTCCGGGATGCCATTGACAAAGACGGCTTTCTGGAATATGCCTACTATGAAGGCAGCTCCAACAACTACGGAACCCCCAGGGCCTTCGTGGAGGACAATCTGAAGAAGGACCGCTACGTGATCCTGGAGATCGAGGTCCAGGGCGGCGCCCAGGTCAAGGCCATTTATCCCGATACCATATCCATTTTTATCGTTCCCCCCTCGGCCCAGGAACTGGTCAGACGCCTGGTGGACAGACCTGACCAGAGCATTGATTTCGACACGGTCCAGAAGCGGCTGCGCACCGCCCTCAGAGAGAGCGCGGATATAGGCCGCTACGACGCCATGCTGATCAACGACACCGGGAAGGCAGAGGAATGCGCCGACGCCATCGAGCAGATCATGGAGACCGGGGACGTTTCGGGACATGCGCCCGACTTAACATTTGTTGAAAAGTTCAAAACGGAACTTGAAGCTATTATTGATAGAAGAGAAAAAGAAAGGAACTGATGCAAAATGATCCATCCTTCATATGTAGACCTGATGAAAGTTGTCAACAAGGACGTTGAAGAAGGCGATACTCCCGTCATCAACAGCAGATATGCCATCGTTATGGCTACCGCCAGAAGAGCCAGACAGATCGTGGACGGCAGTGAGCCCATGATCGACTATGCCGAGGGCGACAAGCCTCTTTCCATCGCCGTGGAAGAGCTGAACCAGGCCAAGATCCGCATTCTTGCCGCTGACGAGATCCCCGAGGAGACAGAAGAGATCCTGGATCTGGACGAAGGGGAAGTTTCCGAAGAGGCAGCAGAGGAAACTGCTGAGGAAGCGGAAGAAGCCGAAGTGTTTGAAGAGGCCGAAGAGGACGACATGCCCGCGGAAGAAACAGAGGAATAATGCAGGAAGGACAGAAAATACTTTTTGTATCTCTGGGCTGCGACAAGAACCTGGTGGATACGGAGGAGATGCTGGGGATTCTGGCGGACAGGGGCTACAGCTTTACCGATGACGAAAACGAAGCGGATATAGCCATTGTCAATACCTGCTCCTTTATAAAGGATGCCCAGAAGGAAAGCATCCAGACCCTTCTGGAACTGGGAGAGCTGAGGACCCAGGGCAGGCTGAAAGCCCTGATCGCGGCCGGCTGCCTGGCCCAGCGCTACCAGGAAGAAGTCCTCAGGGAGATGCCCGAGGTGGACGCCGTGGTAGGCACCTCCGCCCAGGAGGAGATCGCCCAGGTCCTGGAGGACGTCCTGGAAAATGAGAATCCCGAAAAGCTCAGGATCCGGTCCCTGAAAAAGAAGCCCACCACCGGTGCCAGAAGGATTCTGACCACCGGAGGCTATCTGGGCTATCTGAAGATCGCCGACGGCTGCAACAAGGGCTGCAGCTACTGTGCCATCCCTTCCTTCAGGGGGCCCTTCCGGAGCGTTCCCCAGGAGGAACTCCTTGCCCAGGCCAGGGATCTGGCCGCCCAGGGCGTAAAAGAGCTGATCCTGGTGGCCCAGGAGACCACCCTTTACGGAGTGGACCTGTACGGAGAAAAAAGGCTGCCGGATCTTCTGAAAAAGCTGTGTGAGATCGACGGCATCGAATGGATCCGCATCCTCTATGCCTATCCGGAGGAGATCACGGACGACCTGATCAGGGTCATCAGGGAAGAGCCCAAGATTCTCCACTACCTGGATATGCCCATCCAGCATGCCAGCGACAGCATCCTTCAGAAGATGAGAAGAAGGACCAGCCGCCGGGAACTGGAGGAGATCGTTTTAAAGATCCGGGCCCAGATCCCGGATATGTGCCTGCGCACCACCCTCATCACCGGCTTCCCCGGGGAAACGCAAAATGATCATGAAGAACTCCTTGCCTTCGTCAGAAAGATGAAGTTTGACAGGCTGGGCGTCTTTACCTATTCCAGGGAAGACGGCACCCCGGCGGCAAAGATGTCTCCCCAGGTGCCTGCGCTCATTAAGAGAAAGCGGCAGAAAGAGCTGATGCTGGCCCAGCAGGCGATCGCCTTCAGCCAGGCCGTAAAGATGAAGGGGAAGGTTCTGACCGCCATCGTGGAAGGAAAGATCGCCGACGAGGATGTCTATACCGCCAGGACCTACAGGGACGCCCCCGGCGTGGACGGCCTGCTCTTCATCGAGACGAAAAAGGAACTGATGTCGGGAGACCTTATCAAGGTAAGGATCACCGGCGCACAGGATTATGATCTCATAGGAAAGCCCGCAGGGCCTTCCGGCAACAGGCTTTGATTTTTTATTTAAAGTAACGGAGGTAAAGCTATGAATCTGCCGAACAAACTGACAATGCTGCGTATCATTATGATCCCCTTCTTTGTGTTTTTCCTTTTATCGGAGATCCCCGGGAAGGATATCATCGCGCTGGTGATTTTCTGCGCCGCTTCCCTGACCGACCTGGCCGACGGCAAGATTGCGAGAAAATACAATCTGGTAACAGATTTCGGAAAGTTTATGGATCCTCTGGCTGACAAGCTGCTGGTCTGCTCGGCCCTGATCTGCCTGGTAGACCTGGGACGCATTCCTTCCTGGGTCGTGGTCATCATCGTGGCCAGAGAGTTCGCCATCAGCGGCTTCCGGCTGATCGCTGCCGACAACGGCATCGTGATCGCTGCCAGCTACTGGGGAAAGTTCAAGACTACCTTCCAGATGATCATGATCATTCTCATGATCCTCAACATCGACAAACTGTCCATCCTGACGACCCTTATGATGTGGGTCGCCCTGGCACTGACCATTATTTCTCTCTGCGACTATATCATGAAGAACAAACAGGTCATCGGACAGACCAAGTAAAAACGCACGGGTATGCCTGGAGCCGCAAGGCTTCAGGCATTTTTTTAGAGACGGAGGAAAAAAGCCATGAAGGGAAAGCCCTGGGGCGCTGAAAAAAGAGTGGTAAAGGTCCTGAAGGAAAGAGGCTGGCAGCTGGCTACGGCCGAATCCTGCACCGGCGGCATGGTCGCGGAAAGACTGACCGGGGTGGCAGGGGTATCGGCCGTCTACCACGGGGGCTTCGTGACCTATGTGAACGATGAAAAGAGAAGGATGCTGGGGGTTCCCGCAGGCCTTCTGTCCGTAAAGGGGGCCGTGTCCAGGGAGACCGCCCGCAGGATGGTCCTGGGGGCCGCGGAAAAATGCCATGCGGACTGCGCTCTTTCCGTGACCGGCAACGCCGGCCCTTCGGCCCTGGAGGGCCGGGAGGTGGGCCTTGTCTATATCGGCTGCCTGGTAAAAGGCAGAGTCGTGGTCAGAGAGTGTCATTTTAAGGGAAGCCGGAACCGGATCCGCAGGAAGGCCGCGGCCATGGCCCTTCTTCTTCTGGAGGAAGCACTGGAGGCAGAAAAGCCATGAAAAAGACAGGGAAATGCATTCTGGTCTGCGCAGGGGACATGGGAGAGGAAGAGATCCTTTATAAAGAGGGAGATTTCCTCATCGCAGTGGACGGGGGACTGAAGCATCTGGCCCGCCGGGGCCTTGTGCCCGATTATATCCTGGGAGATTTCGACTCTCTTGAGGAAGAGGATCTGCCCCTTCTGGAGGCCTTCCGGGAAAAGCATCCGGGCGGGGTGACGACCCTGCCCGTGGAAAAGGACGATACGGACACGCTGGCCGCCGCAAGGCTGGGCCTTGAGAGAGGGTTTTCCCGTTTTGTCATTTACGGGGGCCTGGGCGGAAAGAGGATCGACCATACCCTGGCCAACATACAGACCCTGGTCTTTCTGAAAAAGCAGGGAGCCTCTGCCCTTCTGACGGGGGGCGGAACGGATCTCTTCGTGCTGAGCGGGGAGAGCGTCACCTTTGAGCGCGGCTTTGAGGGGACCTTTTCCCTCTTTGCCCTGGATCCGGAGGTCAGGGGCGTTGCCATCCGGGGCATGAAATACCCTCTGGAGAACGGTACCCTGATCAGTTCCTTCCCCCTGGGCGTCAGCAATCATATCAGCGCGGAAAGCCAGGGGAGCGTTTCCGTGGGAGAGGGAATGGCGCTGGCAGTCCTTGTAAGAGAGTGAAATTGCAGTAATTAATGTCATAAAATCCCGCTGAGTCTGTTAATTTTTCTGGATTGACGAGCTTTTAAAATATTGTTACAATTTTGTTAAAAGCAAGAAACATTTATGAACTGACTATAACAAAAGTGTAACGCGAAAAGGCATCTGGGGGATTATGAAAAAATTTATTACCGCACTCTTAAGCATCTGTCTCGTTGTTTCCATGTTCTGCACTATGTCACAAAGCGCATCCGCAGCAGTAATCACCCGCGGCAGCTGCGGCACCGATGTTACCTATGAATATGACAGCAGCAACGGAGTCCTTTCCATTCAGGGCCGGGGCAGAATGGACAACTATTTAAAGAGCGGTACAGCCCCCTGGTATAAGAACAGACTGAACATCAAGGCCATCATCATCGGCGGCGGCGTTTCCTATATCGGCGAGTATGCCTTCAAATACTGCCAGGCGGAAACCGTGGCGGTCCCCGTCAGTGTTACGGAAATCGGAATGAAGGCCTTCATCTATACGGACAGACTCAGGCAGGTACTTTACGCCGGGACCCAGAGCCAGTTCAAGGCCATCCGGATCGCCACAGGAAACTCTGCCTTCAAGACAGCGCCTGTCACCTTCGGAAGCTCTTTCTCCGTGGCATCCGTGACTCCGGTTTCTTCCCCTCTGGTCCAGACCTCCGGCCTGACATATACCTACAGCTCCGGTGTCCTGACCATTAAGGGAAAGGGAGACATGAAGAACTATATCGCGGACATGTCCGGCCGCCCCGAATGGGTCAAATACAGAAGCCAGGCAAAATCCATCGTGATCGCTTCCGGCGTGACTTCCATCGGCGACTATGCCTTTTCCGATTTCACCGCCGTGACTTCCGTGACCATTCCCTCCACCGTCACAAAGATCGGCTACAGGGCCTTCTATAAGAATTACGCTCTGAAGACCGTGACCCTTCCCGGCTCCGTCACATCCATCGGAAAGAACGCTTTCCAGAACTGCACGGGCCTCGAAAAGGTGACCCTGCCCGGCTCTCTGACAGAGATCCCCGCCTACTGCTTCAACCAGTGCTCCAGGCTCAGGACCGTTTCCCTTACGTCCTCAGTCACCAGGATCGGATCCTGCGCGTTTGAGAGCTGCAGCGTCCTTTCGTCCGTCATCTTCAGGGGCACTGCCACTGCATTCAAAAGCATCACCATCGACAGCGGAAACGCGAAGTTCAAAAACGCGGCGGTAACCTATACGAAGTAAAATCACCAGCAGGGGCTGCGGCGCCGGAAAATCATTCCGGACCGAAGCCTCTTTCTTGACTTACGGGACTTTTTCGAATACACTTCATTCATAAAAATATATCAGCTGCTGCAGGCAGGGAGGCCTGACCCGGGGGTCAGTCTGTCCCTGCCTTTTACGTAGGAAGAACAAAAACAAAAAGGAGAGAGTATGAGCAGACTTACCAAAGATGATATTTTCAGGCTGGTGGAAGAGGAGGACGTGGAATTTATCCGCCTTCAGTTCATTGATATTTTCGGCAGATGCAAGAACATTGCCGTCACGGCGGACCATCTGGAGGAAGCCCTTGACAACGAGTTTTCCGTGGAGGCTGCCGGGATCAGCGGCTTTGCCTCTTCCGGAAGCGGAGACCTCTACCTTTATCCGGACCTGGATACCTTTGAGATCTTTCCCTGGCGTCCCCAGCACGGCAAGGTGGCCAGACTCTTCTGCAATCTCTATACGGAGGACAGGGAGCCATACTGCAGCGATTCCAGACAGATCCTGGAGAGGGTCCTGAAAGACGCAGCGGCAAAGGGCCTGACCTTCGAGGCGGACCCGGAGCTGGAATTCTGTCTTTTCCACCTGGACGACTTCGGAAGGCCCACGACCCTGACCCATGAGCAGGCGGGATATCTGGACGTGGCCCCGGCGGACCTGGGAGAGAACGTCAGAAGAGAGATCATTCAGAACCTGCAGGACATGGGCTTCCAGATCACATCCTCCCATCACGAGATGGCCCCCGCCCAACATGAGATCGATTTCGTGGGAGACAGACCGGACAGGGCGGCGGATCAGATCCTGACCTACAAGATGGCCGTCAAGACAGTGGCCAAAAAGCAAGGCCTCCACGCTACCTTTATGCCCAAGCCCGTTTCCGGCCAGTACGGATCCGGAATGCACATCATCCTCAAGGCTTTCGATCCGGAGGGCCGTGATGCCTTCGCGGATCCTTCCGCCCCCGGGGGCATGTCGGAAACAGGCCGCCGCTTCCTGGCAGGGGTCCTGGAACACGCCAAGGCCATGAGCCTGGTGACCAATCCCCTGGTCAACTCCTATAAGCGGCTGGTCAGGGGCTATGACGCTCCGGTGGATATTTCCTGGTCCTCCGGAAGGTCCAACCGGTCGGCCCTGATCCACATGGATGCAAGAAAGGGCCGGATGTGCCTGGAACTGAGGAATCCGGACTGCACCTGCAATCCCTACCTGACCCTGGCCCTCTGCATTGCCGCCGGCATGGATGGAGTGGAAAAGGGCCTTGCCCTTCCGGAGGAAACGGAGATCAATCTCTTCAGACTTTCCTCCCGCCAGCTGGTGGAGATGAACATAGACCGGCTTCCCAGGACCATGGGAGAAGCCATCGTCGCCTACGAAGGGGACGACTTTATCCGGGATACCCTGGGACGGGAGACCTGGTTCTCCTATCTCAAGGCCAAACGCAGGGAATGGAAGGAATACAGATCCACGGTCTCCCAGTGGGAGATCGACCAGTATCTGAGCATGTATTAAAGACCGGCAGAAAAGAACCATGCAGAAAATCATTGTTGCCTTCGGACGGGCCGAAGACTCTCAGAAAATAAAAAGCATACTGATGCGCAGCGGGTACAGCGTGGCAGCTGCCTGCACCACCGGCGCGAGAGTCCTGTCCGAATCCGACGGAGAGGGCGGCATTGTGATCTGCGGCTTCAGACTCCCGGACATGAACTGCATGCAGCTGGCCGAAGACCTGCCTCCCGGCTATCAGATCCTTCTTGTGGCGTCTCCCCAGAGGATCGAAGAGGCGGAACTGCCCCGGGGGACGATCTGCCTTCCTCTGCCCCTGAGGGTGCCGGACCTTCTTTCCACCCTGGAGATCATGCTGAACGGCCTGGAGAGGAGACGGCCCGGCTTCAGAAAAGGAAAGAAAGTCCGCTCCGAAAAGGAGCGGCGGACCATTGAAGAGGCCAAGGCCCTTTTGATGGAGCGCAACCGCATGACGGAGCCCGAAGCCCACCGCTACCTGCAGAAGTGCGCCATGGATTCGGGCAACAGTCTCGCCGATACGGCGGCCATGCTGATCGCCATGACCGGACATTTACTGTAAAAAATCAGCGTTCCCGGTAAAGAACTTGTAAATTTTGACGAAATTGTTACAAATGTTTGACGATTATTAAAATCTGGTGTATGATTAAGTCAGTTTACAGTCAACGGCTCCCTTTTTTGCGGAGGCCATTCGTTTTTCCGAGAGGATCGTATGAAGTCTAAAAAGTTTTTTGGAACTCTGATCATGATGCTTGTTCTCAGCATGGCTGTCCCTGCGCCCGTTTCCGCAGCAGGGTTTGCGGCTGCAGAAACTGCCGTCCGGCAGAGCCAGGCAGCAGGGATCAAGACCGTAAAGGGCAAGATATATTCCACAGGCGCCACAGGCTGGCAGACCATCGGCGGGAAAAAATACTATTTCTGGCCTTCCACAGCCAAAGGACATAAGAAGAAAGAGGCTGCCACAGGCTGGCAGACCATCGGCGGCAAGGAGGACTGCTTCGATGCCAAGGGCGTTCTTTATACCGGCAAAAGCACGGTGGACGGCGTTGCCTACTTTTTCCTGAGCAAGGGCGGCCGCGCCACAGGCTGGCAGACCATCGGCGGAAAGAAGTACTATTTCTGGACCTCCAAGGCGGGCGGCCATAAAAAGTATGAGATGGCCGTCGGTAAGGTCAAAATCGGCAGCAATTACTACTTCTTTAATAAAGACGGCGTCCTGCAGACGAACGGCCTGATCCAGGACGGCGGCAGCATCTACTGTGCCGACAGCAAGGGCGTCCTGCGCAGAAAGTGGGTCACCCTGAACGGAAAGAAATACTATTTCTTCGGCAAGACCAGCGGCGACAGGAAGATCTGCGCGGCAGCCAAAGGACCTGCCAAGGTGGACAAGATCGCCTATATGTTCGATCAGAACGGCGTTCTGCAGACAGGCCTGGTCAAATATGACGGCAAGTATTACTATGCGGACAGCAAAGGCGTCCTGCAGACCAGATGGCAGACCATCGGCGGAAAGACTTACTACTTTTACAAGAAGAGTCTTGCGGCGGCCACAGGCTGGAACAAGCTGGGCGACAACATTTACTACTTCAACGCAGAAGGCGTCAGACAGACCGGCCTGATCACCTACAGCGGCGGCGTATACTATCTGGACGCCAAGGGCAGGATGCAGAAGGGCTGGCAGACCATCTCCGGGAACAAGTACTACTTCTACCCTTCGGACCAGGGCAGCTTCAAGGCAGGCCAGGCGGCCACAGGAACCGTGACCATCGACAAGAAATCCTATACCTTTGACAGCAGCGGCAGGCTCAAGACCACCGCCAGCACCGAAAAGCCCGCAGCCGAGGATGACAAGAAGACCGAGGATGAAAAGAAGCCGGTCGACACGGGAACCACCACGACCCATGACGGCATTACGGTCCCCGTAGTCTATACCTCCACCCACGGCATCAAGCTTTACGGAAAGGTGGATACCAGCCTTCCCTTCGGCGTACAGGTCCTTCAGAGCAATATCAACTATTACGAGGCCGCCATGCAGGCCCTCAAGAAGCAGGGCAAGAAGTGGCAGTACTCCGTGGGCGGCGGCATCAGCAACTTCATGTGGCAGTTCGACAGGATCGTCAACTATGAGCCCTACCGGTCCAGCTGCTGCAGCAGCGGCCCTCACTGGATCATGCTGGATTTCGGCGAGACCAGCAGGACTTCCTTCTGCACGGTCATCAGCATCAATGAAGCCAGCACCTTCCAGCAGCTTTACGAAGCGGGAAAGATCAGGAAGGGCGATATCTTCATGGGCGTGCGCTATGAGAACGGCAAGGCCATAGGCCACGAATTCGTCAACTACGATTTCACCACCACCTTTGATACGGGCCACGGCTCCGGCGGCTGGCATGCCGATCCCACGATCAGGCATTCCGATCCCAGAAAGGCTGTTTTCGACACCTTCCTGCATCCCATGAAGACATCCTTCTCCTACTACGGCTACAAGATCAGAAAGATCTTCAGGATCAAAAGCGATTACGTTCCCAAGCAGTACAGGAACGAAAAGGGCATCCTGACCAAAATGCCTGCTTCCGTAAAACCCTGAACAAACAGGTAAGGAAATACTGGAAGAAAGAGAAGACATCTAGTAAAATACTGTCAGAGAGAATCCATATCCGCACAGCAGATCCTGAGTGAGGGGAATGTATGGAAGACAGTATTTTCGCAAAGATCAGAAAGAAAATAAAAAATCTTTTCCGCAGGGAAGAGACTGCGGCGGCCGCAGAGACCCCCGAAGCACCGGCCAAAGAGGAGACTCCCGTGCCGGCCCCGGAAAGCCCTGAGAGCGTGAGCCTGGAAGACGCGGCGCCCGCAGAGCCCCTGGAATCCAGGTGGACCGAGGAATATGTCCAGTTCCTGGAGGAGACCGACGGAGGCCTGCCTCAGCCCGAAAGGGAAGAGGAAGGGGATGAGGGCCGGGGGCCCGAAGCCTGTGAGGAACCCGAAGAGACCGGGAGCGGACCGGAAACGGAAGAAACAGATCCCGAATACGCGGATCCGGAAGAAGATCCGTGGTCTGAGGACGCCGGGGAAAAGAAAGAATAAGAACATTCAGATGCAGTTCCTGCAGCACGGGATTCATTTTCCTGTGCTGCAGGAATTTACTATGCTCGGAAGAAGGGACAGAAGATGAAGATCACTGAAAAACTGAAGGGAAAGAGGATACTGATCTGGGGCTACGGCAGAGAAGGAAAGTCCACGGAGCGCTTTATCAGACAGTTCTGCCAGGCAGAGGCCCTTTCCGTATTTGAGGGAAAAAAAGAGGGGATCCGTGAGGAGGACTGGGACTATATCATCAAGAGCCCCGGCATCAAGGCAGAGGGCCTTGGCGAAAAGTATACCTCCCAGACCCAGCTTTTCCTGGAGGAGTTCAGGGACAGGACCGTGGGGGTTACGGGCACCAAGGGAAAGAGCACCACTTCCTCCCTCCTCTATACCGTCCTTGCCGCCTGCTCCGGCAGAAAGGCCTTTCTGGTGGGCAACATCGGCTATCCCTGCCTGGATTATTACGGCGAGATCGACGATAACAGCGTCATCGTCTTCGAGATGTCCTGCCACCAGCTCTCCACTGTCACGGTATCGCCCCATACGGCCGTATTCCTGAACCTCTATGAGGAGCATCTGGATTATTACGGGACCTTTGAAAAGTATTTCGCTGCCAAGAAGAACATCACCCTTTTCCAGACGGAAGAGGACTATTTCTACTGCGGCGACACGGTGCCCGCATTTACGACCAGGGCCCGGAAGAAGGAGATCTCCTATGAAGATCCCCGCAGCTACGATCTCCAGATCCGGGGCAGCCACAACCAGTACAACGCCAGGTTCGTCTATGACATCTGCACGGAGGTCTTTGGCTGCGATCCCGAAGAGGTCAGAAAGGCCATGGCCTCCTTCAGGGGACTTTCCCACCGTCTGGAGTATGTGACTACAAAGGGCGGAGTGGATTATTACAACGATTCCATCTCCACCATCCCCGAAGCGGCCATCCAGGCCCTGCGCAGCGTCCCCAATGCGGGCTCCGTCATCATAGGGGGCATGGACAGAGGCATCCATTACGATCTTCTGACAGACTTTATGCGGGAGAATCAGAACTATAAATATATCCTCTGCTACGAGACCGGAGAGAGGATCTACCGGTCCATATCGGACCTGGACTGCTGCCTGCTCTGCAAAGACCTTTACGAAGCCGTGGAACTGGCGGAAAAGGTCACGCCCGCGGGCATGGCCTGTCTGCTTTCTCCGGCGGCGGCCTCCTACGGCTATTTCAGGAACTTTGAGGACAGGGGAGACACCTTCAAGGAGCTGGTCAGGGGAGAATCCCTCTCCTTTGCCTTTACCGGCGACATAGGCTTTGACAAATACATGGACGGAAAGTGGGAGGACCCGGACCTGATCGCGCCGGAAATCCTGGATTTTCTTAAAGGCTGTGACCATGTCTGCGCCAACATTGAAGGCCCCCTTTCCGCCGCGGACAAGCAGCTTCTTCCCGGCAGCAATCTGAGCCTGATGCATACCATGGACCCCGCCATCACGGGGGTCCTGAAAAAGATGCATGCCGACATCTGGAACATCAACAACAACCACATCATGGATGCGGGCCAGAAGGGTCTTCAGGATACCCTGAGGGAGGCGGAAAAGTTCGGCGCCATGACCGTGGGCGCCGGCATGAACCTGGAAGCAGCCTCCCGGCCTCTTTACTTTGACAGGGCCGGCGGCATCGGCATGATCGCCGTGGGCTACCGCAGGGGCTGCAAGCCGGCGGGAGAGGACCTGGGCGGCTGCCTGCTCTGGAATGAGATGGATCTGATCCGGGAAAAGATCGGGGAAATAAAGGAAAAGTGCCGCTGGTGCGTGGTGATCTGCCACGGAGGAGAGGAATTCACATCGCTTCCCTCTCCCTATGTCAGAGACCGCTATCTGGCCTACCTGGACATGGGGGCCGATGTCGTGGTCTGCCACCATCCCCATGTGCCCATGAACTATGAGCTGGTGGGGGACAAAGCCATCTTTTATTCCCTGGGCAATTTCATTTTTGACACGGACTACCAGAGGGCCCAGTTCAACACGGAAAAGGGGATCCTTTTGAAGCTGGTCTTTACCGGCGGCCATTTCGCCTTCCGGGCCATGGGACTGCGGATCGACCGGGAAAAGGAGCATGTCGTGGCGGGAGATCTTCCGGACATCTTCGAGAACGTCCCCGAGGAGGAATACAGGAAGCTTTCTCCCCTGGCGGCCCGGATGTTTATTTCCGCCACCAAGCGCCAGCAGAAGTATCTGAAGCCTGCCGAGTTCGAAAACATGGACGAGGAAGCCTGGAAGGAGCACTTCTTCCAGCCCATGCGCAGCGGCAGGGTGCCCGGGGAAGCCCTGGATTTCACCCTTGTCTATCCTCTGGCCCAGAAGGCCGGGGAGGGCCTCTGGAAGGAGAGCCGCCTGGACAAAGTGAAGAACTATATTCTGGAGCAGATCTGACGGGATGGGGAGCCATAAATATCGTATTTTCCGGGCCGGATTTTATGGCTTTTGTCACCAGAAAGAGATATGGCAGAAAAATCTCTTGACAAGCTTCGGAAAAACGATATTATTTATCTTAAATTACAGATAGCAAGAAAAATGACAAAGGCGTCATCCCAGGGGGGATGGTGCCTTTTTTTCCGGGAGAGACAGTGATCCCCGCAGCACAAAGGAGATGAAGTAATATGGATAAACTTGATTACGAGATTCTGGAATGCCTCAGGCATAACAGCAGGGAAAAGGCTTCCGCCATCAGCCGAAAGATCAATCTGTCCGTATCCGCTGTCCTGGAGAGGATCCACAAGATGGAGACCCAGGGCGTGATCAGGGGATATACGGTGGTGACCAACAAAAAGATGTTGGGCATGGGCATGCTGGCCGTGATGGAAGTGTCTCTGGAGCATCCCAAGTATTATGACAGTTTTACGGGTCTGATCAATTCCATGCCGGAGATCGTATCCTGCTACTACATGACGGGGGACTTCGATTTCATTTTAAAGATCTACGCCCAGGATTCGGATGACCTGGAAGGAATCCACAAGCGGATCAAGAGCATCCACGGGGTCAGCAGCACCAGGACCTATATTACCTTAAAGACCGTCAAGGAAGAATTCTGACAGGCAGATTCATAAGAGAAGCCTGCCGGGAGGAGAATGCCTCCCGGGCAGGTACGACAGCCCGCTCCCACGGGCGTTTTCCCGCTCTCCGGCGGGCTAAGCGCCCCGGGGAGCTTTTTTAATCGCCGGCAGAGGCCGGGGGAAGGGAAAACCGGAGAAAAAACCAGATAAAACATTTTTGAGAATTGCCGAAGCTCTCATATCTCGACCATGTTGCTTTAGCTGTATGACCAGGTTCCGCTTGAGCTGCTGCATGATTAAATTCCACTTTTCCTTTTGCAGAGGTGGAATTTGGAATTTTAATTCCGGATCAGATAAAAAACCGTCCGCAGGGCTTCAGAATCCGCAGTAAGACTTCTCATTTGACACGATATGATATAATATTTAAGATATATTTTCTTAAGACGGGGCGCAGGAATTGTTAGGAGTCCTGCCGTTTTCCGGCATGCCCCGTATGCTATCATGATATCAGGGCCCGGTTTCCTGTGGGGCCCGAAGGAAGAAAGATGAGCGGCAGACTGAAGGACTTTTTTTCCGGCAGCGGAAAGGATCACAAATTCATAAAGTTACCGGACTTGAAAAAGAAGGCGGCGGCCCTCAAAGAAGGGGCCGGACATCTGAAAGAGGAGTTCAGGGGAAAGTCCTTCAGGGAAGCGGCCATGCTGATCCTTTCCCGGATCGGTGCCTTTTTCGAAGACAGTTCGGAGAGCGGCTATCATACCAGCAGGCACAGCCGGATCTCCTGGCTCTTTATCCTGCCTTCCCTGATTGGTGTCTGTCTGTTTTTCTTTATCCCTTTTCTGGTCGTGATTTACTACTCCTTTGTCAATAACCCCATCCAGCACCATTTCGTAGGCCTGACCAACTTCATACGGGTGGCGGGGAATTCGGCCTTTCAGCTGGCAGCGGGAAATACACTGATCTTTTCCTTTATTTCGGTGCCCCTGGCGGTGGTCCTTTCCCTGGCCCTGGCGGTCATGATGGACAGCCGGATCCCCTTCAGAAGCACCTTCAGGACCATTTTCCTGACCCCCATGATGGTGCCGGTGGCTTCGGTCATCCTGATCTGGGAGGTGCTTTTCCACTACCACGGCCTGGTCAATGACCTGACCGCCGTCTTCGGCATGGCGCCCATTGACTGGATGAAATCCCCCCAGGCCCCCATCGTGATCGCCAGCCTTTTCCAGTGGAAGAACCTGGGCTACAACATGATCCTTTTCATGGCGGGCCTTGCCAGCATTCCCAGGGACATCCTGGAGGTGGCCAGACTGGAGAGCGCGTCCTCCCTGCAGATCTTCCTGCGGATCAAACTGCGCTATCTGTCCTCCACCATCGTCTTCGTGACCATTATGTCCACCATTAATTCCTTCAAGGTCTTCCGGGAGATCTATCTGATGACCGGGAATTATCCCTATGATACGCTGTACATGCTGCAGCATTTCATGAACAACACTTTTAATTCCCTCGACTACCAGAAGCTTTCGGCGGCCGCTATCCTGATGTCGCTGATCATGATCGCCATCATTGCCGTTATGTTCATAGCCGAGAACAGGATCAGCAGAGATCTGGAGTACTGATTTATGAATAGTCATTGGAACCAACAGGAAGGCAGAGGAGAAGGCGCCCCCCTGCCGGATCCGGGCAGAGAGGAAAAAGTGCGGATCATAAGGACGGCGCAGTCCGTGGAAGCCCAGGCCCTGCACAGGAAAAAGATGCGCAGGGTATGGACGGGGATCATCATAAAGACCCTGATCGCCTCCGTGTTCGCCTTCCTTTTTCTCATGCCCATCCTCCTGACCTTTACAAATTCCTTTATGTCCCCCTCGGAGATCAGCGCCAATTACGGGCAGGTATTTGCCACCACGGAAAACGGCGGAAAAATGTTCATAGCCCGGAAGGTGAATCTGAAGTTCCTGCCGGACATGGTGACCTTCCGCCAGTATGTGACGGTGCTTTTCAGAAGCCCCGCATACCTGATCAAGTTCTGGAACTCGGTCTTTTACGTGGTCCCCATTGTGGTCTTCCAGCTGGCGGTGGCCTCCCTGGCCGCCTACGGGTTTGCCAGATACAGCGGAAAGAAGAAGGCTGCCCTGTTTTTCAGCTACATCATTATCATGCTGATGCCCTACCAGGTCACCCTGGTGCCCAACTACCTGGTCGCCTCCTGGATGCATATCCTGAACACCAGGTGGGCCATCTGGCTGCCGGGGATCTTTTCTCCCTTCGCCGTCTACATGCTGACCAAATATATGAAAAGGATCCCCAGATCCATCTATGAGGCGGCAGAGATCGACGGGGCGGATGAATGGCAGATCTTCACAAAGATCTGCATGCCCCTGTGCCGCAGCGGCCTGGCCTCCATTGCCATCCTGATCTTTATCGACTACTGGAACATGGTGGAGCAGCCCCTGATCCTTCTGTCGGATCAGGAGATGCATCCCCTGTCCGTTTTCCTCTCGGAGATCAACTCCGGAGAGATCTCCCTGGCTTTCGCGGTGGCGGTGATCTATATGATCCTGCCCCTGCTCATTTTCCTCTACGGAGAGGAATACCTGATCGAGGGCATCACCTATCAGGGCGGCATCAAGGAATAGGGCCGTTTCCGAATAAGCAACATTAACAAAAGGAGTTTTCCGCGTATGTATCAGATAGAAGATACTAAGGGCTATATAACGGAAGTAGAAGAGGCCTCCGATAAAAAGAAGGCTACCAGAAAGGACCGGATCAAAACCGCCATCATCGTTTTCCTGGTGATCATGCTGATCCTTACCTTTTTCTCCAACACCATCATGAACCATTCCCTGTCCCAGGTCTCCGTCCAGTATGTGACATCCGGCGAGATCACCCCCAAGGTCAGGGGAGCGGGCCAGGCCGAGGTCACCAATCCCTACAAGCTGATGATCAAGGGTAACCGGACCGTCCGACTGGTGAATGTCAAGGTGGGAGATACCGTAGCCGAGGGAGATATGATCTACCGCCTGAAGAAGACTTCCTCCGCCGAGCTGGAGGAGGCCAAAAAGAATCTGGCCTCTCTGGAGACGGAGTATGAGAAGGATATGTTCTCCGGCGCCCTTTCCGACGCGGATATTTCCCGGATCCGTCAGGGCAACTGGCGCAGCACCGACACCATGCAGTCCCAGATGTCCGGCGTGAACGGCCGTCTTTCCAACGCCCAGGCCAGTGTGGCCTCCGCCAAGAACAAAGTCAACGGCATTACCGGAAACGGCAAAAAGGCCCAGAAGGCCAGGGCCGACGCGGAAGCCGCCCTTTCCCAGTGGGAAGCCTCCGTGGAAAGCATTACGGCGGAGAGAGATCAGCTGATCGAATCCATCAGTGCCGAGATCGACCTTCATGCCAAATATGACGAGATCCAGGAGGTCAGGGCCCAGGTTGAATCCCTTCAGAAGAAGGATACCAGGACCAAGGTCACTTCTCCCATTGCCGGCAGGATCGTTTCCCTGTCCTACAGCGCCGGAGACGAGACCTCTCCCGACGCGGAAGCGGCCGTGATCCAGCCCGAGGGCTCGGCCATGACCGTCCATTTTTCCGTATCCAAGGAACAGGCGGCCAACCTTAAGACCGGAACGGCCGCAGAGGCCCAGAACGCCTGGTATTACGAAGATTTCAGCGCAAGGCTGGAGGCCATCAACAGGGATCCAGAAAACAAGGACAACAGGATCCTGGTCTTTTCCGTGGTCTGCCCCGAGGTGGAAGCGGGAGACAACATAGGCCTGACTGTGCCTCAGAATTCCGTCTACTATGACTATATCGTCCCCAATTCGGCCATCCACGAGGACAATCAGGGCAAGTTCATCCTGATCGTGGAGAGCAAACAGTCCCCCCTGGGCAACCGCTATGTGGCTTCCAGGGTCAACGTGGACGTTCTGGCCTCGGACGAAAGCGTGTCCGCCATCTCGGCCATTCTGCTGGGATATGAATATGTGATCACCAATGCCACAAAGCCGGTGTCTGCCGGCGAGCAGGTAAGGCTTGCGGAGGATGCAGATGTCTGATAAAGCAAAAGTCTCCGGGAAACGTTCCCGGCGGACTGCCATCCTGGCCGGAACAGGCCTGTTCTTTCTTCTGCTGGCAGCCATCATAAGCCTTCTGAAGGGCCGTTTTGCAGCGTCTCTTTATGACCAGAGAGAAGGAGAACGCTGGGGACTGAGCGGCGGCGCTGCCCAGATCAGCTGCTTCTACGGCAGCGGCCAGGCTCTTAAGGAAGAGGATATCCCGGAGCTGCAGTACCAGCTGGAGGAGATCCTGAAAAACAGATCGATATCTCAGGAGACCCTGGGCGTTCCGGAGACTGCCAGACTTTTTGCCCTGGGCTACAGCGGCCTGGGACAGGTGGAGATCACCGGAAAGGACAGGACCTTTACCGTGAACGCGGTGGGAGCGGGAGGAGACTATTTCCTTTTCCATCCCGTAAGGCTCCTGACCGGATCCTATTTTTCCGGAGAAGACCTGATGCACGACAGGATCCTCATCGATGAGGAAACGGCCTGGTCCGTGTTCGGATCTCCGGACTGTGTGGGAAAGTCCCTGGACATAAACGGCGTTCCCCACTATATTTCCGGTGTATACCTGCGGGAGAACGATTCTCTGACCAGGAAGGCGGGCTGCGCCAGATCCATGGTCTATATTTCCTTTGATTCCCTTGCCCGGTACAGCACCGGAGGCTTTGTGACAGCCGCCTATTCCGAGACCAGCGCGGTCAGGGAAGAGGAAAGCCTGTCAGAGACCGGGGCGGATGTTTCCCCGAACGGGGACATGGCCGAAGCTTCCTCCGAAGAGGCAGGGGGCGGCATCACCTGCCTGGAAACGGTCCTGCCCAATCCCGTGGAGGGCTATGCCCTGGGGATCATGAAGGAGGCGGCCGGTTCCCCCTCCGGCATGGTTATGGTGGACAATACCGCCAGATACAGAGACGGCGCCCTGCTGGACCTTTTCCTGGACTTTACCTCCCGTGGCATGCAGACGACGGGGATTTCCTTCCCCTTCTGGGAGAACCGGGCCAGAGCCTGGGAGAATATTCTTTCCCTGGTCTTTATGGCCTACTGTCTCTGCCTCTTTGCTGCGGCTCTGGTCCTGGTGATACTGATCGTCACCTGGTACAGAAATAAAAAGTGGAATACCGGCTCTCTGGCGAAAAAGGCCTCCGACTGGTTCTATGACAGACAGGCCGAGAAGGCAAGGATCGCCGCCATGAGCGGAGACAAGGCCGAAAGGATCTCCGCGGATGAGACGGACCCGGATTTTGACTTCAGTGATCTTGACGATCCGGACAGCGACAGCTTTGATTTTTACGATGAAGATGAGGAACCGGACCCTGAAGATCAGTGGGATGCGGCGGAGGATGCTCAGGCTCCCGCCGATGATACAGAAGGCAGCGTAAACACGACGGAACACGAGAAAGGTTACGAAAATGAAAAATAAGAAAAAAGTGATCAGCCTGCTCCTGGCGGGCGTCATGGCTCTGTCCCTGGCCGGCTGCGGCGGCGGACAGAACGGAGAAGGCGGGGGATCGTCCGATGCGGCTCCTTCTTCCTCTTCCGAGATGAGCACGGCGGTAGCCTCCGGAAAGATCGTATATACTGACAGCGAGATCAGGATCGACGAGCTTGACGACCAGGACCTGGTTTACGAGATCTCCTATATGGAGGCTTTCGGAGACGAGATCCGGGGCTACGGTTTCTACTACGACCTTGAGAACGGCGGCCAGGTGGATTTCCTGTGCAGCTTCAAGAGCGACGGGTCGGATATGAAGATCACCCCTCTGGAACTGGTATATGACGGCTTCAATACCTATTACAGCAATTATGCCATGGACGGGGAAGGCGGCGTCTACTTCATCAAGCAGACTATGAGCGATACGGAAGAAGGAGACGAGGAGCTGACGGAAGAGGAAGAAAATGATCTCTTCTTCGATGCGGAAGAGTCCTTCTCCCTGGTCAAAACGGACGATACGGGCAAGACTGTCTGGTCCTCGGATATCGAATTTGAAGACGATGACAGCGAATATTCCTATCCCGCCGTCTACGGCCTTGTCTATTCCGGTCAGGCCGGCCTGTACGTTTCCACCTCACAGGGCATTCTCAACTACGATCCCAAAAACGGCGATCTGCTGGGGACCCTGGAAGGGTCGGAGGATATGGCCGAGTGCCAGATGCACATCATGGCAGACGGAAATCTCCTTCTGATCTACAACAACGGCGAAGGCTACAGGTACAGCCTGATCGATGCCGGAACCGGTGAGGCATCCGAGCCGGAAGTCAGTCCCGATATCCGCATCGATTACAACTTCAGTATGTTCCCCGGCAGGAATTCCGATCTTCTGCTGACAGATTCCAACGGCATCTACTCCTATAATTTCGGTGACAACGGCATGACGGAGATCGTCAACTTCATCGGCTCCGAAATGGATGTCAACTTCGTGGTGTCCATGGCGGAAATGGAAGACGGAAAGATCGCCGTCATGGTCATGGAAGCCGCCACCGGCCTGCAGAAGCTCCATATCCTGACTCCTGTGGATTCCTCTACCCTCAAGGAGAGGAAAGAACTGAAGCTGTCCTGCTACTACATGGACGCCAATGCCCGCAGGGAGATCATCAACTTCAACAAGACCAACGAAGAATACAAGATCATCGTCAATGACTATTCCAAGTTCGACGATGTTTCCAGCATGGATTACGCTTCCACCTCTCAGGGCGCGGCCCAGTTCAACACGGACATCGTTTCCGGCAACGTTCCGGATATCGTGATCCTGTCGGGAGATATGTTCCCGGAGAACTATATCAGCAAAGGCATCTTTGAGGATATGGCCCCCTATCTTGAGAAGGATCCGGAGCTGTCCGGCAAGGAATACCTGACCAACATCTTTGAAGCAGTCAATCCCTGGGGCGGACTCTATGTCCTTTCCCCTTCCTTCACCCTGGCCGCCATGCTGGGCAAGGAAGAGTATATCGGGGACGGCATCGATCTGACCCAGCTGATCAGACTGGCCGACCAGAAGGGCATCGAATACAAGAACATCTTTACCTTCGAGCTCAGAAATGCCATCCTCTACAATGCCATGATGCTGAACGGCAGCGAGTTCATCGACCTCTCCAGCGGCAAGTGCCGCTTCGACTCCGATGATTTCATCAATCTTCTGGAGTTTACCAACAAGCTGCCGGCGGACTATTCCGAGGAGACGGAAGAAGACTACGGCGCCTATGAGTCCTACTACAGGGATGACAGGGCCCTGCTGGCCATGTCCTATCTCTACAGCTTCGATTCCTATAAGGAAGCCATTCAGGCTACCTTCGGGACCGACGTATCCGTAACGGGATTCCCCTCCGCCGCAAAGAGCACGGCTGCCGTATATCCCGAGCTCAGGATCTGCATGTCGGCCACATCCTCCGAAAAAGAGGGCGCATGGCAGTTCATCCGCAGCTTCCTGACGGACGAGTACCAGGAGACCATCTGCAGCAGCGAAATGTCCACGGCCTTCCCCGTATCCGTGACCGCTCTGGAAGGCATGGCCAAGGCCTCCACGGAGCAGCAGTACTACACGGACGAGTTCGGACTGGAGCAGCCCGAGAATCCTCTGGTGACCGTCGACGGCGTGGATGTGGAACTGGTCCCTCTCAAGAAGAAAGAGGCCCAGAAGCTGGTGGACGTTTTAAAGAGCGCGGACCACACCGCCTATACCAACTATGAAGTCATGGACATCGTGATCGAAGAAGCCGAATCCTACTGGAACGGAGAAAAGTCCTCCAGGGAAGTGGCGGATATCATTCAGAGCCGTATTTCCATCTTCATCAACGAGAACAGCTGATTGAAAGTGAGTTTTTTATGACAGATAGAAACCAGGAATGCATTCGTAATTTCTGTATCGTAGCCCACATAGACCATGGCAAGTCCACCCTGGCGGACAGGATGATCGAGAAGACGGGCCTTCTGACCAGCAGGGAAATGCAGGATCAGGTCCTCGACAACATGGATCTGGAAAGGGAACGCGGCATTACGATCAAATCCCAGGCAGTCCGTCTGATCTACAAGGCCAGAAACGGAAAGGAATATACCTTCAACCTGATCGACACCCCCGGCCACGTCGACTTCAACTATGAGGTCAACCGGTCCCTGGCGGCCTGTGACGGAGCCATCCTGGTGGTGGACGCCACCCAGGGCATCCAGGCACAGCCCCTGGCCAATGTCTATCTTGCCCTGGAGCAGGATCTGGATGTCTTCCCGGTCATCGATACGATCGACCTGCCCTCCGCCATGCCGG
>ODAI014113938.1_pt1 | contig 21825 bp, 17 predicted proteins | sample 1539321 | NCBI WGS metagenome assembly ODAI01 (sample SAMN02144231, study PRJEB22623) | gut metagenome | biome: sheep rumen | host: Ovis aries | place: New Zealand | reverse complement strand
TCAGAAGATGCGCGCATAAAAAAGTTCCGCATTTTATGCGGAATGGTATTGCTCATGAAGAAAGCCCCCTGCGGCAGGCGGAACAAGAATTCCGTCAGATCGCAGGAGGCCTGTACAATTTATGGAATTGGTTTATATCCGGAATCTCAATAATCCAGCTTCTCGAAAAGCATATCTCTTCCGGCCTGCTCTTCGTGGTCTTCCCAGGTGAGGTTAAGGCCGTCAAAGAAGAACTCGGCAGAATCTCCGCTGGATACGATGGTCCGGGACGCGATTTCTCCGTCCTCATCGAAAACAGTGACGATCTTGACGCCATTACCGTCACACAGCAGGGACCCGCTTGACTGATCATAAGAGCAGATGTACTGCCATTCCACTGTTTCAGCGCAGCTGTTTCCCCAGACAGTATTGACGATGTAGTTGGGGCCGTCTTTTTCAATCTGAGTGAAAGCACGTCCGCAGACATAGCTGCCGATATACTGCTCGCCCATGTTGACGCTCTCTTCTTTATCTGTATATCTGTATGCGCTGATTTCATCGCGGTCTTCCGCGATCCCGTAAACCTCTGTATCATTGAGGGACTGGGCGGTCAGTTCACTTCCGCCGGTGAGTCTTCCGGCCTCGGCCCCGTACACGGTGCAGGTCATCATTCCGCCCAGCATGGCTCCCATGGTTACGATTGCAGTTGTGAAGATCATTGCGATTTTTTTCATTGTATGATTCCTCCCTTATCTGTGCTGCAGGGTGCTTTTGCCTGCCGCACTGAGCTGTATTTGTTTTCTATGTGCACCATTATAGCCAGAGGACTATCACAGAAATGTCACACGGCAGGCCCCATCCCCTCCCCGCTTTTTTGCCCCTCCCTAAGAAGATTCATTGTATGAAATTGAAACTTATTGTACAATGTGAATAAAACAGCGAGGAAAAGCCGAGGGCGCGTTGTGCCGTGCACAAACGCGCAAGAGGCCTTGACGAGCGTCCGCGCATGAGGAAGGAGCGGGGGAGGGGCCCCGCGGATTCCGAATGAGCGGAGCGATGCGGGAGCATGGAACATGCGACGCAGCGCGTCGTTTTATTCACAGAAAGACGGTGGAGCATCGTTTTTTTTCACAGGGATACGGCGAAGCGAGGAAAAGCCGAGGGCGCGTTGTGCCGTGCACAAACGCGCAAGAGGCCTTTACATATAATATGAAATTTAAAATACCTGACTTAACAAATACATTGCAAAAAAAAGAGACTGCCTCTGCTGCTTCTGCTGCCGGCCGCCCGGAGGGCATCGGTACCGGGGGCACGGGCGGCAATATCGAAGCGGAATTTCCGGAATCCGGGGTTTATACAGAGGAGTATACCGCCGGAAATACCGGCGCAGGCGGTTCCGCAGCAAGGCGGTCCGGCAGAACACGAAGTCTGGCGGCCGGCTATGCACTGTGGGCGGTGATCATACTCATCGTCTGTATTCTGCTGGAACTTTTTATTTTCAATTACAATCACTGGCATCCGCCGGGCGGGACAGTACTCACAGCGGCGAACTATGTGCAGTCACCGCTTCCCGGTCTGAACGAGGGGGGGAACAGCGATTCATCGACCTCCGGGGAGGTATCCGGGAGCGGACAGGACGATGCCGGGGCCCTGCAGGAGTCTTTCAATGTCTCCTATGGTTCGGGACTTGAACAGACGGAATACGGGACTTTTCTGATCACGAATCCGGAGAAAGCCTATCTGCAGCTGAGCGACATCAATGCGCAGGTCTACAATCTCTATCTGAACTGCATCGATCCGGCTTCTCCTGCGGTCAAATATTCCCTGCGGTTTACGGACAGCGCAAATTCCAACCTGAGGGATCTGGATGAAAAGACCGTTGTCAGCGGTGTGCCGGAGAGCCGGTATGTGCAGCTGCATCTTTCCGGTATGACCAGGGTCATGCGGATCTATTTCAACGCGGAGGCGGGAGAGGAGATCCATATCCGGCAGATCCGGCTCAATGTGGCAGAACCGATCTTTATGCATGGGGAGAGGATCGCTTTTCTGTGGCTGCTCGGTATGCTGCTGGTCATCTTCGGACCCCGCTCCTGGATCTATACGACAAGGCTCAACCTGCGGGAGAGCCGCCAGCTGATTCTGGTAGTGGTGATCCTGATCCTCAATCTCACCGCCACGACATGGGCGGGAAAGGCAGCGGATCCTTCGGTCTGGCGGGAACTGCGCGATGACCGCGACTATCAGGAAAAAGAGTACGAATTGTACGCGGAGGCCCTGCTGCAGGGGCACTCCTATCTGGATATCCGGCCGCCCCGCTATCTTACGCGAATGCGCAACCCCTATGACCGCACAGTCCGCAATGATACAGCCAGACAATATGACGAGAAGGTCCTGTGGGACGCGGCCTATTATAACGGCAGATACTATGTCTATTTCGGGATCGTGCCGGCACTTGTCACCTTTGTGCCGTTCAGACTGCTGACAGGTTCGGCTCTGCCGACCTGGCGGGCAGTACTGCTCATGGCTGACCTGCTGTGGATCTTGTCCTTCTACCTGATTTATATATTGATCCGCAAATATTTCAAAAAAACGAGCCTGGGCATTTATCTGCTGCTGGCAAGCGCCTTCGTGCCCGCGGCGGGCGTGATTTATCTTGTGACTTTTCCTGTCGTCTACAGCGTTCCATTTATCTATGGTCTGGTATTTACGATGGCGGGACTTGCTCTCTGGCTCCGCGGATTTGATAAAAAAGGAAAAGCGCATCGTCTGCGCATGGCGCTGGGATCTTTCTTTATCGCGCTCACACTGGGCTGCCGGCCGACTATGATTCTGACCTTTGTGCTTGCCTTTCCGATTTTCTGGCAGGAGATCCGGTCAAAGAGATTTTTCTGGCCGAAAGCAGACAGCCTTCTCAATACTGCCGCTGTGATCCTGCCCTTTATTCCGGTCGGACTTCTGCAGATGCAGTTCAATAAGGCCCGTTTCGGAAACCCCTTTGATTTCGGGGCCGACTACAACCTGACGGTGACGGATCTGACAAAAAAGACATTTTCCATCGCAAAGAATCTGCCGGCTCTCTTTCAGGAACTGGTGCAGCCGCTCAGCATTCAGTCACAGTTTCCGTTTATTAACGGGATCGATGTGCTGACGGATTATCAGGGCTATATGTTCATCGACAAGATGATCGGAGGCTTTTTCGCGCTGAACATCCTGGCACTTTTCTGCTTCTGGATCTTCCGTCTGCGCAGAAAAATGATGGCCGGAAAGACCTTCGGTCTGGCAGTTTTTTCCTTTGCTCTTGCTGCCATACTCATCGAACTTGATGTCCAGGTCGGCGGTATTTCGCAGCGCTATATGATCGACTACGGCTGGCTTCTGATGTTGGCGGCGATCCTTGCCATTCTCACCATTCTGGACAATGCGGACTTTCACGGGTATTATGCATACTTGAAAGTGGTGATCGTGCTCGCCATAGTCTGTGTCGGCGTTAATTATCTCAGTGTTTTCAGTGATGGACAGGCAATCTCGGTGCGCGTCTATAATCCGGCCTTATTCTACCGGATCAAATACCTGCTGCTGCCGAGCTGAGAAGAGGTATGGGTGGTTCTTTGACAGACCGGGCCGAAGCTGCAGCAGATTCTTTGGCAGACAGGGTCGATGCTGCAGCAGGTTCTTTGACAGACAGGGTCGAAGCTGCAGCAGGTTCTTTGTCGGACCGGGCCGAAGCTGCAGCAGGCCGCAGAGGCCCGGCATTTGAGAGACTGCCGGCAAAGCTCATTGCATCCCTGCCAGGTCACAGCAGTTTGAAAACCGGACTGTTTTCCATCAGAAAGGAACTCGGATGAAGAAAAAAATCATAATTATCGGCGGAGGACCTGCCGGACTTACAGCTGCCTACGAGCTGCTGCGCACACCGGATGAATATGAAGTAGTGGTCTTTGAAGAGGGCAGCCAGGTCGGCGGCATTGCAAAGACTGTGAATTATAAAGGAAACCGCATGGACATGGGCGGGCACAGATTCTTTTCCAAGATGCCCGAAGTGAATGCGTGGTGGAATGAGATGCTGCCTGTGCAGGGTGCTCCGTCCTATGATGACAAGGTGCTCTTCCGGGACTGCACGCTGGAGGAGGGTGGTCCGGATCCCGAGAAGGAAGACCGTGTCATGCTGCGCAGAAACCGTATCTCACGTATATTCTTCAACAACCGCTTCTTCGATTATCCGATTTCCTTAAAGCCCGAGACCTTCACCAACATGGGACTGGGAACCACGATTGAGGCGGGATTCAGCTATCTGGGAAGCATGGTGCACAAGCGCAAGGAGAACTCCCTGGAGGATTTCTATATCAACCGCTTCGGCAAAAAGCTCTACTCCATGTTTTTTGAACACTACACGGAGAACGTGTGGGGGCGTCATCCGTCTCAGATGACGGCGGAATGGGGCGCCCAGCGAGTCAAGGGTGTTTCCATCATGGCGGTGCTCAAGGATGCAATCGGCAAGGCGACGCATCTGAAGGGCAGAAAGAACGGAGAAGTGGAGACTTCCCTGATCGAGGAATTCAGCTATCCCAAGTACGGCCCGGGCCAGCTGTGGGAGATCACAGCGGATGAAATCCTGAAAAAGGGCGGCAGGATCGAGCTCAATGCCTGCGTCAAAAAGATCCACAAGGCAAAGGGACGCGTCCTGACAGGCGTCACATGGGAACGCGGCGGACAGACCTTTGAGGAGACAGGAGATATTTTTATTTCCTCCATGCCTATCAAAGACCTCGTTGGCGGTATGAACAATGTGCCCGAGAAGCCCGCGGCGATCGCGGCTGGTCTTCCCTACCGCGACTACATGACGGTCGGAGTCCTGGTACCCCGCCTGAAGCTCAAAAACAAGACGAAGATTCCGACGATCGGCAACATTGTTCCCGATGACTGGGTTTATGTCCACGACCGCAGTGTGAAAATGGGACGCTTTCAGATCTTCAACAACTGGTCTCCCTACATGGTCGCTGATATCGAGCACACTGTCTGGGTGGGCCTCGAGTATTTCTGCAACGAGGGAGACAGCATGTGGACGATGGCGGATGATGACTTTGCCAGGCTGGGCATCTCCGAGATGGTCAGGATCGGCATGATCGAGAGCGAGGACGAAGTGATCGATTCCCATGTCGAGCGTGTCAAAAAGGCATATCCGGCTTATTTTGATACCTACGATCAGATCGACCGCCTGCGCCGTTACCTCGACAAGATCCCCAACCTCTACTGTGTGGGACGCAACGGCCAGCACCGCTACAACAATCTCGATCACTCCATGATGACATCCTTCGAGGCGGTCAAAAATATCCGCGAAGGTATTGCCGACCGCTCCAATATCTGGAATGTCAATACGGAGAAGAGCTACCACGAGAAGAAATAGAAAACAGAAAGAAATAGATTATCGATTAAGAAAAACAGATTAGAAAGAAACAGAGATCAGAAGGAATCGGAAAGCAGGAATCGGAAATAAAGCAGGAATCGGAAATTCGGAAAGAATTGAAATTAAGAAACAAGGAGGCAGTGTATGAAGCTGGAACTGTATGTCGGGACAATGTGTCCTTACTGCCATCTGGTGCGCAAAGAGATTGAAAAGCAGGGAAGGTCAGATGTGGAAATCTGCAACATTGATGAAAGTGCGGAGCACTTGAACAGACTTGTCCGTGACGGCGGCAAGGAACAGATTCCCTGTCTGTTCATTGACGGAAAGCCTCTCTATGAAAGTCAGGATATTGTGAAATGGCTGCGCAAAAATCCCCAGCAGTGATTTTCAGCGCAGTGATTATTCAGCGCAGGTGAGTCAACAGTGATGAGAGGAAATCCAGGACCCGCCCGCGGGACCTGCGCGATCAAGAATAAAGATCAAGAATAAAAAAGGTGCAGAAGTTCTTCGGCGGACATAGCCGCACAGAACTTCTGCACCTTTTTCTCAGTTATTCTATCTATGTAATTCGATTAATACAGAAATTACGATCTTTTTCTGATACGATCCTTTTAGATAATCCTTTTAGAAATTTATAAATTTCGATTTTTTAATACTGATCAGTACTTTGGTTTATTCTGTTGTCTCTGACCCGACAGGCCGGTCTGTGAGCCGCATACCTGCGGTCATGGCCGCTCGTTCAATAAAGCATGATGAAATTACATTCCTGCAGCTTCTGCAAGACTCTGGCTTCTTCTTGCCTCATGAATCGTTTCCATGAGTTCTTCACACCGGTGTTCGATGTAAACATCCGCACTGACCTGACGCTCCAGTTCGCGGGAGCTGATCTGTGTGAACTGTACGATATCCAGCTGTCTGTCTCTGATGAAGAACTCCCAGACGACAGGCTTTTTGCCGGGGCGTACGTCGACTTCTACATGGTTCTTTTCCGCAAATTTCATGATATCAAACATAATGATACCTCCGTGGATTTTCAGTGTGTCTTTCTTCTTTTCCTTTTTTCTTTTCTATGCATTTTTTCTTTTCTCTGCATTCGGAGAACACTGTGGGATACCCGGAGTCCGGATTTGACCGGCATCTGAACGGCAGCAGAATCCGAGGCGAAGAATGCCGCCTGCGTCATCTGATGCAGTACGCAGCTGCTGGAATCAGTAAATGCAGGCCGGGCGGTTTGTGCTCCTCCGAATATGTGGATTGTAAAGCATCGCGCAGGATTTGGAAATCGGGAAAACTGACAAAAATTATGCAAATCCTACAAAAAAGAAAGTGAAAAACTGCCAAATAAGAGGCTTGAAGTGTGTGTTGTGGTAAAAGTGCATAAAAAGTTACACTCTGATAAAAAGTTCACAAATTTGACACAAAAGTGGTGCATCATAAATGCTTCCAGGGTGGAAATAAAAATATTCAATGATATAATAAGCAGTGATATTAATAGATGCGGCTGCGCGTGTTAATTATGATCCGGCGGGAAAACAGCTGCATTCATTCAATAAAAGGACCTGCCGGAAACAAATCAGGAGAAAAATGAATAAAGGATTGAAAATAGGCCTGGCTGCCGCGGCGGTCATGATCGCTGCAGGCGCTGCGGTTTTCGGAGGATGCAATGCCTATCTGCATTCACTGCAGGACAATGGCAGATTTCTGTCCAGAACTGTGATTAATGGAATAGATGTATCGGGAAAGACGCCTGAACAGGCGGGGGAATATTTTGCCAAACAGTCTCTCGACAGGCGGGTCGTCCTGCTGGAGGACGGGAAGGAAGTCCTCAGCCATTCACTCACCGAGCTTGGCTACACAGAGGACCAGGCGGCTCTTGTCAAGGAACTGACACAATGTATGGAGTCACAGAAAATAGACTTCGACACTGTCATAACGGGGATGACCAAAGGAAGTGCTTTTTATGTAAAGGTCCCGTTTGGGACAGATGAAGAGACCTTCAATAAAGCCGTTACCGTGGATGCGCTCTCCGCCCCGCGAAAGGAAAACCATAACGCAAAGATCCTGTATTATAAGGAAGAGAAGATCTGCAAGATCAAGCCGGAAGTACAGGGAACAGAGCTTGAAAATGAAGACTTGCAGAAGTGGCTGAGGGGAGAGATCGACGCGGTCCTGAGCGCTGATCCCCAAGAGGTTCAGAGCGGCACAGGGGCGCCGGATAACGGGGAAGCCGGTGGTACAGCCGCCGGGGAAACTGCCGCGGAGGAAGCCGGGACAGGTCCGGAAGCCGGGGAGGCCGGCGGCGCAGGCGGCGGAAATACTGACGGGCAGAAAGCTGACGCCGCCGATTCGGAAACCGGCAGCGGATCTGCAGAGGAAGATAATAGGAAACATGACAGCGGGGAAGGAAATTCCAAAGAGGGAACCGCTGAGATCGTCTGTGAGATTCCCGACTCTCTCTACATTCTTCCGGAGAAGAGGGCCGATGATGAATCACTGCAGAAAAAGTGCGAGCTGCTCAACCAGTACGCGGGCGAGAGTATCACCTATGTGTTCGGCGACAAGACCGAGACGCTCACTTTTGATACCATTATGGAATGGCTGAAGATCAAGGACGGCCAGGTACAAGTCAGGGAGAGCAAGGTAAAGGAATACGTCAGGAACCTGGCGGAGAAGTACGAGACCCGCTATATGGACCGCGTCTTCCACACTTCCCTGGGAACGGATGTCACCTTCCCCGGTGGCCTGAATGAGTACGGTTACACCATCCTGGAGGACCAGGAGGTCATTCAGCTCACTCAGGATATTCTCTCCGGAGAATCCGTCGAACGTGAACCTGTTTACCAGACTCTGGGCGCATGGGGGGACCCCCTCTTCCTGAAGCGCAGCGGGACCGATGACCTGGCAGGCACTTATGTCGAAGTCAGTATCAGTGCCCAGCACATGTGGTATTACATCGATGGATCTCTTTTCATTGAGAGCGATGTTGTCACCGGAGATCCCACGCTCAACCAGGACACTGCGACCGGCGTCTTCCCCCTCGCTTTCAAAGAAAGCCCCGCCACTTTAAGGGGCGGCGAAGGAAAGAAAAAATACACGACAAAGGTTCAGTACTGGATGCCTTTTTACGAAGGACAGGGTCTGCACGACGCCTGGTGGAAGAGCGTCTTCGGCGGATCCGAGTATATGGGCAACGGGTCCCACGGCTGTGTAAACCTCCCCACCGGGGTGGCGGAATCTGTGTTTAATAACATTGTTCCCGGAACCGCGATCGTCATCTATTATTGAGCTTAGGATAATGATGACTGTCCGTTATCCGGCTTTAGTAAATGATCAGCGTCATTGATCAGGCTTTGGAAGTATAATCGGGTAAATAAAAAACCGGAAAGAACATCGGCGGGTTTTCGCCTGTTCTTCCCGGTTTTTCTGTTTCCCGTTTTTCTGTTTCCTGGCTTTTCTGTTTCCCGGCTTTTCTGTTTCCTGATTTTTCTGTTTATCGGGTTCTTCGTTTCCTCTTTTTTTCTGTTTCCCGATTTTTCTGTTTATCAGGGGACTATGTTTTTTTCAGGAATCTCTGCGGGACTGGAGGATCCTGATCCCGTTGACTTCAATGTCATCGGCAACCGGGATCGTGAGATATTCGATCCCGTCGATAAAACGTGTTTTGATCATGTCGGCCATTTCCGATTTTACGGTAATGCGCAGACTGGGAGTCTTGATTTCAAGCTTCCTGGTGTCCGCCATATTCTCTGCCATGAGTGCTCCGCCCTCGCCGACAGCGGATTCAAAGGCGGCGTCGAAGGTGTCCAGAGAATCCTGAGGAGCTCCGTTCTCGTAGAGGATACGCCGCAGCTGGACTTTTTCGATCTGCGGAGGTTCCCCGCTGTCTTTTTCCTGTTCCACAAACTGCCCGATGGCCTCATGGATGTTCTTGACATTTTCAAAGTCGCAGTCCCTGCCCAGGGTGGCTTCGACCACATTTTTGAAGACGCCGCGCTGGTCTTCCTCCGGCAGAGGCATAGGGCAGCCGAGCAGCTCCGCGGGGAGCTCTTCATGCATCTCGTCAGGACGGCGCGCGAAATAGAGGACCTGATGGATATCACTGCCGCGGTCATTGAAGGCCGGGAAGAGGAATCCGGCGTCGGGACGCTGCACAGCCCAGTCGCTCCGCCTGTCGAGGAAACACATCTTCTCAGAATCGTAGCAGAGTCCTTCCTTGAGAAGGATTACAGGACAGATGCTGCACAGGATAAAATCATAGACGTAGTCGGATGCATCTTCCAGATCGATGCCGTCAGAAGTTCTGCCGGGGATATCATAGATTCCGTGCGCCAGCAGGATGAGATATTTATCCGGAAAGACCGCAGTCTCGATCACACGGTCAAAAAAGGCCCGCAGCAGTGTATTGTCATCCAGCCCCGAACGCTGTAAACGGTAGAGCAGATCCTGCTTTCCGCCTGCCTCTTCTTCTGCCAGCGGGAACTCCAGATTGAAGAGATTCCTGCCGATCTTGCCGCCCAGTGTCTTGCGGAAAATCTCGCAGTACTTTTCTACGGTCGATTCCTCGAGCGCAAGGAAGGTCTCCTTCAGCTCGGTGACGATCTCACGGTTTTCATCCACATAGCATCCCCGGATCCTGTCGATCCGGCAGTTGTTCATAGTCATTAGTTTGCGGATTTCCGCAATTGCTTTCTTGTCCAAAAGATTACCTCTTATCTATGTTTATAAAAATATGTTTATAAAAATATGTTTATTAGAATATGTTTATGATGTCTGATCCATCCGAGACTCGCATGCCGGTCCTGCGCTGGAAGTCCGGGCGGATTCTGCCATGATCGGGAGTCCGGACGGATTCTGTCTTTTCGGAAGCCCCGGTGTATTCCGCCTTATTTCTTCAGTCCGCGGATAAAGGAGGATAGTTCGGTATCGCACTTCTCCTTCTGAAGGATCACGCACTGCCCTTTTCCCACTTCGAGGTAGAAATCCGTGTCGGTTTCAATCACGTTCAGCAGTTTTGCGTATTCATAAGTCCCGTGGTTTTTTTCGCTTTTTGTTTCAAAGTGATCATCATAGAACAGGACCGTGAAGCGGTCTCCGCCGGCCGCTTTGATCATCTCAAAGTTTTTCCGTAGCTGCCTGTTAGTGGTATACAGGGTGATCACAAGGCATCCGATCACGACGACGATCATAAAGATTCCAAGGATCGTTTTTCCGTGACGCAAATTGGAATATGCGGCATAAAGGATCCATATGAGGGCGATGGCGGTGAAAATATAGCCCTTTTTCTGATCGCCCTGCAGCATTTTGGCAAAGCGCTTGATGTCATTCTGTGTCAAAGTGATGTCCGCTGAGTATTTCGGTTCCATTTATGAATCCTCCTTTTTCAATCTGCATCGATGATAGCAAAAACACTTCGGACTGGCAATACGGCGTTTTTCCGCCCTCAAGAATCTTTTGGATTTAACAAGGTTTCATGGTATATTACAGTAAAATGGTATATTACAGTAAACGTCGATTACAGGCGGCAGATCGGGGACCGGTATAAAGGAGAGGACAGCAGATGGCGGAGGGCTTTTTGCCCGTGAGCCGGCAGGACATGCAGGCACAGGGTATCGAACAGCTGGATTTTGTATATATCTGCGGAGACGCTTATGTGGACCATCCGAGTTTCGGATCGGCCATTATTTCGCGTGTTCTTCAGTCCAGAGGATATACAGTGGGAATGATCTGCCAGCCGGACTGGCGAAACCCGGAGAGTGCTGCAGTGCTGGGGGAGCCGCGTCTTGGCTTTCTGGTGTCCTCCGGAAATATGGACTCCATGGTCAACCATTACACGGTCGGCAAAAAACATCGCAGCCGCGATGCTTTCAGCCCGGGCGGTGTGATGGGAAAAAGGCCCGACAACGCAGTCGTGGTCTACGGCAACCTGATCCGCAGGACCTTTAAAAAGACACCCCTTATTCTCGGAGGACTGGAGGCAAGCCTGCGGCGCATGTCCCACTATGACTACTGGTCGGACCGCGTGCGCCGATCGATCCTTCTGGAAGCAGGCGCGGACCTGATTTCCTACGGCATGGGGGAGCGCAGCATCGTGGAGATCGCGGATGCCCTGGCCAGCGGCATGGATGTGCGCGACATCACTTATATTGACGGCACTGTATACAAGACGAAAAACGAAGAAGACATTTTCGACGCGGTCCGACTGCCGGATCACGAGCTTGTGCGTGTACCTGACGAAAAGGGAAAGCGCGCCTACGCACAGAGTTTTGCCCTGCAGCACGCCAATACCGATCCTTTTCAGGCAAAGCGGCTCTATGAGACCTACGGCGGAAAGACCTTTGTCGTGCAGAATCCCCCCGCGAAGCCCCTCTCCACGCGGGAGATGGATGATGTCTATGCGCTTCCCTATATGCGCACCTGGCATCCCATGTACGATGCCGAAGGCGGTGTGCCTGCTCTTGGAGAGATCCGGTTCAGCCTTACATCCAACCGGGGCTGCTACGGTGACTGCAATTTCTGTGCTCTTACCTTCCACGAGGGCCGCATCGTACAGGTGCGCAGCCACGAGTCCATCCTGCAGGAGGCAAGGCAGATGCTGCAGGAGCCAGATTTCAAGGGCAATATTTATGATGTCGGAGGTCCGACCGCGGAGTTCCGCGCACCGGCCTGTAAAAAGCAGATGACCCACGGTGCCTGCAGGCACCGACGCTGTCTTTTCCCGCAGCCCTGTCCCAATCTGGAGATCGACCACAGAGATTACTTGTCCCTGCTCAAAAAGCTCCGCGCCCTGCCCGGCGTAAAAAAGGTTTTTATCCGCTCCGGCTTCCGCTTTGATTACCTGCTTGCGGACCGCGACCGGACTTTTCTGCGGGAACTCTGCCAATACCACATCAGCGGTCAGCTGCGGGTTGCCCCTGAACATGTCTCCGATCATGTGCTGTCGAAAATGGGCAAGCCGGGGAATGATGTATACCGTGAATTTGTCCGGACCTTTGAGGAGATGAACAAAAAGACAGGCAAGGACCAGTATATTGTTCCTTACCTCATGTCTTCTCATCCCGGCAGTACGCTCGGGGATGCCGTCACTCTGGCTGAATATATACGCGAGCTGGGCTATATGCCGGAACAGGTGCAGGATTTTTATCCGACACCCGGAACTATTTCCACCTGTATGTACTATACGGGGCTGGACCCCCTCACGTGGAAAGAGGCAGGAAAAATCACCGGTAAGGCTGCGGCAGGTCCCGCACAGATGGACAAGGTCTATGTTCCCCGGGATCCTCACGAAAAAGCCATGCAGAGGGCTCTGATCCAGTACCGCGATCCGGCAAATTATGAGCTGGTCAAGGAGGCACTCCTGCGCACCGGCCGCACCGATCTTATAGGATTCGGTGAGAAGTGCCTTATTCCGCCCAGGAAAATGAAGAGGGAGGAGCATGCGGGCAGGCCTGCAGATCAGAATGGCGGAAAGAAGGGAAGCAGACCCGCAGATCGAAGAGGCGGGAAAAACACAAGGGACAACAAGAGAGGGGAAGTCAGAGGGGAAAACAGAAGAGAAAACAGAGGAGAAAGCAGAAGAAAATACGCAGATACAGCTTCAGTCAGACCCGGACACAGGCGCGCGGAAAAAACGTCTGACAATCATCAGGGAAAAGACGGGGGAAGGCACATCAATGCCTCAGCGAAAAGACGTCAGACAAAACGGTGACAGCATAATGCATTGATCCTGTAATATTATGTTGAAAGTTTTGGAAAAGAAAGGAAAAAACCATGAGTAAAATTCATGAGAGCGTTTTTCTTGCCCCCGGCAGTGTAGTATTGAGAGATGTGACCATCGGGGCACAGAGCGGTATCTGGTTTAATACAGTCATACGCGGAGATGAGGCTCCGATTCGGATCGGAGAAGGATCAAATATCCAGGACAATACCGTGGTCCATGGTGCTCCCGGCTTTCCGGTTGAAATCGGAGACGGTGTGACAGTCGGTCATTCAGCGATCATACACGGTTGTAAAGTGGGAAGTCATACACTCATCGGCATGGGTGCCATCGTTCTGAACGGAGCTGTGATCGGCAGCCATTGCGTGATCGGCGCGGGCTCTCTCGTGACCGGAGGAACAGTGATTCCGGACGGAAGTGTCGTTGTGGGCAGTCCGGCCAAAGTCATATCCGCTGTATCAGAAAAGCATCTTGACATGATCCGCCGAAATGCTGAGGAATATATTAAATTGATGAAGGAATACAGAGACGGAGATATTAAAAATGAATCTCTGAGATGACGGATGATGCAGAGCCGGACGCAGTTTACTCCTGTATCGATCGCGGCATACAGCCAGGGGGGCTGAAGCGTAAGCGGAAAGGCTGCGGAAAGGCAGCAGAAAGGCATCGAAATGCAGTAAACGGCAGAAGAAAGGCATCATAAAGGCAGCGGAAAGGCTGCGGAAAGGCAGCAGAAAGGCGGCAAAAGGAAGCGAAAGGCAGCAAAAGACAGCAAAAGACAAAAAGAAAGGCAGCAGAGGGCAGCAGAAAGGAAACAATTGATTATGGAAACAGCACTTCTGAACAATGAACTGAACCTGTCATATCCCGACGGATTTCATGTGATGAGCAGGGAAGAGCTGAGCGGATTTAATTATTATTCGGAAGCACCCGGCTGGTGCATCAATGACGCCGACAGGCACATCATGATCTCGGTCTCCTGGAAGCAGATTCCCGGGATCTTTGCCAGAATGCTGAAGATCAGGGATGTCGCGAAGAGCATGGAAGGGCAGATGGCCCAGGTCATGAAGGCCTATGACTACCGCCTCGATGATTTTATCTCCCGCAGCCCGGGAGGAAAAGAGGCAGAGGGATTTCGCTACGAGTACAAGGTACAGGATAATGACATGACAGGTATGAGCTTCGGTATGAAAAATAAAAACACCTTTTATTATATCCACATTTATTACAGAAGCGCATTGAAAGAAGAGAGTGTTCCTGTCATTGAGGAAATCCTGAAGTCCGCTTCCTGGGCGAAGTGAGATTAGAGCCGCTCCGGCGGGCAGTATCATCGGAAAGAGGAGAATCCATGAAAAGGTTCAAAAAATACATATTTCCCCTGGCCGCGGCGCTGCTGGTGACAGTGCTGGTGGGCCTGGGTGTGATCAAGCGCATGGACAGATGGATGCAGGACTGGCTCTTTCAGCGCCCGGGTGTGACATCCGGAGATATTGTGATCATAGGAATCGACGAAAAGGCTTTTGATCTTCTCGGCCCTTACAATACCTGGGACAGAAATATTGTGGCTTCTGTGCTGGAGGTGCTTGCAGAGGATCCGGATAAAAAACCTGCGGTCACGGCAGTGGATATTCTCTATGTGGGGGAGAGCTTTGAGCAGGCCGACCAACGGCTTGCAGAGGCAGCCCGGGATCTGGGAAATGTGATCACTGCCTGTATGGCGGAATTCGGTGAGAAGATTGTCTGGGAAAACGGACGGGCGGTATCGATGAGTTCATCCGCCATTGTGGGATACGCGGAACCATTTGAGTCACTGCGGGACTGCACGACCCAGGGGCATATCAATGCCATGTCTGATGTGGACGGCGTGATGCGCCACGGCCTTTTGTATGTGGATCCGGACGGAACCCCCGACAGCCGGGTCTATTCCATGGCCTGCGAGACAGCCAGGACTTATCTGGCGCAGAAGGGACAGGAACTGAAACTGCCGAAGGTGAGCGCGGGAGGGCATTTCTATATTCCCTATACAGCCCGCCCCGGAGGGTATTATGACGACGTATCTGTCGCCGGAGTCCTCAGCGGCGAGGTGCCGGCAGATTACTGGGCAGGCAAGATCGTTCTGATCGGGCCCTACGCGCCGGCTCTGCAGGATGCTTATTTTACACCCATTGACAAGGGCACGCAGATGTACGGCGTGGAGATTCAGGCGAATGTGATCCAGAGCCTTCTGGAGAACAAGGGAAAAACAGAAGCATCCGATCCGCCGCAGCTGATTCTCCTCTTTCTCATCTGTGCCGCGGTCATGATTTTGTTCCTGCGCACAAAAGTTGCACACGGCGGTGCCCTGTGTGCAGGCCTGATCCTGCTCAGCGCTCTTTTAACATTTATCCTTTATAAGGCGGGATTTGTTACGCATCCTCTTTGGATGCCCTTTGCTGTGCTGATTCTCTATATTCTGTCACTTGCCGCGCACTATATCCGCGCCGCGAAGGAACGGCAGGCTCTGGCTCTGGAGAAGGAAAGGATCGAAGCGGAGCTTTCACTGGCAGTGCGTATTCAGGAAAGCGCGCTTCCCAAAGAGTTTCCGCCGTTCCCGGACAGAAAAGAATTTGACATTTTTGCATCCATGACACCTGCCAAGGAAGTCGGCGGAGATTTCTATGACTTCTTTTTGATCGACGACGATCATCTGGGGCTGGTCATTGCGGATGTATCCGGAAAAGGCGTTCCTGCAGCCCTGTTTATGATGGTCTCCATGGCCCTTCTGCGTCATGCGGCCATGAATGAAGTGTATGAAAAAAGTCCCTCAAAAGTACTGCAGGCTGTCAACAGACAGATTTGCTCGAGAAATCCCGAGGGAATGTTCGTGACAGCCTGGCTGGGCATCCTGGAGATATCCACAGGAAAACTGATAGCGTCCAATGCCGGTCATGAGTATCCCGCACTGAAACAGGCCGGGGGAAGCTTTGAACTTTTCAAGGACAGACACGGCCTTGTCCTGGGCGGTATAGATATGACCAGATACCGGGAATACGAGATGCAGCTGGAGCCCGGCGCCAAGCTGTTTGTCTATACGGACGGTGTCGCGGAAGCAACCAATGCCCGCGACCAGCTCTACGGCACAGACCGGATGATCGAAGCCCTGCGGAGCGGAGAAGAGGGGACGCCGGAGGAAATCCTGGATACTGTTAAAAATGACGTACAGGTATTTGTCGGAAGCGCCCCTCAGTTCGATGATCTGACCATGCTCTGCCTGCACTACCACGGCGCGGAGAAGAGCCGGGAGGAGAGTCAGGGATAAGATGATCCCATCCGGGAATATCGGCAATTTCAAAGCCCTTCTACGTAAGGCTGTGAAATGCGGATTTCTCCTCGGGACCGCTCCGGCGAGCGGTATGTCGGAAAGAGTCAGAGACAGGCGTCAGGCTTTTCGGTCCGACCTGGATCTGCGCTTTCGGCGGCGTACGGTTTTGGCGGGTTTTCTGTACATAAAGGAGCGGGCAAGGTTGATCCCGAGTCTGTAGGGAAGGGGGCGGAGTGCTTTATCCGCCTCCTTTAGTTTCTCGCGGATCGGGATACTCTGAGGACAGTGCTGTTCACATTTGCCGCACTGTACGCATTGGCTGGCAAAAGCGGGCGCTTTGGTGAGTCCGACGGTCTGGGCAAACTGGAAGCGGCCTGCGCTCTTTGATTCGGTGAACATGGCGTTGTAGCAGCGGAAGATGCCCGGTATGTCGACTCCTTTAGGACAGGGCATGCAGTAGCGGCAGCCTGTGCAGCCGACTTTTTCATTTTCCCGGATACTCCTTTTGACTTCTTCGAGGACTTCGAAATCTTTTTCCGTCAGGCTGCCGGGCACGGCTTCCGACGCGATGCGGCAGTTTTCCTCAACCATCTCCATAGAGTTCATGCCCGAGAGTACGACGGTCACTTCCGGCTGATTATAGAGCCAGCGGAAGGCCCATTCGGCGGGCGACCATCCGCGGCCGCTGTCCTGCATAACCTTTTTTGCGCCGGCAGGGAGCATGTTGACGAGCTTGCCGCCCCGGAGGGGTTCCATGATGATGACAGGAATTCCCTTTGCGGCAGCGGCGCGAAGACCGTCCACGCCGGCCTGGGAGATCTCGTCGAGGTAGTTGTACTGGATCTGGCAGAAATCCCAGTCGTAATCGTTCAGGATCTTTTGAAAATTATCGGTGTTTCCGTGGTAGGAAAAACCGATATTCCGGATGGCTCCGCTCTTTTTTTTCTCTTTGATCCAGTCCAGGATGCCGACCGCTTTCAGCTTTTCCCACATGGGCAGGTCGGTCAGGTGATGCATCAGATAGTAATCGATGTAGTCGGTTCTGAGGCGCGCCAGCTCTTCATTGAAATATTTGTCCAGGCCTTTGCGGTTTTTGATCATATACTGGGGAAGCTTTGTCGCGATCCTGACTTTTTCCCGGATATGATTTTTTTCGAAGATTTCCCCGATGGCGGCTTCGCTCCCGGGATAAATGTAGGCGGAGTCATAGTAATTGACGCCGGCCCGGTAGGCGGCCATGATTTCTTTTTCCGCCTTTTCCAGATCTATACCGTTTCCTTTTCTGGTAAAACGCATGCAGCCGAAGCCCAGTATCGACAGCTCGTTTCCATTGCGATCTTTTCTGTAGAGCATCCGGATCCTCCTTTATACCATACACTGATCAATTTGCAGACAGGCATATTTCTTCAGCCTGTTTTTTAATGATATTTTTTTGCGGTTATTTTGTAAATAGATGTGCGAAAAAACAAGTGCGCCGAGCCGGTCAAATTATACGGGGATCCTTCACATACATCGCAGCCGCAAAACGATGAGAGACGCTGCGCGGACGGACAGCTTTTCCCGGAGCCGCTGTCCACAGTCCCTCCTGACTGTGATAGTAACGCGGAGGCTAAAAAAAAATAACCACCCGGAGCATAGTCTGTGCAGCTATTATTTTTTTTTGATGTGAATATGATATGATGGTTTTCGATGCTGCTGTAAAAGGCAGGAAAGGAGTTTGGAAATGAGTTATTTTACATTGAGCAACGGCGGGAAATTGTATTATGAGGAGACCGGAAAGGGCAGTCAGACAATCCTGCTCCTTCACGGCTGGACCAACACACATGAGGTATATGAGCCGATTATGCCTGCGATCCGTGAGCATGCCGGATGTATCACCTATGATCACAGGGGGCACGGTAAGAGCAAGGCTGCAAATCATGATCATGTGACGATGGATACACTGGCAGGTGACCTGAATGAGCTGATCTGCGGGCTTGGTCTTCGTGATATTACTCTTCTGGGATGGTCCATGGGAGCCGGCGTGTGCCTGAATTATATGGCAATTTACGGCTGTGACGCGCTGCGTCAGGTTATCCTGTGTGACATGACGCCCAGGCAGCTCAATGACGAAAACTGGAAGCTGGGCCTGTATCAGGGAAAATATACAAAAGAAGACATGGAGAGAGACAAGGACAAGGATTTTTACACCCTTTACAAAAACTTTGCCATCGGTGCCATGCCCGGGCTTGCCAGAGTGCCCGGCTTTCTGCTCAGGCGCCCTCTGAAAAAGATACTTGCCGCCTGTGACGAGGATGTGCTGAAGTCTCTCGGAACAGATATGAAAGTCAGGGACTTCAGGGAAGGTGTCGAAAAGATTACAGTGCCGGTACATTACTTTTATGCTGTGCCCGGCTCCCTTTTCTGTCCTGAACTGGCGGACTGGTACAAAGAGCACGTTAACGCTCCCTTTGAAGCTGTCGCTTTTAATAACAGCACGCATATGATGCTAAATGATCAGCCCGATCAGTTTGCGCAGGAAGTCATCAAGGTATTAGAAAAATAAGCCCCGTATCCGGAGAAAGCGGAGGCTGTATTCATCATCCTGCAAGGTTCGCAGGCCGGTCTTGAAGTCAGATTCCTAAAGAGATCTCCACGACTGCCGCGAGAACAAGCCACAGGAAGATGACCAGGATGCTCCACAGTACTTTCGACAGAAAGCGGATCAATAATCCGGAGCTGTAGATGCCCGGCAGCCGGGAAAATATACCTGTCCAGTCTGTGCAGAGATCAAGTGCGGATAAGGAAGAGAGCAGTATGGCAATGCTGCGGACCGGGTTGTCCATTTCTTTTGCCATGAGAAAAATGACTGGATAACCGGTCAAAGCCACAAGGATATGAAGGATATTTTTCTGACGGAATCCCGGGGGCGGAAAAAGAGAATGTTTTTTCTGCTGCAGGCCTTGCTGTGCGCCTCCGGAATATGCGGCAGGCCTTCCGTTTACTGAAGTACCGTAGTGATATGCAGGGGGGACACTCCTGCCGGCGTCTGCCTGCGGACCGGGCCGAAAACCCTGCTGCATGTCTTTCTGCGGGCCTGGCTGAAAACCCTGCTGCATGTTTTCCTGCGGGCCTGGCTGAAAACCCTGCTGCATGTTTTCCTGCGGACCTGGCTGAAAATCCTGCGACATGTTTTTCTGTTGTACGAACGGCTTGTTTTGTTCGACATTCCGGTGCTGCTCGGGGCGACCCCTGCGAACGTCTTCGTCTGTATCAGTGATCAGAACGGTACATCCGCAATATTCACATTCTGTATTCTGCTGACCCGGGCGGATTTTGAGAGCGGCGCCGCAGTATGGACAGGAAGCTTTTTCTATTTTCATTTTCCGACCTTTCATAGTCCGGAAGGCTCCGGAAGATCAATACGTACAAAGATAATATTATTATATTCCCCTTTGTCTGCATTCATCAAGTGGAGCGAGTATCGTAATAAATACTGCGGTGTAACACTGCGGTCAGCCGTCATTGAGCTTTTCAACTGAGCTTCTCATTGAGCCTGCGCACAAACGGTACTTACGCCTCAAGGCTTATTGGGGTATAATACTAGTCGGGAGGTCATGTTTTCGCCCGGAAGCTTCAATCAGAAAATACTATTCAGGGAATACTATTTTCAAAGCGGATTGTGACAGTTTTGTGACGGTTCATCTGATATATTCATATCAACAAAGAAAAACAACTGACTGCAAAACAGCAGGTATATATTAATAAAACATTTTAAAAGCAGGAGGAAAAAATCATGAGTGAACTGAAGAATGAGAAACTGAATGACGAAGCTCTTAAAGAAGTTGCAGGCGGAAATGACGGCATGGGAGAGGGGACATACAGCGTGTATGATATCAACCCCATCTGGGTCATGGTAACGGCAGATTCTCTCAACTGCAGGTACTGGCCCAACGGAGATATTGCCAAGACTTATGAGTATGGCCACAAGCTTAAAGTTGACGGAATTACTGCAGACGGTCTTTGGTACAAGCTTTGGATCTATGATCCCAAAGGCGGCGAGTGCAACGGCTACATCTACAAGGCATACACACAGCAAATCTGAGAAGAGACAGAAGAGATAAAAAGATAAATCGACAAAGAGACAAATCGACAAAGAGATAAAGAGATAAAGAGACAGGGGATGGTTTTCTGCCCCCTGTCTCTTTGTTTGTGTGTCCTGCCCGGTACATATAAAAACACAGTGAATCGCCAAACCCGGTTCACTGTGTTTTTTACTTCGACGTGGTTTGATGCGGGAAACGGAACAAACATCATTCTTCAATCGACGGTATTGATCTCAATCCCCTGGTCACACAGAATCTGCGCGGTCCCGGGATCCAGTCGGTCGTCCGTGATGACCATTTTGATCTGATTCTTTAAGTTCAGAGGGACGGTGCCGCGGATCCCGAATTTCTCGCTCTCAGTCAGGACGATTACCTGTTCCGCCTGCCCGGCCATATCACGAACTGCCTGCGCCCGGAGCTGGTCGCGATTGGTGAAGCCCGTGCGCTCACTCCAGCCGTCTACACCGATGAAAAAGCGATCCACCCAGAAGTTTTCCGCGCACTGACGGACCATGGGGCCCACCATCACCTGGGCTTCCGGTTGATAGATTCCACCCAGTAAAACTATCTGGACATGTTCTCTGTCCCGGATATAGGAAGCAATGAAGGCGCTGTTGGTAAGGATAGTCAGATCCCGATGCGTCCGGGTAAGCGTCTCCGCAAGGAGCGCGCAGCAGCTTCCGTTCTCAATCATCACGCTCTCTCCGTCCTGAACCAGTTCCGCGGCGCGGCGTGCGATCAGCTCTTTCTCCTGGTAGTGGTAAGCGAGCCTGGCACTCAGGTCATCGCCGTTATGAAGGACAGCCCAGCCGTGCTCGCGCCGGATAATACCCCGCTCCTCCAGGTTATCCAGATCTTTGCGGATAGTCACCTGGGAGACATCCAGCCGGCGGGCGAGTTCCGCGACCTCGATCTTCCCTTCTCCTGTTATCAATTCCAGAATCTGATTGGTTCGATTTACTTTTCTGCGCATGAAGACGCTCCTTTTCTTTCATTCGTAAGCTTCAGTCTATCATGCAGTCATTGAAAATGCAAATTTGATCCTGTCAGGGCGGGACTGCAATGGCATACTGTAACAGCATTACGAAAAAAACATATCCCGGCAGGGTGTGTCCGGTAAGCGGTGTCAATATCATAAAAAAAGATAAGTAAGCCGCCCCGTGAAGCGGGCTGCTTACTTATCAAGCGACAAGGTCAAAAGAAGCAGTCGAGACCCTCCTTGAGGAAACACTGCTGATAGTCCTGCAGATTCTCTTTGTGGAGGGGCTTTTGACCGGACAAAGAATAGTCCCGGTCCAGAAATTCGTATTTGCGCTCCCCCATCTGGTGGAAGGGAAGAAGC
>ODAI014257526.1_pt1 | contig 21830 bp, 18 predicted proteins | sample 1539321 | NCBI WGS metagenome assembly ODAI01 (sample SAMN02144231, study PRJEB22623) | gut metagenome | biome: sheep rumen | host: Ovis aries | place: New Zealand | reverse complement strand
GTTCCTGCTGTCGGAGCTCCTGCCGGAATGCCAGCTGGCGCTCCTCCTATGGGAATGCCTGCCGGCGGTCCTCCTCCGTGGGTAATGGAAGGCAGACCTCCCAGACCGGGTGAGCCCGAGGAATGGGCAAAGGCACACGGTATCACCGCACCTCCTGCTGGTATGCCTGCTGGAGGTCCTCCTATGGGAATGCCTGCCGGCGGACCTCCCCCGTGGGTAATGGAAGGCAGACCTCCCAGACCGGGTGAGCCCGAGGAATGGGCAAAGGCTCACGGTATGACAGCACCTCCTGCTGGTATGCCCGTTGGTGGTCCTCCTATTGGTGCTCCCAAGATGAGATGGATGGAATTCCTCAAGCCCGAGGCTATGATGGCTTACGGAAGAACTATGCATCTTCCAAAGCTCTATGTTGACAATAAGAAGCTCGACGGCTTCCTTGAGCATTTCATCAATAACAATAACTGCTCCAAGTCACTTTGCGTGAACGACATTCTCGAGGAAGGCCAGACCGCACCCAATGCCTGCGCACATTGCAGCAGCTGGGCTAAGAAGGTCATCTCCTACGATGAGGCTGAGGTCGCTCAGTGGAAGCAGCTTTGCAGCAGCGTTCTCCAGAGCATCGAGGACGGTTCAATTTACAGATAAGATTTAAGTAACACAGCATAAATTTCAGTCATAATACTTCCGGTAAATCCGGAGGTATTATGACGTTTTTATTAATTGAGGTATTATATGGAATACAAAGTAATTGACAAGGAAAAATACTATCGCAAGGGCGTTTACCGCCATTTTACGCAGGACTGCAAGTGTTCTGTTTCGATGACGGCGCGTGTTGACGTCACGGAGCTCGTAAGACACACTAAAACACAAGGCTCAAAGTTCTACATAGATTTTCTCTATATACTTTCAAAGGTGCTGAATTCACGCGAGGATTACAGAATGGGCTACATCTGGCAGACTGATGAGCTCATCTGCTACGATGCGATAAACCCGACACAGTACGTTTTTCACGAGGATACCGAGACCTGTACTCCGGTCTACACGAACTATTATGAAAACTACGATGAGTTTTACAGGAACGCTCTTGCCGACCTTGAACGTGCAAAGAAGTCAGGAGAATACGGTCTTGACTCCGAAAATCACCCGAACTGGTTCGATGCTTCGTTCATATCGTGGCTGTCGTATGACTCGCTGAACATCGAGCTTCCGGACGGCTATCTGTACTTCATGCCGATCGTGAACTGGGGAAAGTACCGTGAGGAAAACGGCAGGCTTCTTATGCCTGTCACGATAAGAATGAACCACGCTGTTGCAGATGGATTCCTGATAGCTAACGTTTATCGTTTGCTTGAAAAGGAGATCACCGCCTTTTGCAGCTGAATAGATAGAAGAAGTCCGCAGTGTATACTGCGGACTTTTTTACATATGTCAAAAAAAGAAAGGCAGGTCAGACGACCTGCCGCATCATCAGCCTGAGATCTTGTCGTTGAGAGCCTTAACGAGCTCATCAACGTTAACACCGTGAACAGCGGCTGCTTCTTCGATAGTTTCCATCTGAGAAGCGGGGCAGCCGAGACAGTGCATACCAATGCTGAGAAGTATGGGTGAAACGTCAGTATCGAGCTGAAGAAGTTCGCCGATACGAGTATCCTTAGTTACAGTCATAATATTTAACCTCCTGAATTCCGGCAAATCAACTTGCCTCTGTATCTATAATAACATCAAGCGCAGCATTTGTCAAGTCCTTAACGCAGTATTGACAAGTATACGCGCATATGGTAAAATTTGTTATAGAGAAAACATCGAGGGGATGTTAGAATTGAATAGAAACATTAGAAAAAAAGTCTCGGCAGCGGCAGCACTTGTGATGATGTGGCTGTTCATAGCTGTCTGTATGACTGTGACAAATGTACACGCTGATGAGGTGAAGCCGAAGTGGCCTGTCCCGGAGCAGTATCAGACTATCACGACTGAGTTCAATCCGCGCCGAAACGAACGGGACTCCGGTTACCATAACGGAATAGACATTGCAGCTGATACCGGCGCTTCTATTTATGCTGTTCTTGAAGGAACAGTTGTCTGTGCAAGAGTAATGGGCGATTACGGAAATCTGGTAGTAGTATATCACCCGCAGTTAAATCTATACTCATTCTATGCTCACGCTTCTGAAATAATCGCAAATGAAGGACAGTTCGTCCACAGGGCGGACGTTCTTGCAAAGGTCGGCAGTACCGGTGTTTCTACCGGTCCGCACCTTCACTTTGGTATCTGTGACCACCTCATAAACAACTGGCCTACGATAACATATTACGATCCGCTCCAGTTCCTTGCCGGCAGCATAGAAGTTCCGCAGCCGGACAAGTGTGACTGCACTGATGTCAACGCCGGTACATATACGACGAATAACGTTGATAACTATCTGAACATCAGGAGCGGTCACGGAACACAGTTTGATATAATCGGCAAGATACCTGCCGGCGCAAAGTTCACTGTTACAAAGGATAACGGTGTTTGGGCACACGTTGAGTACAACGGCATCAAGGGATACTGCTCGGTCGAGTACATAAAGCGGTACACCGAGGTCAGCTCTTATATGACGATAAGTGGTGAAACTATCCCGAGCGGAGTTCTCGAATATGGTAAGTATTTCATTGTGAAAGGCGAGATAACCTCAGCTCTGCCTATTTCAAAGGTCTGGGGCGGCGTTTACGACAGCAGCTATGCTCCGACCGCACAGTACGCCGAGGCTTCACCTATGACGAATTCCTATGATCTGTCTGTGTATTTCGATAATGTGCTGTTGTTCGGAAGTCTTGACTGCGGAGATTACATCTACTCGATACAAGCGAGCGATACGAGCGGAGAGGTTTACAAGCTGATAGAATCCGGATTTTCGATTGAAAAGCCATACATTCCTCCTGAGACCGGTGACCTCAACGCTGACGGCGAGATAAACGTTGCCGATACTGTTTTTTTGCAGCGATTTCTCATTGGCAGGAACATTCTCTCTCCCGAACAGCTTTCCGGTGCTGATCTTGACGGCAACGGTCAGATAAACGTTTTCGATCTCATTCTTCAGAAGCGGTTAGTTTTTTCAAAAAATTCATAATAACCACTTGATATATTTGTAACAATATGGTATAATTTATTTCCGGCAGAGAAAAACTGCCGGAAATTTTTTGCTTACGGATTTACCGCTGAGCTATATGGAGTGACGAGATGAGTAAATTCAGGAAACAGCATATGTCTATTGACTGGCACGAGATCATCAACGATGACAGTGATCTCCCGGCGATAAAGGCTTCGCTCAGAGAAAAAGCCTCTCTGGTCGGAAGACTCGGTTCGATGATGCTTTCCGTCGGAACGAGTGCGTGGAGAGTCCGCGCGTCAATGAATAAAATTTCACGGGCGCTTGGTATCGACTGCGTTGCGGATATCGGGCTTATGTCTATCGAGTACACCTGCATAGAAAATGGCGAGACGTACTCGAGTGCGCTTTCCCTCAGCAATACTGGCATCAACACTGACAAACTCAACGAGCTCGAGAACTTCGCTGACGGCTTCAATGAGAGAGCAGGGAAGTATTCGATAGCCCAGTTCCACAGGATACTCGATAAATTTCAGGAAATGCCGGCGAACTACAAAGCCATAAATCTTGCGCTTGCTTCTGCACTTGCCTGCTGCGGATTTACTTTTCTGCTCGGCGGCGGTATAGTCGAGATGATACTTGCGTTTTTCGGCGCAGGTATGGGACAGTTCGTCAGGAAGAAGCTCATAGAACGCCACATCACGCTTCTTGCGAATGTTACAGCTGCGGTTGCAGCTGCCTGCACGACATACGTTTCACTTATGAAGCTCGCTGAGGCTCTGTTCGATCTTTCGGCTGTTCATCAAGCCGGCTACATTTGCTCGATGCTGTTCATAATACCGGGATTTCCGCTTATTACCGGCGGTATCGACCTCGCAAAGCTCGATATACGCTCCGGACTTGAACGCTTGACCTACGCTTTGCTCATAATCACTATGGCAACGCTTACCGGCTCTATGATGGCTTGGATATTCCGCTACCACCCGTCAGAATTCAAGGAACAGGAACTCTCAGACGCTCTTAAGTGCCTTTTCAGAATGATATGCAGTTTCTGCGGAGTCTACGGCTTCTCATTCCTCTTTAACAGCAGGCGCAGAATGGCGGTATGTGCCGGTTTCATCGGAATGATAGCCAATACTCTCAGACTCGAGCTCATCGACTTCACTGAGATACCAGTTCCGGCAGCGGCTTTCGTCGGTGCTCTGACAGCCGGACTCCTTGCTTCGCTACTGAAAAAGCATATCGGCTATCCGCGTATAACTCTTACAGTTCCTTCGATAGTTATAATGGTACCGGGAATGTTTATGTATAAGGGCATCTACTACCTCGGCTGCAGCGATATAGCGACCGGTTCACTCTGGCTCTGCAAGGCTGCACTCATCGTTATGGCACTTCCGCTCGGACTCATTTTCGCGCGTATCCTCACTGACCGCAATTTCAGAAAGAGCAGCTGATTTTTTGCAATATGCAGAAAAACGTTCTCGTAAGTGCAATACTAATATAGAAGTAACATACGGATTATTGAGGGAACCCCTTTTGAGAAAGGGGCTTCCCTCAAACTCCCTCCCGAAAACTTTTATCTGGTTTTTGCCGTGACAGTACATTGGTTCAAGACACAAATAATAAAGCGCTGCTAATAAAAGTAGCGCTATTTTTGTACTGTCGCGGCAAAAACAAAAATAAAGTCTTTGGAAAGGGGGCACGGGGGAAGAACCTTTCCTCAGAAAGGTTTGCCCCCGGTAAATGCACATATATATCTATATTAGAATTCATTTATGAGGACGTTTCTTTATGCATATTTTTCAGCCCATTCGCGTATACGAGCTTTCATACCGTCGATGTCGAGGATACCATATGCGAAGCCCTTGCGAATAAGCTCCGGCGGCAGGTACTCGTCATACTTCTCGAACATAGGAACTTCGTTCGGGTAGACGAGCTCAAGAGGATCAAACTCCTTTGCAGCTTCCGCAGAGAGTACACGGAAGAAGTCAGCCGGGGAGGTTTTCATCGTGAACTGTATGAAGTACGGCCGTGAGGAGTCCATACCGCGCAGACTGAGCTGCTCGCCGCATTTTATCTTGAGAAAGCGCTCCATTGCGAGAAATGCGTAGCTGCCGAGCCACGGCAGGAGGCACCACATATTTCCGCCGAGACAAATGAGCGGATAGTCAGTCAGACCTGCATTGGCGGCTGTGGAACGTGCTTGTAAAAGGCGTTTTACGGCGTTCTTCATCAGATACGGATAGGAGTGCTCCTCCCTAAGAACGCCGCGCATACGCTCAAGTATCTTAGTGTTTATGTCGCCGGGACAGTCTCCGAAATACGCTGGAACTTTTCCCTTAATCTGCGAAACATAGACCATTCTGCGCTTGTGGTCAAGCTCCTCGACCACCCAGACGTGTCCGGCGATAGCTACCTTTTCGCCAACAGGCGGCGGCATAACTATCGTGCCGAGATCCTGCGAGTCCCAGCGGACGGTGTACTCCTCGTTTTCCTGAAAAACTGCGTAAAACTTGAAGCTGTTGATGACTCTTTCGCCGGCGAGTCCTACGATGAGACCTCCCTCCTCAGTCCGCTGTATGTGGTCTGTTTCGAGGAGGTGTCGGAGCAGAATACGGTAGTCGTCCTTTGTTATGCGGTGGAAGTATTGCAGGCGCAGCACCTTTGAAGCAAGCTCTGCCGGTGTGAGCTCACCATTTGAAGCGAGAGTGCTCATCGTCTGGTGGTAGAGCAGTGAAAACGGCAGGCGGTCGAGCTTTGGCGGCTCTACCCAGCGCTCTTCGAGGTAGACCTGTATAAGCGCGATTCCTTGCAGCAGCTTCCACGGGATAGTCTCCGGCAGCAGCGATCGCGGTTCCGGAAGCTCCTCCCGGATAACGAACCACATTTCCGGCGGCAGATCACGTCTGCCAGTTCTTCCCATTCTCTGGAGGAACGATGAAACTGTAAACGGCGCATCGATCTGGAAAGCCCGTTCGAGTCTGCCGATGTCGATGCCGAGCTCGAGGGTAGCCGTGGTGCAGGTCGTCATAAAAACATCGTCGTCCTTCATAGCTGCCTCGGCGGTCTCGCGGTATGCGGAGGAGAGGTTTCCGTGATGTATCAGGAAACGGTCCGGCTCGTGATTAGCTTCGCAGTAGGAGCGAAGCGTGGTAGTGACCGCCTCGCACTCCTCGCGTGAATTGACGAAAACAAGGCATTTTTTGCCCTTAGTATGCTCAAATATGTAACCCATACCGGCATCGGCATTAGTCGGTGCAGTATCGGTGGGGGAGTCGAGGACTTTGAGCGCGTCAGCAGAGTTTTCCTCGTCGTTCTGGTCGTGCTGGCTGATGTAGAAATGCTCCATAGACAGCCGCCACTTTGTACCCTTAGCCTCGATACGCGGAATGACAGTTCCTCTTCCGGTACCGGCGGCGAGGAACTTTCCTGTTGCCTCAAGGTCGCCGATTGTTGCCGAAAGGCCTATTCTGCGCGGATTGACGCCCGCAAGCGATGTGAGACGTTCTATGAGACAGAGCGTCTGACCGCCGCGGTCACCGCGCATAAGTGAGTGAACCTCGTCAATGACGATGAAGCGCAGGTCACCGAAGAGTTTCGGTATCAGGGAGTGCTTGCGAAGGAGAATTGCTTCGAGGGACTCGGGAGTTATCTGGAGTATTCCGGATGGCTTTTTGAGCATTTTTCCCTTGTGGGACTGTGCAACATCGCCGTGCCAGTGCCAAACCGGAATGTCAGCTTCCTCGCACAGCTCTGTCAGTCGCGAAAACTGATCGTTAATGAGGGCTTTCAGCGGACCGATGTAGATTGCACCGACCGAGCTCGGTGGATTCTCTGAAAAAAGCGTCAGAATAGGGAAGAAAGCAGCTTCGGTCTTGCCGGACGCAGTTGAAGCGGACAGCAGAATATTTTCATCGGTGTTGAATATAGCGTCGCCGGCAGCAGCCTGAATTGCACGGAGAGACTCCCAGTTATTGCGGTATATGAAGTCCTGTATAAACGGCGCATATCTGCTGAAAATGTCCATAGCCCGAGCTCCTTTCGTATGATGTTACAGAAGAGTTTCCCATTCCTTTTCTTTGAAGCCGATGAAAACGCGGCTGCCGTCAATGAGCAGAGGACGCTTAACGAGCATACCGTCTGACGCAAGAAGTCTGAGCTGCTCCTCGTCCGTCATATCAGGCAGCTTGTTCTTGAGTTCAAGCGAACGGTAGAGCATACCGCTCGTATTGAAGAACTTTTTCAGGGGCTGACCGCTTGCTTCGTGCCACTGAAGCAGGTCGTCGTATGTCGGGTTGTTCTCCTTGATATTGCGGAGCTCATAGGAAATGCCGTTGGCGTCGAGCCACTTCTGAGCCTTCTGACAGGTCGTACATTTTGGGTAACAGATAAATAGCATAGTTTTCTCCTTATATTTCAAATTCAGCGAACTCATCGTCACTGTTTTCGGTTAGCGGTGCAGTCTGCGGCGATGCGGCGACAGTTCCGATTATATCGGCGATACTGCGGCTTGGGTTCTGGAGAGAGATGTCGAGGACTGAGATGAAATCTCGTATCACCTCACGCGGCGTGATGTGAGTGTCAGCGCCGATCCTACCGAATTCAGCCTGCAAAAACACGATCATTTCCTCCTGAGTTATCTTCTGGGTGTAGTCAAAGAGCTGTGCGTGTATGTCCGCGAGCTTTTCCGTGAGGACGAGCATTTCCTCATACGTCAGCGGAACGAGCTTTATCACAGGCGCCATCATATCGGTCAGCTCGCCGCTGCTGAACCTGCTGTCCGCAAGCCTTGAACGCAGCGCCTCGTAGCTGTACACTCCGCGTCTTGTATCCTCGATACACTGGGGAGTTCCGCCCATAATTATGCCGAGATGCGAAGCCTTTCCCTGAAGAGTGTCGTTGTACATCGTGAGTATCTTTTCGTAGTTGTACTGCCGCGTGATGCTGTTGGGTATCTTGTAGATGTTGACGAGCTCGTCGATCAGTACGAGCATTCCGTTGTAGCCTGCGCGTTTCAGAAAAGCTGCAAAGAGCTTTATATATTCGTACCAGTCATCGTCAGTTATGATGATGTTCACGCCAAGCTCGGACTTAGCCTCGGTTTTTGTGGCGTATTCGCCCCTGAACCACTTCACGGCCTTGTTCTTTGACTCGTCATCGCCGTCAACGGCTGCGCGGTAGTACATAGTCAGCAGCTTCGCAAAATCAAAGCCGTGTACCATTTCGCTGAGCTCGTTTACAACAGCAAAGATGTGTTTTTCAACTGCCTTTCTGAAATCAGCCGAGTTGTCTGTCAGACCGGTCTCGGCAGCAGTTTCGGTCTGAATATTGCTTATCCAGCGGTCAAGTATGAGAGTCAGCGCACCGCCGTCCGGCCGGGTTTTTGTAGACATATTCCGGATAAGCTCCTTGTAGGTCGCAAGCCCCTGTCCCTTTGAACCTTGCAGACGACGTTCCGGTGAGAGGTCGGCATCAACTACCACGAAATTCCTGTCCATAACGTGACTGCGGATAGTCTGGAGCATAAAGCTCTTGCCGCTGCCGTACTTGCCGACTATGAACCTGAATGAAGCCCCGCCGTCCGCGATAATATCGACATCTCTGAGCAGAGCTTCGATCTCTTTTTCGCGTCCGACAGTTATGTATGGCAGACCTGTCCGAGGAACGACACCGCCTTTCAGTGAGTTAATGACCGCAGAAGCAATTCGTTTTGGTATTTTCATCATCTATCACACTTTCTTAAATAGCTGCCGAGATCATCGGCGTAATCTTCGATAAGCAGGGGAGTATCGCCCGAAAAATCAATGACCGTGTCCCCGAAATCGTCAAACAGCTTTTCGTTTATGGAGTCTGCAAGTATCGCCGGAAGAGCAGAGTGTGCCTTTGCGCAGGCTCTCCAGTCACCATTGCTTAAAAGTGCTGCAAGGAACGAGCTTTCCGCTTCGTTCAGTACAGCATTATCGACTCCGGAAGACGGTTCCTGAGCAGAAATAACCGGTTCAGTTTCAGAAGTATCCGGCTCTTCTTCATCTACAATCAGCTTTTCACACGTTCTTGCCGCAGCTGAACGAATTCCGGCAAGCGCAGACAGATCAATGTCTATGCGGATCACTTCCTTAGCCTTTTGTTCGGCAAGCAGGGCAGCTATTTCCTTCTGAGCAAGAGTAATGGTGGACTTGGAGTTTTCTCCGGCAGCTATCTTGTGATAACGTCCGGTCAGCTCACGAAGCAGACTGTCAACAGTCCGGACTATCTCGCCGAGAGCTTTATTTCTGCCGCGGTTGCCGTGTAGCTTTGTGCAGTACCATATGCCTTTCCTGCAGGAGTAGCGGTGAATGTCGCAGAAGGCGTATTCACAGTTTCTGAGCGGCTCTGTATCGAAAAAAACTGCCGACTCGAACATTCTGTATTTCATCTCAACGAGCTTTCCGAACAGCTTGTCGCAGAGGGAGTTTTTTCTGTGAGCCTGAAAGTGCTCAGAAAGTCTGACGAACACCCGGCAGACTGCTTCACGAAACAGCTCCGGTTCCTGCTGATAGAACGCCGAGCTCTCAACAGGGTAGGCGGAGAGCCTGAGTATAGCTGCAAACAGCTTTTCGCTATCAGCAGCGTCCCAGTTTATCAGCGTCATAACAGCACTGTCGAAAATGCTGTCTGAGGAGTCGCTGAGAAGCTCCGGCGGCAGTCCGTAGTAGGCAGCATAGTCGCTCAGCCAGCGCTGACCGTATCTCGAAACTTCTGTGCCGGGTTGGGAATATTCAGAAAGCAGCTTTCTGAAAAGCTCAGCTCCCTCAGCCGGTTCGGAAACACCAATCTGGTTTATCAGCTCGTACATATACAGCAGTACGAACGGCTTCGGAGCTTCCGGCGCAGAACCGTTCCTGAACGCGCTTCTCCAAGTGAAGTACCCGCGGAGCTGCTCGACAGTCAGGTCACGGTAGGTGGGATAATAGGCGGTGAAATCCTCAGTGTACGGCTGATCGTCAGTATAGTCAGCCATAAACAGTCCCTGTGTCCGGAAGAGCCACGCGGAGGTTTTCCAGTAGGCTTCGGGAGTGTAAGCGAGACTTTTCATTTCCTTTATCTTAGCAGGTACTGTGGGGCGCGCAAGCTCGGAGGCACGTCTGAGGATAGGCTGGTCGTGATAGACTTCACCGCGGAAGATACGGCTCTCACGGAGCTTTTCGTCATTCGTTACGAAGTTTATTATCTCTTCTGCGTCCAACATTTCAAACGTCTCCTTTCGCTAAGTATCACCTTATATTATAACATGTTTTCGGAGAAATAGCAACAGCTAAAGGCAAGAAAAAAGCCGGAGTTTTACCTCCGGCTGGTTTGCTGTATTCAAGTAGACGAAGTTGTATCAGAAGTTGTATCTTCTTCAACGATATAGGTGATCTTAGCGTTGTCGAGAGCGCTCTTGAGTTCGTTCATAGCATTGTCAGTAGCACTGTCATCAGTGATGTGTACGAGAGCTTTTCCCTGAACGTCTGCGATCTTGTTCACGAGATCCTCGATCTCGATAGAATTGTTCTCATACATATATTTTGCACCTGAGACTGTCACATAGACGTCGGTCTGAGCGGATTTATCAATGTCCGTTGTGGACTGACCGAAGCTCTTGGACTTTCCGTCGCCGTCACCGTCTCCATCGCCTTTGCCCCACCATCCGAAGTGGAAGCCCAGCAGGAGTGCGAGGAGTGCGAGCAGTATGAGTATGATAATGACTACAACACAGCCGCCTCTCTTCTTAACAACGACTTTTTCCTTTGGTGCGGGTGTTTTAGGACCCTTTTTGTTGTTTGGTTTTGCCATAATAGACCTCTTCCTTTCATTTTGAAGTATCAATATAAGTACAATACAGGCTGCCGTAGACGTTTCTCACGTCCTCAACAGCTTTCTTGACTTTAGTAACGTGTTTATAGAGTGAGTTCTTGCTGTCATAGACAAGTGCGCAGAGTATAACATCGTCCTGCTTGAGGCCTGCCTTTTCTATAGAAGAAACGATCATATCATAGATCTCCTGCTGTGAATCCATAGAAGCCTTGCCGAGCTGTTCCTGATAGTCAGAGACATAGAGCATACCGTCAGTGTCGTACTTAATGTTCAGAGTGACAAGCATACCCTGTTCGTAGCCGATAAGAGCCTGCTGATTTGCAGCTGCTTCTTTGTTTATGTCCTCAGCCTTCTGCCATATACGGGCGATCTCGGCATCACTCTCAGTCTTTACAGCGTCGAGCTCCTGCTGTATCTCTGCGACCTGCTGCTGAGCTTCGGCTTTAGTCTGCTCGCTGCTGTCCTGAACATTGAGCATTACCCAGAAGAGCATTATCATAATAACGTCCAGCAGGGCAGTAAGCTCGATGACTATGCCCTTGCTCTTGTGAAAGCCGCCCATTATTGCTTATCTCCGTGGCTGAGGGCTTTCAGTATCTCAGCGACCGAGTCCCTGTCGTTTATGATTATCTCGGAAACCGTTTCCTGCATATCGGTCTGAGGAGAGTCTGACTGAACGGGAGTCAGAACTTCAACAGGGGAAGTTTCCTGTACGGCTGAGACAGCCGTGTTTCTGTCACGGGAGTTATTTCTGTCGAGATAAAGGGCAACGGTCTTTTCGTTGTCTTCGATTTTCGCGGAAATGATGCCGTCCATAAACTTGAAGATTATAGCAAAGATAAGTCCCCAGAAGGTCGAAGTAAGAGCACCGTAGAAGTTTCCGGTAACGTCAGTGTCATCGGCAACGAGTCCGAGCAGAGAAACGACAGTACCGAGGATACCGAGCAGGGGGAAGATACCGGTCATATTGACGAACATCGAGTAGAGCTTGCCGGTGTGGTTGCGCATAGTAACGATATCTGTCTCGCGGATAACTGAGATGTCGTTTTCGGCTTCTTTTCCGGAAGCACCGCCGTCCGGCACAAAAACCGTGAGGTGCATTTTGTTGTAGAGCTTGTCCGCAGATTCGCGCAGTTTATAGTAAATTACTCCTGTAAGGACGGCTGCTATGAAGATTATCAGGTCATATCCCCAGAAGTTCATAAAGATAACGGAAAAAAGTTTTTTCATAAAACTGCCTCCTTATATAACATAATAACATATTTTTCACAGAATTGCAAGGGCTTTTTTGCATTTCTGCTAAATTATTTATTGACTCTGCAAATGCTTAAAATTGAACATATAGTGAAGTTTTCAGAGAAAACTTGACATACAGAAAAAGTGAATGTATAATGATAATGCAAATTTGAAACTGGAGGAATAACTATGATGATGCCGCGAGGTAACTGCTCGGTGCAGTCCTGAGATCTGGTAACAGACCGTACCGAGTAACATATGTTATCAGCTGACTGCACCTTTATAATTTGCTAAAAACTATAAAAGGAGTAGTTACAATGAGATTTGATGAATTAAAAGAATACTGGGAAAGCGAGGAGAAACTCGCTCACATAAAGGGCTGGGACTTCAGCCACATCGACGACCGCTTCACCTCCGAGGAGGACTGCCTTCCGTGGAACTATACTGCTGTCATAAACAAGTATCGCCGTGAGACGGACAGACTTCTTGACATCGACACCGGCGGCGGCGAGTTTCTGCTGAGTCTCGGTCACCCGAAAGAGCTCACTACTGCCACAGAAGGTTTTCCGCCGAATGTGGAGCTTTGCCGCAGAAAATTTGCTGAGCTCGGCGTCACTTTTCACGAAATGACCGATTATGCGAAGATGCCTTTTCCGGACGAGTCCTTCGATATAGTCATAAACCGGCACGGAAGTTTTGATTCGGAAGAAATTTTTCGCGTATTGAAGCCGAACGGCATTTTTGTCACCCAACAGGTAGGTGAGGATAACGACCGCGAGCTTGTCGAGATGCTCCTTCCCGGCACTGAAAGACCTTTCCTGGGACACAACCTGAAAAATAGTCTTGCAAGCCTTGAAGAATCTGGCTTTACAGTCCTTGAGAGCGGTGAAGCATACCGTCCTATCAAGTTTTTCGACACCGGCGCACTTGTGTGGTTCGCAAGAATAATTGAATGGGAATTCGCCGGATTTTCGGTTGAGACCTGCTTTGATAAGCTGCTTCGCATTGAGGAAGAGATACAGAAAAACGGCTATGTTTCCGGAAGAACTCATCGTTTTTATTTTACGGCAAGAAAATGATTATTAATTCAGCATCCGTCACAGTACGGGTGCTGAATTTTTGCTTCGATTAAACTTAAAGTGTTGACAAATCCTCAGCATTGTGGTATAATATTTAGGTAATGCCGGTGTGATGGAATTGGCAGACGTGTCGGACTCAAAATCCGATGGTAGCAATACCGTACCGGTTCGACCCCGGTCACCGGCACCAGCACAGAGCCTGTGCCCCCTTCCACGGGGGCGCTTGTTTCACTCGCTCACTTTGTATGAAAATGTTGATCTGCTTTCGCTCACGGCACTATTAATTGTTTTGTCAGCTAATCCAGCAAAACGCCTGTGCCCCCATTCTACGGGGGCGCTTGTTTTATTCATAAACACTATATGGGCTTGTAGCTCAGTTGGGAGAGCGCTGCGTTCGCAACGCAGAGGCCGAGGGTTCGATCCCCTTCAAGTCCACCACAAGCTGAACCAGCTTGACCGTTTCCACGTTGGCGCTCGTAAACTCGCTTACTTTATATAGCAGACGTACTTTGCTTTCGCTCGTTGCACTAACATCTTGCACACACGGCAGAAACAGCACAGCTCCATTAACTGCTTATAACTAATCACTGCATTTCGCAGCAAATTTACATATGCCCCACTATTTTTAGTGGGATTTTTTATTAAAGGCAGGTGACTGATTTGAAGCTGAAAGACTTAACACCGCGCACTGCGGCTCGTGATATCCTGACAGGACTTATAATCGCTCTGGTATCCATACCTATCTCAATGGGCTACGCACAGGTCGCTGGACTTCCTCCTGTATACGGTCTTTACGGCTCGGTATTCCCGATACTTATCTTTGGACTCCTCTCGACATCTGACCAGTTCATCTTCGGTGTAGACGCTGCACCAGCGGCACTCGTCGGGGCTTTCATAGCGACAAGAGGTATCGAAGCCGGCAGTGAAGAAGCTGTCCGCTTTGTACCGGTCGTAACGATATTTGTAGGGTTATGGCTTTTGCTGATGTACATTTTCCGCGCCGGAAAGCTGGTCACTTACATTTCAACGCCGGTAATGGGCGGTTTTATCAGCGGCATATCGACTACGATCATATTTATGCAGATACCGAAGGTTCTCGGCGGAACGAGCGGCAGAGGTGAGATAGCCGAGCTCGTAAAGCATATTTACCTGACTTGCCGTGACGACTTTAACACAGTTTCGGCACTGCTCGGCGGCGTTTCACTTGCGGTTCTTCTCGTTAGCAAGAAACTCTTTCCGAAGCTGCCTATGTCTGTGATAGTTATGGCAGCCGGTGCTTTATTAGGATATAAGGGCTTTGCCGCTGACCACGACGTAGCGTGTCTTTCTGCGATAGAGCGCGGACTTCCGTCGTGGAAGATGCCTGATATCCGCGTCAGCGGACTGAGCGATGTCCTCTCGACGAGTCTGACCATAGCAGTTGTGATTATGGCGGAAACTCTTCTTGCCTCGAACAATTATGCAAACAAATACGGAGCAAAGCTCAATAATAACCGCGAGATACTGGTCTATTCCCTCGGAAATCTCTCTGCCGGTCTGACAGGCTGCTGTCCGGTGAACGGCTCTGTTTCGAGAACCGCAATGGGAGAACAGTATGGCGGCAGATCGCAGCTTATGTCGCTGACAGCTTCCGCAGTAATGACTATGATATTGCTCTTCGGCACTGGCTTTATCAAGTATCTGCCGGTGCCTGTGCTGACCTCGATAGTAATATCGGCGCTGCTCGGAGCAGTCGAATTTGACCTTATCAAGCGGCTTTACAAGCACGACAGACGCGAGCTTACGATATTCCTCGGAGCTTTTTTCGGTGTTCTCGTATTCGGAACCGTTTACGGCGTTATGATCGGTTTTCTGTTGTCGTTTATATCAGTCATTGCCAGTACTGCAGATCCGAAGCGTTCCTATCTCGGAGTCATCAGCGGTCACGAGGGCTTTCACAGCCTTGAGCGGAACAAGTATGCCGTTCCTCTCAAAAAGGCAGTAATTTACAGGTTTTCCGGAAATCTTTACTTTGCGAACATAAATCTGTTCACTTCTGACATTGAGGCAGCACTTACTGATGAAACTGAATGCGTTGTAGTTGATTCGGGGGCTGTCTGTAACATTGATATTACTGCTGCCGACAGGATAGCTTCACTGCGAGAGCAGCTCGGCAGAAAAGGCATAAAGCTCTATTTTGCGTCACATATCGGTACTCTGAATGACCGTTTCAGTCAGCTCGGACTCGGTGAGATCATTGAAGAGGGCTACTGCCGTATGACCATACCGGCAGCACTCCTCAGCGCCGGTATAACGCCGCCTTACGAGATTTCATCTGCACCGCCAGAGGTAACTTCAAGCAGGAAACGCCTCGAATTCGAGTGGGCTTTCGGAACTTTGACCGACGAAGAGCTTGAAAAATACACCGAGAAGCTCCTGAGCCGTGTGAAATCGCCTGATGATCCGCAAACGCAGCTCCAACAGGTGATAGGCTCCGGCGATATGTGGAAGGGTATAAGCGAGCCCGATCAGGAGGAGCTCCTTGCACATATCAGTATCCACATAAGCGAGCTCGCGCAAAAGCTCAACATTGACGAGACACAGGTCGAAGAGGCAATAGAGATGAGAAAGCTCCTCCTCGCACACGACCTCGAGACCAAGGATCCGGAGATGTTCCGGATTGTCCGCGAGCACAGCCGATGTCTTGAAAAGGAGCTTGCCGAAAAGGACAAAAAGCTGTATGAAGCCCTTCTCAGTCACCGCCGTGAGGCTCTGGACAGTCTCAGGAAGAAAAGCCCCGAGTACAACGATCTGATTGATGAGATGTACGGCAAAGAAATATGATTTTACACTTTACATTTATAAAATCTTATGGTATAATTTTATAAGAATGTACTGAAAGGATATAGATATGAAAAAAATTGCCGTGCTGCTCGCTGCACTTTCGTTTGCCGGCGCTTTTTCCTGCGGAAAAACCGACAGCAGTTCTTCATCGCAGATGACGGAAACGACTTCCGCAGAAGCCGCTTCGTCCACTACTTCCGCCGTTACGACCACTGCTGTTAGCACAACTTCTGCTGCTTCGGCGACTTCTGTTACAACAGCTTCAGCGACAGCCGCTATACAAACGACTCAGCCGGTACAGTCAGCAAGCTTCGCGGCTGTCACAACTGTACAGCAAGCAACAGATGCAGCTCCTGTTGAGACACAGAACGGGAAAAGCGTTGAGGTCTATTCAGCCGCAACTGCTTCTGAAATATGGGGCGGCGAAGCCTCAGAGCTGCTTGAACCCGATAAGGCTGTCGATACCTCAGATATAGGCGCACACGAAGTTACATTAGCCTGCAAGCGCGGCGACAAGACTGAAAATGTCAAGGTGATGTATCAGGTCGTTGACACCGAAAAGCCTATGATACTTAACGGCGGCTGGTCAACCTGTCACGTCGTGAATACGCCGTTCGACCTCAGTGACTATGTGGGCTTTGCCGATAATTACGACAGACACCCCACTCTTACATATACCGGCACCGTCGATACTAATGCCCTCGGTGATTACCCAATAACCGCTACCGTTACGGACAGCTCCGGCAACTCGGAAAGCTGGGATCTGACGATAACCGTTGCCGAGAGCAAGCCGTCTCCGCAGGACAACAATCCCCGTGTGAGCTTCAGGGATTTTACGGAGAAGTACGCCGGCGAGGGCAGGAGATTTGGTATTGACGTTTCAACATGGCAGGGAAATGTTGATTTCAACGCAGTCAAGGCAGACGGCTGCTCATTCGTAGTTATAAGGCTCGGTTATTATTACAGCAAGCCTGTTCTCGATGATTATTTCAGGCAGAACCTTGAAAACGCCAAGGCTGCCGGACTTGATGTCGGCGTTTACCTCTATACTGCCGACAACACCGAAGAGGGAGTTCGCGAACACGCGAGGTGGATAGCGGAGGAGCTCGGAGATACAAAGCTCGAACTTCCTGTTGCGTTCGACTGGGAGGAATTCACTAACTTCCAGCAGTACGGAATGAGCATTCACGATCTGAATCAGCTCTATCTTGCGTTTGCTGATGAGCTCTCGAAGCACGGTCTGAAATGTATGCTGTACAGCAGCAAGAACTTCCTGAACAACTTCTGGTACGAGAGCACAAAGGCTGCACACCCTGTATGGCTCGCGCACTTCGTTGACGAGACCGACTACGCCGGAAAGTACGCTATCTGGCAGGCAAGCTGCTACGGTAAGATAAACGGCATTGCCGGCGATGTTGATATGAACATTCTCTATGAACCGCTTCCGCTTGAATAACGGAGCGAGTTACAGATAAGCAAAAATCACCCGTTTGGAGGGGTATAAGTGGATATAAGAATAGAACCTTCACAGCTCAGAGGAACTGTTGATATACCGGCTTCAAAGAGCTGCGCTCACAGAGCACTCATCAGTGCGGCACTTGCCGAAGGAATTTCCGTAATAAGCGGAGTTTCGATGTCAAAGGACATTGAGGCGACTATCGGCGCAATGACTGCTCTCGGTGCTGAATTCAGTGTGGACGGCACGACTGTCACAGTTAGCGGTATAAGCTCGCGTATGGACAAAGCTGTCATAGACTGCAACGAGAGCGGTTCGACACTTCGCTTCGTCATACCGATCGCAGCTGCCCTCGGTACGAACTCGCGCTTTATCGGACGCGGACGCCTTCCGCAGAGACCTATCGACATCTATACAAGAGAGCTCGGCAAAAACGGCGTAAAATTCCTGACTGAGACTATGCCGTATGATATTACGGGCACTCTTAAAGGCGGCATATTCGAGATAGAGGGCAACGTTTCCTCGCAGTTCGTCACAGGACTCCTCTTTGCACTTCCGCTGCTTGAGGGCAACTCAGAGATACGTCTTACCTCGCACCTTGAGTCAAGACCGTATGTCGATATAACGATAGACATTCTGCGCCGTTTCGGGATAACCGTTGAGAGCAGCGAGAACGGTTTCCGCATTGTGGGCGGACAGAAATACAAGCCTTATGATTACAGAGTCGAGGGCGATTACTCGCAGGCAGCATTTTTCTATGTGGCGAATGCGCTCGGTTCTGAGGTGAATATAGCAAATCTTGTCCCGGACAGCGTTCAGGGCGACAGGAAAATACTTGAAATTCTTAACGAAACGTGTTATAATGGTAGCATAGGCTGTTACAGAGCCGATTGTTCGGATATTCCCGATCTTGTACCGATACTTGCCGTGCTCGGAGCATTCGGCAGCGGAGAGTCTGTGATCTATAACGCACAGAGACTCAGGATCAAGGAGAGCGACCGTCTTGTGACTACTGCCGCTATGCTTAATGAACTCGGCGGTGACGTTGCGGTCACTGAGGACGGACTCATCATACGCCCCACAGGCAGAATGCACGGCGGTACTATTGACAGTGCCGGCGACCATAGAATAGTTATGGCTGCGGCGATCGCTGCTACAAAAACAGACGGAGCAGTTATTATCAGGGGCGCAGAGGCAGCCGAAAAATCTTATCCGGACTTTTTCAAGGACTACATTCATCTCGGAGGTAAGGCAAATGTCATCGATCTGGAATAACAGGATATCAATATCTATTTTCGGCGAATCACAGGGACCTGCCATCGGTATAACCATTGACGGTCTCCCTGCCGGAGAGCATATTGATGTCGAAGCGGTATCCGGGTTTATGGCGAGGAGAAATATTGGTCTCGTCAATAACCACGAGAATATAATGCCGCACGTTATGTCTGGTATTTACAACGACAGGACTACCGGAACTCCTCTCTGTGCCTTTATACAGAACACTTCCGCAAAAGCTCCGCAGCACACGAATGTTGACAGACTTTCGCGTCCCGGTCACGCTGATTACACCGGAGCTGTGCGCTACAAGGGCTTTGATGATTTCCGCGATGAGGGACATTTTTGTCAGAGACTCACTATCCCGCTCTGCTTCGCCGGAGCTATATGCGCTCAGATACTCGAACGCCGCGGCATCTACACCGGCGCTCACGTTGCGAGCATACATAATATAAAGGACAACCCTTACGATCCGGTGAACATAACCCGTGACGGTGTAAGGAGCATAAGAGGCAAGAACTTCCCGGTCATCAACGACCGCAGAGGCTGGCTTATGCAGGACGATATTGAAAAAGCCCGTGAAGCAGGGGAGTCGCTCGGCGGAGTGATCGAATGTGCTTCCGTGAATGTTCCTGCCGGCGTAGGTTCGCCCATATTTGACGGACTTGAGAATAATATCGCTCAGCTCATTTTCGGTATCCCTGGAGTTACCGGTCTCGAATTCGGTGCAGGCTTCCGTTCTGCGAGAATGGTCGGAAGTCAGAACCGGGACGAGTTTTACACAAATGAGCGCGGCTATTTCGTTACAAAAACAAACAATCACGGCGGTATTCTCAGCGGTATTTCGTCCGGAATGCCCATAACGCTCAATGTAGCGGTCAAGCCGGTCCTCGATTACGGTGACGGCGAGACAAAGCCCGAGACCTGTATGGTGCCCTCGGCAGTTGCCTGCGTTGAAGCTGCTGTAAATATCGCTCTGCTTTCACATATGATAGATTATCCGAATTTCTGTTAAGGTGATAATATGCAGGATGAAAATATAATGAAAATGGCGGCATTTGCCGACACTGAGATAAAGGACGTACCCACGCTGAATATCCTTATCTGCTACCTTCTCTACAAGATCGCCAAGCCGGTCGAGACGGAACAGCTTTACGACATTGCGATTGGTACCGGCGTTATCAATTACTTTTACTATCAGGATTCAATCGACTACCTCCTGAAAAACGGTCTTGTTGCCAAGGAGACAGACAAGGACGGTCTTGAGAGCTTCGTGCTTCAGCCGAAGGGTATAGAATGTGCTCGTCAGCTCAAAAAATATGCCCCGAAGTCTTACAGGGACAAGCTGGTTCTCGGAGCACTGCGCTATTTCGCCCGTCTCAAAGCTGAACAGGAGATCAAGATAGAGTACGAGCCGGTCGAAAACGGCTGTTACACTCATATACGCTGCCTTGATGTCAACTGCGATCTTATGGACTTGAAGCTATACGCTCCGGACAAGACTCAGGCGAAGATGATAGGCGAGAAGATACTTCTCAATCCTGCCGGATTTTACGGCAAGGTGGTCGAGCTCGCGCTCTCCAACGAAGAGCCGGATTACGATCTAAGTGATAACTGATAATAAAGCGCCGCTTGAAATACAGTGGTGCTTTGCTATTTTAAAGGAGAAAGATATGATACCAGGTGAATTCCTTGAAATAATACATTTTGCAGAGAAACTCAAAGATACAACACGTCACTGCACAACTTCCGGCAGACGGCACGAAAGCGTTGCCGAGCACAGCTGGCGAGTCTCGTTAATGGCTATGCTGCTGAAAAATGAATTCCCCGAACTTGATACAGATAAGGTTATCCGTATGTGCTTGATACACGATCTCGGTGAGTGCTTCACAGGCGATATACCGGCTTTTGACAAGACTAACGCGGACCGCGATACTGAGGAGAAGCTGCTGAATAAATGGGTATCAGGTCTGCCGGAGGAGGTCTCAGCTGAACTCTCTGTACTCTATAATGAAATGGAGCGGCAGGAGACTAATGAAGCTAAGCTCTTCAAGGCGCTTGACAAGCTCGAGGCGGTCATACAGCACAATGAGTCACCGCTTGATACATGGTCGCCCATTGAGCTTGAACTCAACAAGACTTACGGTTCGGATACGGTCGCTTTTTCGGAATGGCTGACCGAATTAAGAGAGCTGCTCAAATACGAGACCATTGAAAAGATAGAACGCGAAAAGGCATAAAGAAAAGGCTGCAAATGCAGCCTTTTTGCTATTTTGTAACGTCTTTGCGTATAACCGTTCCCTTCGGGAAAGTGAGATCCGAGTCGAACGAGAAGTTCATCATAGCGTGGTTTGCGGAAGCTATTTCCTCTCCGTTCTCATCGTAGAGCTTGTCGAGCTTCAACTCGACCGGCTTTTGTGAAGGAGCAAGAAGCTCGACCGTATCACCGGCAAAAAATCTGTTTCTCTGGGTGCAGAATACCTTGCCGTTCTCGCACTTCTCGACAACAGCCACAACATCATAATTGCGGATATAACCGCTGTTTTCGTAATACTGTGACTCCTCGGGCGTTCCGAAGAAGAAGCCGTTGCAGTATTTTCTGTGGCTGACCTTATAGACCTCATCGCGTATCCAGTCGGGGAGCTTGAAATTGTACGGATCCTTGTAGTATTCATCAACAGCCATACGATAGGCGTTCGTGACTACTGTTACATAGTACGCGGACTTTGCTCTGCCCTCTATCTTGAGGCTCGTGACACCGGCTTCGGCGAGCTTGTCTATGTGCTCAATCATGCACATATCCTTGGAATTGAGGATATATGTGCCCTTTTCGTCTTCATAGACGGGGAAGAACTCTCCGGGGCGCTTTTCTTCCATAAGGTGGTAGCCCCAGCGGCAGGGCTGAGCGCACTCGCCGCGGTTGGCATCACGGTTTACTAGGTACTGCGAAAGCAGGCATCTGCCTGAAAACGAGACGCACATAGCTCCGTGAACGAAGGTCTCAATGTCGAGGTCAGGGGAGGTCTTAGCGCGTATC